>ERZ1645187.862-NODE-862-length-29345-cov-38.944315_pt1 | contig 29345 bp, 24 predicted proteins | sample MGYA00575352_ERZ1645187 | MGnify/ENA primary metagenome ERZ1645187 (study PRJEB40837, sample SAMN11349314) | freshwater sediment metagenome | isolation source: river sediment | host: Sediment | place: India: Wazaribad , New Delhi | collected 2017-02-21 ...
CATCGCGGCGTCGTAGTCGTGAATCGAGCAGGGACCGATGACGACCAGCAGGCGGTCGTCGGCGCCGTGCAGAATGCGGTGGATGGCCTGACGGGCGGCGTAGGTCGTCTGCGCCGCGCGATTCGATACCGGGTATTCGCGGAAGACATGCGCCGGCGGCACCAGCTCCTTGATTTCCTTGATGCGAAGGTCGTCGGTATTCGGTTTACTTTGCGGCGTCATGGCCTGCCCCATTTAAAAATTGCTGAAAACCCGGCATTCTACCGGATGAATATGGATGAATTCGACCTGCAACCCTCCTCGGAGATTCCACCCCGGCCCACCAAGGGGCGCGGCGCGGCGGGAAATGTTGTGCATCGCTTCAGTTGCGATACCCGGCAGGCCGAAGACGATGGCTGGGAGCCGGCCACGCCGTCGCTACCGCAAACCCGTCTGCTGGTCGATAGCGCAAAGTCGATCATCAGCCGCAACGACTCGCCGGACATCGGTTTCGACCAATCCCTGAACCCTTATCGCGGCTGCGAACATGGTTGCATCTACTGCTACGCCCGCCCGACGCACGCTTACCTCGGGCTGTCACCTGGACTCGATTTCGAGACGCAGATTTTCCACAAACCGGATGCGCCGCAGTTGCTGCGCGAGGCGCTGAGCCGTCCGGATTACGTCTGCTCGACCATCGTGCTGGGCACCGCCACCGATGCCTATCAGCCCTTCGAGCGTCAGCAGCGGTTAACCCGGGCGTTGCTGGAGGTGATGCTGGAAACCGGCCACCCGGTGTCGGTGGTCACCAAGTCGTCGCTGATCGTCCGCGACATCGATCTGTGGGCCGAGCTGGCCCGCCAGAATCTGGCACATGTCGGCATCTCGCTGACGACCCTCAACGGATCGCTGGCACGCCAGCTCGAGCCGCGCGCCAGCGCCCCGCACGCACGGCTCAAGGCGATGCGGGAATTGAGCGATGCCGGCATTCCGGTTTCGTTATTTGTTTCACCGCTGATTCCCGGGCTTAACGACCACGAATTGGAAAAACTGCTGCTGGCTGGACAGGAAAACGGCGCGCAGAGCGCCAGTTACACCTTGCTACGCTTGCCGCACGAAGTCGCCGGACTGTTCCGCGAATGGCTGGACTGGCATGCGCCGGAGAAAACTGCACGCATCATGTCGGTGCTCTACGACTTGCGCGGCGGACGCGCCAACGATCCCAATTTTGGCAGTCGGATAAAGGGTCTGGGGCATTTTGCCGACCTCATCCGCCAGCGCTTCGACCTCGCCTGCCGTCGCCTCGGACTGGCCCGCGAATTCCCCCAACTCGACACGGCGCAGTTCAAGCCGCCCCCGCCGGTCAAGCCTGCGGATGAGCGCCAACTCAGTCTGTTTTGATTATTGTGGCTTTTGGTAGCACCTGAAGACCATTTCCATCGCGCATCGAGGGTTTGGCCGTGGGACAACTGGCGCGTGCCAGAAGGAATTCATGGCATCCCAAAAGAAAATTGTCCCCGGTAGCGAAACCACCGGGGACAATTGTCGGAAATCATGCCGGCAGTCGAATTTGCCGACCGCCGGCAATAAAGACTCAACAGCGCATTACGGCAACTGGGTCAGGTAATTGGCGAGGGCCTTGATGTCTTCGTTTTTCAGCGTCGAAGTAGCGATCGACATCAACTGATTGTTGCGTACGCCCGTGCCGTCGCGATAGCGGGTCACCGAGGTCACGACATAGGGAATCTGCTGACCGGCAAGGCGCGGAATCGTTGCATCGCCACGCGCCGCTTCTCCGTGGCAACGCACGCACAGCTTGGTGAATAGCTCCTTGCCACGTGCCACCTGCGCCGGATCGGCCTTCGATGGTGGCACGGTCTGGCTGCCGAAGTACAACGCGATCTGCACGCGCTCGTCGTCCTTCAGCACCTTGATCAAGCCCTGCATGAACTGATCCTTGCGCTCCCCGGCACCGAATTTACGGATTTGCTCGAGTAGGTAGGCCGGGTTCTGGCCAGCCAGGTTGGGCACTTCCGGAATCTTGCTGATGCCGCTCTCACCGTGGCAGTTGACGCAGAAGAAAGCGGCCTTTTGCCCCGCCTCGATAGCTTGCTTGAGCGCCGCAGGATCGGCCTGAATGGCCTTGAGTTTGTCCTGTGCCGGCGTCTGCGCGAACGCCGCGCCACTTGCCGCCATGATGCCCACTGCAATGATCCATGCTCGCATTTGTTTTCCCCCAAATTGTCTGGTTATTATGCCGTACCCCCCACCGTCAGTCCATCGATACGCAGGGTCGGCTGACCGACGCCGACCGGCACGCTCTGGCCATCCTTGCCGCAGGTGCCGACGCCGGGGTCGAGCCGCAGATCGTTGCCGATCATCGACACTTTGGTCATCGCCTCCGGCCCGTTGCCGATCAGCGTCGCGCCCTTGATCGGCCGGGTGATCTTGCCGTCCTCGATCAGGTAGGCTTCGCTCATCGAGAAGACGAACTTGCCGCTGGTGATATCGACCTGGCCGCCGCCGAAATTGGCGGCGTAGATGCCTTTTTTGACCGAGGCGATGATTTCCTGCGGGTCGTGCTCGCCGGCCAGCATCATGGTGTTGGTCATGCGCGGCAGGGGCAGATGGGCGAACGACTCGCGGCGCCCGTTGCCGGTTGGCGCAACCCCCATCAGGCGGGCATTGAGGCTGTCCTGCATGTAGCCCTTGAGGATGCCGTCTTCGATCAGCACGGTGCGCTGGGTCGGGTTGCCTTCGTCGTCGATATTCAGCGAACCGCGACGGTCGGCGATGGTGCCGTCGTCGATGACGGTGACGCCCTTGGCCGCCACGCGCTGCCCGATACGGCCGCTGAAGGTCGAGCTACCCTTGCGGTTGAAGTCGCCTTCAAGGCCATGGCCGACCGCTTCGTGCAGCAGGATGCCGGGCCAGCCGGAACCGAGGACAACGGTCATCTGGCCGGCCGGCGCCGCTTCGGCATTGAGATTGGTGGTCGCTTGATGAACTGCCTCTTTCGCATAACGCTGCAGCACTGCATCGTCGAAATAGGTGAAATCGAACCGTCCACCACCGCCGGCCCCGCCTTGCTCGCGCTTGCCGTTTTCCTCGACGATGACCGAGATCGAACAGCGAACCAGCGGGCGGATGTCGGCCGCCAGACGACCGTCCGAGCCGGCGACCAGAACCACCTCGTACTCGCCGGCCAGCGAGGCCATGACCTGAATCACGCGCGGATCGAGCGCGCGTGCGAACCCCTCAAGGCGTTCAAGCAATTTCACCTTGGCTTCCGCCGGCAGCGACGCAATGGGGTCGTGCGGGATGTACAGCGACCTGGTTGCGGTCGACGTCGAAAAAGCAGGCAAAATGCCGTTCTGCCCGGCGGCGGCAATCGCCCGCACGGCATTCGCCGCATCGCCCAGCGCCCGCGAACTGATGTCGTCGGAATAGGCAAAGGCGGTCTTCTCGCCGGAGATGGCTCGCACGCCAACACCCTGATCGATGTTGAAACTGCCCGACTTGACGATCCCTTCGTCGAGGCTCCACGCCTCGGAGCGCGAATACTGGAAATAGAGGTCGGCGTAATCGACCTGATGCGTCAGGATCTGGCCGAAGGTGCGCGACAGATCGCCCTCGGTGAGCGAAAAGGGCGTCAGCAGCAGGGATTCGGCTTGCGCCAGGGCGCTGTCTTGAATCATGGATACTTCCTTAAAGTTTACGGTGTGCGAGCGCCGGGAGGCTCTCGCGGATTTCGGCAATGCGGGCATGGTCGAGATCCGCGATGACGACCCCCGGCCCTTTCATTTTACGGTCCAGAACTTCGCCCCAAGGGTCGACGATCATGCTGTTGCCGTGGGTCATCCGGCCATTTTCATGCTTGCCGCCTTGTCCGACCGCCAGCAGGTAGCATTGGTTCTCGATGGCACGGGCACGCAGCAGGATTTCCCAATGCGCCCGGCCCGTGGTGTCGGTAAAGGCTGCGGGCATCAGGATCAGGTCGACCGGCGCCAGCGCCCGGTAGAGCTCAGGAAAGCGCAAGTCATAGCAGATCGACAGGGCGACGCGGCCAAACGGCGTTTCGACGGCGACCAGATCCTGGCCGGGCTCGATGAAGGCAGCCTCGTCGTAGGACTCGTCGCCCTTGCGGAAGCCGAACAGGTGCACCTTGTCGTAGCGCGCAACGCACTCGCCCGCCGGGTTGAAAGCCAGCGAAGCATTACGCATCTTGTCGGCAACGGTTGCGGTCAACGGGATGGAACCGGCAAAAATCCAAATTCCGTATTTTTGCGCGGTGGCTGCCAGCCAGTCCTGCACCGGGCCGCTGCCGAAATCTTCGCGGGCGTTGACACGATCGGCATCGGCGGCGCCGATGATCGGAAAGTATTCCGGCAACACGACCAATTGCGCGCCCTGTGCCACGGCATCGGCAATCAACCCGCCAGCCACCGCCAGGTTTTCCGCGACACGCGGCCCGGACACCATCTGGATCGCCGCCATGCGGCAATTCTGCTTGCTCAACGCCTGCCTCCTTCGCCGGCTCCCTGGGGAACCTCTTCGACAAACTCGCCCACCTTCTCGACCCTAGGGTCGCTCCAGCTACCGGTGACATGATAGCGATAGCTGAACAACCGACCGAGCGGGTTCTGCAAAACCGTGCTGGCAACCAGCGCCGCCGCCCCGGCAATCGGGTTGACCAGTGCCGTGCCGATTGCCGCCACCGCACCGATCTGTGGTCGCACCAGCACTTGCAGGTTCTGCGTCTCGTTCTTCATGTCGGCCTCGCCGCGTATCTCGATCTGCGCCGCCGGGCTGTTGATGCGCAGCACATCGACGATACGCATGACCCCCGCGTTCATCGTCGTCTTGCCTTCGATGCTGTCGAAAGCCAGGCCGTCGCTAAAAATATCGCGAAAATCGAGGCTCAGACGGCGCGGCAGCGATTGCAGCGAAATCAACCCCAGCAAACGCCCGACCCCCGGCTCCAGCTTGTTGAACTGGCCATTCTCGGCAAGGACCGACAGCTGCCCGGATAGAGACGGGTAATCAATGCCGTTCAGTGGGCCATTCCACTGCACGTTGCCGGCCAGCGTCGCCGTGCCGCGCCGGATCGCGTCGACATAGCCAAGCCGGTTCAGCAAGCGGCCGACATCGCCGGCCGTCAGCTCGAAATCGAGGCGGGTACGATGCCGGCCAGCCCCGTCGTTATGCCAGACCGCCTTGCCGTTGAGCACACCGTCTGGGTTGCGCAGATTCAGCGTATCCAGATGCCAGGCGCCCTTGTCGTTGCGCGCCTGCAATTCGAGTCGTCCGAGCGCCTTGTCGCCGATCCGGAAATCGGCAACGGTAAAATTCATGCCCGGCAAACTATTGACCAGGCTCGTATTGCTCCCCGCCATCTCAGTGGCCGGCCGTATCGTGAGACGCCTGAAACGCCCCTCCACCCAGCCGGCACCGGCGTTGCGCCAGAACAGGTCGCCCGCCATCTCCTGTGTGACGACCGCGATCTGCCACCCCTCGTCGCGTGGTCGCATTTCGACTTCGACCTGCGTGAAGTCGCGCCCCATCAGGTGCAATGTTGGCGTCCTGATCGATACGCTGTCGAGTGCCCCCATCTTCCCGCCACCGTTGCCAGCCTTGCCATTGCCGTCCAGCAGCGCCTGCCAGGCATCGACATCGAGATGGGGCACGGCGATGCGCACCGCAACACCACTTTCCGGCAGGCGTGTGTCGCCGCTGCCGAGAACGACAGCCGCACGCTCCAGCACCTCGCCACGCCTGACTGCAAGCACCTGCGCGACGTCACCCAGAACCGCACGCAGCTGCTGGCGCCCTGCCTCCCCAGTTACTTTTTCAAACCGCAGTGCCAACGGTGATGCCGCCGCCTTGGCCAGCGGCTCGGGCAGGCGCGAAGCGACGCCGACCAAATCGGACTCGACCATCAGATCGGTCTTGCCGTGCCGGATATCGATCGTTGATTTCCAGGCTGCGCTACCGCTCAAGCGCTCGCCCAGCGGCAAGCCGAAATGCTTTGTCAACTCGGCCACGTTCGAGCTGCCCGCGACCTGTACCGCCACTTTGTCTGCAAGGCTCTTGATGCCTACCCTGACCGGCCCGCCAAATACACTCCCGCTGATTTCGGGCGACGTTATGCTGGACTCGGTCAACAGCAAGCGACCATTCACCTGGGTGACCGGTGGCATGCCATCGAACAACTGCACCTGATTGTTCTGGAGCCGGAATTCGCCTTGCACCCGGGTGTCCTGGATTCGGCTGAACGGAATGTCGAGCGCCAGATCGAGCTTGCCATTGCCGGTGGCCTTCATGCCCTGGGTGAAATAGTCGATCTTCCTGCCAACCGGACTCTGATCGATGAAACGCAGGAATTCGCCGGTTGGCCCGCTGGCTTCGCCATTGATCAGCAATTTCCGTTCGTCGGCTTCGAAGTCGGGAATTTCGACCGCGACATCGGCCAGTTTTGCACCGAAAATGCTGCCTTTCTCGGCGACAATCCGCATCCCGACGCCAAAGGTCATGTCACCCTTGATGTCCTCGATGACCGGCCAGCCATCTGCGTAATCCAGCTTCACGCCGTCGGCCTTGGCGGTGATCACGAACTTTCCGGTCGCCGGATCGCGGAATGGGAAATCCGCCAGGTCGCCCTTGAGTACGATCTTACCGTCATAGCCTCGCCCGGCCAGGATTCCGCTACGCAGCCAGGCGCGCACTTCGTTGTCCACCACCTTCGGGATGTAACGCCAAACGGCCCGTCCGTCGGCACGCGTGATCGTTCCGACAAGGTCGATCACCCCTGGCCCGACGCCAGTGTAGTGGTAGCTGCCGCTGGTCGAACCCGCCACATCGGCGCTGTCGAATTGCAGGCGTTCGAGCTTGACGTCCACATTCTCGCCAGCGACCTTCCAGGTGGCCCGGGCGCGTAACTGGTCGAAGGCGAATCCCGGATCGACGAAGACTGCCGGCAGCGAAATGCCCGACTTGCTCGCATCGAGCGATAACGAACCGCCTTTTTCGTCGAACTCGACTTGCCCGGCAAGACCATTCGCGCCGGGAAAATAGCCATCGGCCAGCAAGCCAAGGCCGGCAAAGGTCGCGCGCAGCGAATACTGGTCGAGTGCCTCGCCCGCCCGCCCCCAGCCGGCGCGTAGCCCGGTCAGTCGGCCCTGCGGCTGGTGGCGCTCGAGCAATTCCCGGCTGCGCGCGTCGAGTGGCAGATAGCCCGCCAGGCGACCGAGCATCGCCAAGTCCAGGATGCTGGCGGTTGCCGAGCCGGTCACCCGGCCGCTGCGCGCATCCTGCTGCCAGGCAATCTGAAAATCGGTCGGCTCGATGCGCATGCCATCCGCCGCCTGCAATTCGACCTTGCGACCGGCCAGCGTCCAGGCGCCCGTCTTGTAACTGCCTTCCAGCCGCCCGCGCAGGCTCTCCAGATCGAGCTCCGGCAATTTCCCGTCGAGGCGGACACGCACGCCTTCGAGGGCAAGGTCAGTCGTCAACTTGCCCTTGCCATCGGCCAGATCGCCCCAGACGCGCAACGCGCCGCGCCCCTGCGTCAGGTGGACCGGGTAATCGACCCAGCTGCGCCAGCCGGCGAGATCGGCGTAATCGAGCTGGACATACACCTGCCCGGCAAAATGCTCGATCGCCTCGTCGAGATTGCCGGTGATTTCGCCACGAATGTCAATGCGTGCCGCCAGTTCAGGCGGCGGTGCGGCAGAAAGACCAAAGCGATGACGGCGCCCCTTGTTGTCGAGGCCGAACTGCAGGTCTTCCAGCACCAGTTGCGGGGCTTTGCGCAGGCGGTCATCCCAGACGATCGTCGCGTTGCGCACACGGATCTGCGCCTGCTCCAGTACCCAGGTACTGAATGCGGAATCCCCTTCGCTTTCGGCATCGATGCCGGCGACCGTAATCCGGCCCGTGGTCTCGCGCCGCACCTGCAGCACCGGCCGCTCGATGACCAGCGAGGCCAGCGTGATCCGGCCGTGCCACAGGCTGCGCCACGAGATGACGGTTTCCACCTGCTCAAGGGAAAAAACCGGCGTCCCCTGTTGATCGGAAACCTCCACCCCGTCCAGCACAATATCCGGATTGAGCCCCTGCCAGCGCGCCTCGATGCGGCCAATCGTTACAGGCTGGCCAACGGCGCCGGTAAGCATCTGCTCGATCTGCACATGATAGGTGCCGATGTTGGGCAGCACGATATAGCGCAGCGCCAGCACCAGTACAGCGAACGTCAGCCAGGCTGCCAGCAGCCCCCACAGCGCGATACGCACCGTCCGGCGCAGCCATGGCGAGGCGAGAATCGGCCACAGCCAGTGCAGGCGGTGGTAGAGCGCCTGACGCAGCCCGAGGCGGGAGGCCGCATCAACCACGGTGCAAAGTGCTTTGCCAGAGGGGAGAATAGGTCACTACAATTAACGATTCGTCAAAAATTACATTCTACCTTTTCGGCTTTATCGCCGCCCGAGCAATCATGGACAAACTACCCGATCCGCGCTGGCAAGACGCCCTCGATCACAGCCGCTACCTCACCAACCTGCTGACGGCGCGCCCGGCGCTGATCGACGAACTGGCAGACACTTGGATGCAGCCGCTGTCCGCCGAGCAATTGCAGTCGGCGCTGACGCCGCCTGCCTCCACCGACGATGCGCTCAAGACGCAACTGCGTCGTCTGCGCCAGCGCGTGATGGCCCATATCGAGCTGCGCGACCTGTGTGGCCTAGCACCGCTGACCGAGGTAGTCGAAAGCATGACGCTGTTGGCCGATATCACCACCAACTTCGCCCTCGACCACTACCACCGGCAGCTTGCCGCCACCTATGGCGAACCGCTGGACAAGGCCGGGCGGCCACAACGCCTGCTGATCATCGGCATGGGCAAGCTGGGCGGGCGCGAGTTGAATGTTTCCTCGGACGTCGATTACATTTTCGTTTACCCGGAAGACGGCGACACCGCCGGGCCAAAGAGCATCGAGAACTACGACTTTTTTACCCGGCTCGGCAAGCGGGTCATTTCGGCGCTGGGCGACATCACCGGCGACGGCCAGGTCTTCCGCGTCGACATGCGCCTGCGCCCGAACGGCGATTCGGGCCCGCTGGTCGGCTCGCTCGATTCGCTGGAAACCTATTTCATCACCCAGGGCCGGGAATGGGAGCGTTACGCCTGGATCAAGGGCCGCACGATGAACAGCGGCGACAACCTGCAGCCGGAATGGGTCACGGCCATGCAGAAGATCGCCCGCCCCTTTGTCTTCCGCAAGTATCTCGACTTCGGCGCCATCAACGCGATGCGCGACCTGCACGCGCAGATTCGCCGCGAGGTCGCGCGCAAGGACATGGCCGACCACGTCAAGCTCGGCCCGGGCGGCATCCGCGAAATCGAATTCATCGCCCAGGTGTTTCAGCTCATTCGCGGCGGGCGCGATCCCGCCTTGCAGGTTCGACCGACCCTCTCGGTGCTCAAGCTGCTGGTCGACCGCCGCCTGATCCCGCCGGAAACCGAGAGCGAGTTGCGCGAGGCCTATATTTTCCTGCGCCGCCTCGAACATCGCCTGCAATATGTCGAAGACAAGCAAACCCACATGCTGCCGGAAGACCCTGCCGGGCAAGCCGCCATTGCGCGCAGCATGGCGTTCGCCGACTGGGCGTCGATGCTGGCCGTGCTCAACAACCATCGCGACAAGGTAAGCCGCCATTTCGAGCAAATCTTTTCCGACCCCGAGGCAGGCGAGCATCCGCTGACCGGGCTGTGGCTGGGCCAGCTCGACGAGGAAACGGCCATCGAAGCTTTTGGCAATCTGGGCTTTCGCCAGCCTGCCGAAGCCATCAAGCGCCTTGCCGAAATGCGCGCCTCGAGCCGCTACCTACAACTTCCGGCGAGCAACCGCTCGCGCCTGGACGCCATCGGGCCGCGTCTGATCGAGGCTGCCGGCACCACGCCAGACCCCGACATCACGCTGACGCGCAGCCTGCAGTTCGTCGACAGCATCAGCCGCCGAGGCGCTTATCTGGCATTGCTGCAACAGTATCCGATGGCGTTGCGCCGCGTTGCCGACATGGTATGCGCCTCGTCCTGGGCGACCGACTATCTGAGCCGCCATCCGCTACTGCTCGACGAATTGCTCGATCCGCGCCTCTACGACATCGCCACAGACCTCGCCGGATTTCGCGAGAGCCTGCAAAGCAACCTGGCGGCCCACGCCAGCGACACCGAGCGCGAAATGGACATCCTGCGCGAAATGCACCATGCGCAGATATTCCGGTTACTGGCGCAGGATCTGGCCGGCCTGCAGACCATCGAGAAGCTTTCCGACCACCTGACCGAGCTGGCCGACACCATCGTCCAGGAGACCCTGCCACTGTGCTGGGGGACAATCAAGAAGCGCCATTGCGCTGTGCCCAAATTCGCGGTCATCGGCTACGGCAAGATGGGTGGCAAGGAACTCGGCTATGTCTCCGACCTCGATCTCGTCTATCTCTATGACGATGCCGACCCCGACGCCGAAGAAAACTACGCCCGCCTCGGCCAGCGCCTGAGCACCTGGCTTTCCAGCCAGACGCCGGCCGGAACGCTATTCGAAACCGACCTGCGCCTGCGCCCGAACGGCGATTCCGGGTTGCTTGCCGTTTCGGTCGACGCCTTCCGCGATTACCAGCTCAAGCACGCCTGGGTCTGGGAACACCAGGCCCTGACCCGCGCCCGCTTCTGCGCCGGCGATCCGGCAGTCGGCGCGCGTTTCGAGCAAATTCGCTGCGAAGTGCTCTGCCAGGAACGCGATCTGGCGAAATTGCGGGAAGAGGTCATCGCCATGCGGCACAAGATGCACGATGCACATGCCTCGAAGAGTGCCAGCGGCTTCAATCTCAAGCAGGATTCCGGCGGCATCATCGACGTCGAATTCATCGTCCAGTACCTGGTGCTGGGTCACGCCCATCGCCACCACGCACTGACCGGCAACCTCGGCAACATCGCGCTGCTGCGCATCGCCGCCGAACTCGGTCTGATTCCCGAAGACCAGGCGCTCGCCGTCGGCAACGCCTACCGCGAATACCGGCGCCTGCAGCACGCCAAACGTCTGAGCGCCAACCCCAAGGGACTTGTCGACCGGGAAGGCATCGAGAGGCACATTGCTGCGGTCGACCGCCTGTGGAAGGCGATTTTCGGCGACGCGTAAGAAAACGCCGCCGCTGGGCGACGATCCGCCACGCCGGATCGTCGGCAGTGACCGTCACTGCCGAACGGCATCAGGCCAGGCCGAGGCCGGCCACGTCCGGGCGAATCGCCGTTGCAAGCGTCCGAATATCGCTACCCATTATCAAACCGGCTACGGCCGGTTTTTTGTCGCCTGCAATTCTGTCACCCGGCAATGACAAAATGGCACGTCGCAAGGTACGGTTTTTTAAGCCTTTATTTGTAATTGCCAAGGCAGCCATGCCGTTTAGGCATGAACCGTCATTGCCGCGCTTCCGCCACGGGCATCGCCAATCCATATAAAACAAAGGCGTACCTACTGATTGCGGCGCCTGGTGCAGTTCTTGCAGACGATTGCAGAATCGTTTTGACCAGACATCACTCATACCCGAATTTTTAACAAGCTGCCTGGTACACGAGGCTGCCCGGATCCGGATCTCCCCCATCCCGATTCATGCGCCCCGTGATCAGACATAAACGAAGCCTTACCCACCAACCGAAGAAAGGAAGTCCATGAAACATCTCGCATCCGTCCTGATTGCCGCTGGCCTGGTGGCCGCCTCTCCCGCTCACGCGAATCTGGATCTCGCCAAGAAGAACAATTGCATGGCCTGCCACGCGGTTGACAAGAAAATGGTCGGACCAGCCTATGCCGATGTCGCCAAGAAGTATGCCGGCGACAAGGATGCAGCCAAGGCGCTGGCCGCCAAGATCAAGGCCGGATCGAAGGGTGTCTGGGGTCCGGTTCCGATGCCGCCGAACCCGGCGCTCAAGGAAGCCGATGCAGAAGCATTGGCCAAGTGGATTCTGGCTGGCGCCAAGTAAGCGCAGCGCAAGACTCCCTTGCCGAACCGGAAATCCGAGCCACGTGGCCGTATTTCCGGCGTAGCAACAAAAGGAACCGGGCGCATTGACGGCGCCCGGTTTGAAAAGAAGACGAAACCACTATCCCCGTTCGGAGGAAAGACGTGACCACCGCCAAGCCCCCCTCTATGGAATCCAATCAAGCACCGTCACCCTGCGCGGTCGAACCGGCATCGGCGAATCCCGCCGAGTGCGGCAGTTGCGCTCCAACCGCCACGCGGCGCGATTTCCTCAAGGCCGGCGGCATGTTGAGCCTGTCCTCGTTGATGGGCACGGCGGCACTGATGACCCAGTCCGACGATGCCCACGCCGCCGCCGAATGGGGTGAGCACTTCCAGAAGAACTACCGTCTGATGACGGACGAGGAAAAGAACGAAGCCCGCCTGCGCCTCGAGCGGCGCTATTCCGCCGAATACGGCAAGCAGGTCAGCGTCGACATCACCGGCCCGCAACCGGGCGTGCTGATGGGCTACGCGCTCAATATCCGCAAGTGCATCGGTTGCCGCCGCTGTGTCCATGCCTGCGTCGAGGAAAACAACCAGTCGCGCGGTACGCGACCGGGCGAGAAGATCGAATGGATTCAGGTGTTGCGCATGGAGCGCGGCAAGTTCGAAAAAGAAAAGATGGATCACGGCTATCCTGAAGGGCTCGGCATCCAGGTCGGCGGCAACGCCTACACCCCCGCCGGCCAGGTGCTCGAGGGCCAGTTCCACTACAACCCGCCGGCCGTGCCCGAGAAGGACGCGACCTACATGCCGATTGCCTGCATGCAGTGCGAGAAGCCGCCCTGCGTCAAGGTCTGCCCGGTGCGCACCACCTACCGCGAAGGCGACGGCCCAGTAGTGATCGACTACAACTGGTGCATCGGCTGCCGCATGTGCATGGGCGCCTGCCCCTACTGGGCGCGCCGCATCAACGTCGCCCCACCGACGCTACCCAAGGAGGACATGAACCCGGTCACGCACTACCTGGGCAACCGGCCCCGCATGCGCGGCGTGGTCGAAAAATGCCACTGGTGCCTGCAACGCAGCCGCGAGGGGCGCTACCCCGCCTGCGTCGAGGTCTGCCCGGTGGGCGCACGCAAATTCGGCAACCTGCTGGACCCCGAGAGCGAGGTGAGCCTGATCCTCCAGCGGAAGAACGTGTTCCGCCTCAAGGCGGAGCTCAACACCTTCCCGAAATTCTTCTATTTCTACGATTGAGGAGCGCGCCATGAACAAACTGACCCGCTTCGTTGCCGACTACGTGGGCTATGTCCTCAAGGGCAGCCCGAAGTTCTACGCCTGGATGGGCGCGCTGTCGGTGCTCATCCTGGCCATGCTGTACGGGTTCTACCTGCAGAACACCGAAGGCCTGATCGTCACCGGCATGACCAGCCAGATCCACGAGGGGCTCTATTTCTCCAACCTCGTCTTTCTGGTTGGCGTTGCTGCCGGGGCGGTAACCATCGTCTTCCCCGCCTACGTCTATCATCACGAGGGCATGCACAAGGTCAGCGTGCTGGGCGAAATGCTGGCGATTACCGCCGTCATCATGGTCATGATGTTCGTCTTCGCCCACATGGGTCGCCCCGACCGGCTGTGGCACATGATTCCGCCCTGGGGCATCTACAGCCTGTCGTCGATGCTGGGCTGGGACGTATTGGTACTCACCGGCTACCTGATCCTCAATGCCATCTGCGGCTTCTACTATCTGTGGTGCAAATACACAGGCAACCCGATCAACAAGAAGTGGTTCATTCCGCTGGTGTTCATCGCTATCGTCTGGGCGCTGTCCATCCACACCGTCACGGCCTTCCTGATCGCGACGATGCCGGCGCGTCCGATGTGGCACCACACCGTGATGCCGATCCGCTTCATCGCCACCGCCTTCGCCGCCGGCCCGGCTCTGATCATCATCGTCTTCCTGATCATCCGCAACACCACCAAGTTCTGGATCGACGACAGCGCGATCAAGCTGCTGACGACCATCGTCACCTGGTGTCTCGGGATTGCCCTCTTCCTGACCCTGTCGGAAATCGTGATCGAGTTGTATGCCCGTACCGAGCATGCCAATGGCCTTTACTACCTGATGTTCGGCCTGCACGGCCTGACCGGGCTGGTGCCCTGGTTCTGGAGTGCGGTGGTGCTGATGGTCACCTCCTTCATCCTGTTCCTGATCCCGGCGGTGCGCAACAACATGAAGTTGCTGCCGATTGTCTGCGCAATGGCCTTTTCCGGCATCTGGATCGAGAAGGGCATGGGCCTGATCGTTCCCGGCTTCATCCCGACGCCCATCGGGGAAGTCACCGAGTATTTCCCGACCTTTGTCGAATGGCTGATGACTTTCGGCATCTGGGCCTTCGGTTTCTTCATCCTGACCATCCTCCTCAAGGGTGCCATCGGCATCCTGCTGGGCGACATCAAGTTTGGCGGTCAAGCCGCTACTGCGAAGTGAGGCAAGGATCATGAAAAAAATAGCAATATTCACAGTGGTTCTCGCACTCTGTGGCGGCGCCCTTTATGCCGCCGTCGCGATGGAAAAATCGCAGGAAGAGGCGGCTCTGGCGCAGGCCGCGCAGGAAGCGAAAGAACCGCTGGTCTGTTTTGAAAGTCGCAAAGGCTCGTCCGAGATCACGCAGCGCGACATCAAGCCCGGCTGGCCCAACGTCAAGTGCTCGCCGACGACGGGTGCCGCGCTGTGGTACGGCGACCCGTTCGAGGGCACGGTGGCGATAGGCAAGATGCCGGGGCTGGAAAATCTTCCGGAAGGCCATGCCGTGGTCAAGCCGCGTTCGGAAAAGCTGGCCATCCTGCCGATGTGCGGCACTGCCTGCCATAACGGGGTCGGCCCGACCGCCAATCCGCCGACCTTGCCAAAGGACAAGCATCCCACGCCGATTCCGGTCATGGAAAGCCTGGTTCCGGATCTCAAGGATCTGCAGCACGGCCGTGGCCGCATCTGGTGCCTGGACTGCCACCACACGACCAAGCGCGACAAGCTGGTCGACCACTTCGGCGATCCGATCAGCTTCGACCAGCCGCAACTGCTGTGCGGCAAGTGCCACGGCGACAAGCTGCGCGACTGGCGCGACGGCATCCACGGCAAGCGCATCGGCGAATTTGCCAGCGATGGCAAGAAGCGCTGGTTCACCTGTACCGAGTGCCATAACCCGCACAACGTCCAGGACGGCGAGCGCAATCGCGGCTTCATCCAGCTTCATCCCGAACCCCCGCCGCAACTGCCGCGAGGCATGGCGGATGCCAAGCACGAGCTGGTTCATCCCATAGCGCAACACTGATGTCCGATTCGCCGGAGAAACCTTCGCCGGCCCGGGGCGACCCCACGTGGGTCGCCCCGGCCTTGTCGCGCGAAGACAAGACCCGCGTCGTCGGCAAGACCCCTGTCTTCTTCGGGCCACCGTTGGCGATCCTGACCGAAGGCAAGAAGAACACAATGGAAATCAGCGGCAGGCTGAATCTGGCCGCCGAACGCTATCTGGAAATCATCAGGCATCACGGACTGCAGCTCAGCGCCCCCGAGCGCCAGTGCCTGAGCCACATCTGCAACACCGGTTTCATGTCGCCGCTGGAAATCCGCGAGCTGCCACTGGAAGTCCGGTTGACCGCCTTCACTTGTGACGGGCTGGACAAGGAGGCACTGGCGCAAAAGCTCGACGCAGCCAGCTTCGCCGATCTGGTCGTCGTCGTCGAAACCCTGGGATTTTAAGCATGGCCAAACGAACGCAATGGATTCCTCACTTCACCACCGGCAACACCACGCTGGATGAACAACACCAACGTCTGCTGCAGCAATGCAATGCGCTTGCTGACTGTCTCGGCGAACCGGGCCACGCCAACGACCAGTTTGGCGGCATTCTGGACACCCTGATGGACGGCGTGCGCGAGCATTTTGCGACGGAGCAGGCGCTGCTCGTCGGTAGCGGCTACCCGCTGCTCGACGAGCATGCGCACGAAGGCGAAGAATTCGAATTTCTGGCCTCCGAAATCCTCTCGGTCGAAAACTTCGATCCGGACGAAATCCAGACCTTCCTGGCACTGTGGTGCACCGGGCACATCGTCGGCACCTCGCCCAAGCAACGCCCCTATCTGGAAGCTCAAGCGACGGCCTGATTCCTGTGCCGCCATGAAAAAAGCCGCCTATGGGCGGCTTTTCTATCTTTGCGCAGGACGCTTACTTCTTCAGCGCATCGCGAATCTCGCGCAGCAGCACCACGTCCTCCGGCGTCGCCGGTGCTTCCGGCTCGGCAGCCGGTGCTTCGGCAGCACGCAGGCGGTTGATCTGCTTGACCATCATGAAGATGACGAAGGCGAGGATGACGAAATTGACCAGGATGGTCAGGAAGTTGCCGTAGGCAAAGACCGGGATGCCGGCCGTCTTGATGTCGGCCAGCGCGGTCAGGTTCTTCGGGTTGTCGCCAAGTAGCACGTAGAGGTTGGAAAAATCCAGCCGGCCGGTGATGCGCGACACCAGCGGCATGACGAGATCGCCGACAATGGATTCGACGATCTTGCCAAAGGCGCCGCCGATGATGACACCCACCGCCAGATCCATTGCGTTGCCCTTGACCGCGAATTCGCGGAATTCGTTAAGCATTCCCATGCCGTATTCCTTTCTTGCTGATAATTTTATGGTGGCTGGATTATTGGCCGCCTGTCATGGCACGTCAACGGCCGTTTACAACCGACGCAGGCGCTCGCCGGCCGCCAGCAGCGTTTCTTCCTTCTTGGCAAAACAGAAACGAACGACACGGTCGTCGCGCCCGTCGGCATAAAACACCGAGACCGGGATCACCGCAACGCCAATCTCGCGCGTCATCCATTCCGCGAACGCCCGGTCGGGCAGATCGGAGATCGCCCGGTAACTCGCCAACTGGAAATAGGTGCCGCGACACGGCAGCAGCTCGAAGGGCGTTTGCGCCAGGATCTGGCGGAAGAAATCGCGCTTTTCCGCATAGAACGCCGCCAGCTTCAGGTGGCGCGAAGCATCCTGCATGTACTCGGCCAGCGCCAGTTGCGACGGCCCATGTACCGTGAAGACATTGAACTGATGCACCTTGCGGAACTCGGCCATCAACGCCGCCGGGCCGACGACGTAGCCGATCTTCCAGCCGGTGATGTGGTAGGTCTTGCCAAAGCTGGAAACGACGATGCTACGCGCCGCCAGTTCCGGGTGGCCGCACAGGCTGGCGTGTTGCTCGCCGTCAAACAAGATGTGTTCGTAAACTTCATCGGAAAGTACGACGATGTCCGTACCGCGCAGCAAATTGGCCAGTTTTTCGAGGTCGACCGCAAGCAACAGGCTGCCGGTCGGATTGTGCGGCGAATTGACGACGATCATCCGCGTCCGGGGCGTAATCAACGCCGCCACCTGTTCCCAATCCGGCGTGTAGTCGGGGAACTTCAGCTGTGCATAGACGGCCTTGCCGCCCACCGTCTCGATAGCCGGCACGTAGGAATCATAGACCGGCGCGAAGACGATCACTTCGTCGCCCGGCCGCACGAAGGCGGCAATGGCGGTGAAGATCGCCTGCGTCGCCCCGGCCGTCACCGTCACTTCGCTTTCCACATCGAAACGCGGGCCGTAGAGCGTCGCAACCTTGTCGACGATGGCGGCGCGCAGTTCCGGCATACCGGCCATCGGCGCGTACTGGTTGCGCCCGGCCAGCATGTAGCGGTGCATGGCATCGAACAGCGCCGGCTCGGCCTGAAAATCCGGAAAGCCCTGCGACAGGTTGACGGCCCCGCACTCGGCGGCCATTTTTGACATCACGGTAAAGATGGTCGTCCCCATCTGCGGGAAGCGGGAATCGATGCGGATCGGTGTTTGCATGGGCCTGTTGCGGTCGACGGCGAAAAGTTGCCAAAAATCATCGCCGATACGCCGACCGAGTGCAAGCCGGAATCCGTTTAGTTTCCTCGCACGCTTGGAAGCGCCGAATTCGAAATACAGCAGGCCAATCAGGCTGACATCGCACTCGGCGCCAACCGGCGTTCAGGACAAGCCGAAATACCGTTGGGAATATTGACGTGACATGAAACCGGCCGGAGAATGCCTAATCCCCAATAAGACAAACCGGGCGATGCAGACTTCAGAGGGCCGGGTGAATTTTCAGGAAATGCATTGGCTGCGCGCTACCTGCGCAGCCGCTACCGCATCCCCTTCAAAGCCCAGCTCGTCGAATAGGGTTTTCGCTGCCCTGCGCCGGCTTCAAGAGTAGTCGACACGTCAGCCCCAGCGGCGGACGGACAAAGGGATTTTGGATTCTGAATGGGACGGGAATGGCGCTGAACCATAATTTGAGCCTGGCCCCTTTATTCTGCTGCTTTATTCGCTCCACGGGGATTGGCGGTGGATGAGGTGATTGAGCTTGGAACAAACACGAACCGGCATATGGAAGTCGCGGAGGAGGAGAAATGATGGTTAGGCACATGAAAATGGATGCGAACTCGTGGCTGCTACGGTCAACCGGGAAAAATAAGCAAAAACGAAATCCCTTTTTTGCGGGGCAAACAGCATGAACTACCCGATGCTTTACTGGTTCGTTCCGCGTGAGTTGGTCGGGCTCGCCAAGTTCCTGCTGCTGGCGCTACTGATCGGCGGGTTCATCTGGTTCATGCTCGTCTTTCTCAAGGGGTCGCCGGAAGGCGCTGCTCGCAAGCGGCGGCTAGGCTGGTTCTTCGGTCTCTTCGTGCTACCCCTGGCCGGCTTGCTGATTTGTAACGAAATCATGGAGCGGCGGCAGATCGCCGAACGGCAAGCCTACGTCAAGGCCGCCTGGGCGCACTTCAAGCAACGCTGTGAAACGGCGCACGTCACTTACTTCAAGCCAATCCCACCGCAGGACGGCGTGTTCATCATGAAACCGGCGCAGAAACCAACCATTGCCCAACTGGGCGACCAGTACTGGATGGGGGATCCGTACGACATGCCCGACAGCCCGGAAAACGAGGCAAGTGGATTGCTATACCGGCAGAAATCACTGCCGAAAGGTAGCTGGGATGCTCGAAATGGTCGCGGGGGCTTCGATTTCGTCGAAGCTCCACACCCCGACCAGCCGAACAAATTCCTACGCTTCACGCTGAAACCGGACGGCGAGAAGGATGGGCAAGGCTTCGCCAGCCACAAACCCGGCAGCGACACCGTGGACACCCGCCACTCACGCTACGGCTACACCTGGGACGACATCTCTACGCCGGAAGACCGGAAATACTGGGTTGCCGGCGGTCGGCTGCGGGTGGTGGACCTGGAAACCGGCGAGGTGGTGGCGGAGCGGGTGGGGTATGTGATCGAGAAATATTTCGGCGCTACCTCGTCAACTTTTAACCAGGAGCCCTGGGGTAATGCCGATAACGAATGCGCAAATGCCGTATCGGCATCGCGATATCGACGTGAATTCATCAGTAGAGCATTAGGAACCTGGAACGAACTGGATAAAGAAGGAGAAGGCAAGTGAGCACGAATGAACTGAGGCCATCGGCGACATCCGCATGGCGCTCGATCAGGGCCAGCCGTTGGGGGATTCGCGGTTCATCGACAGTATCGAGCGGGCAACCGGTCAGCGCCGCGAACCCCGGCCGCGTGGGCGGCCACGAAAAGTCGAGGGTGAAGCGGCGGCGGATCTGGAGCAACTGGGACTGGATATTTGAGCCTGGCCCCTTTTCCGGTGGGCCTGATGCGGTCGACGGCGAAAAAGAGGTCAAAATCATGCGCCAAGCTCGCGCGGCAGGCAACCGCCAGACGAAAAACGGCGTAGTATTACATCTGTTATAACAACCTCCCGGAGATTGCCATGTTCGCACTCAAACTGACCCAGATCGGCAATTCGGTCGGCGTTGTGCTGCCCAAGGAGTTACTTGCCCGCCTGCATGTTGAGAAGGGCGATACGGTGTATGCCACCGAATCACCGGACGGTGTACGCCTGACACCTTTCGATCCCGCCTTCGAGCAGCAGATGGAAGCGGCACGCAAGATCATGAAAAGCCGCCGCAATGTCCTGCACGAACTGGCCAAATGAGTCAGTGGATATGGATCGAGGAAGCCGTCGTTTGGGCCGTGCATGAAGCTCAGCTAGCTGAGCATGGCGGATCGGCCGGCGTTCGCGATAGCGGGTTGCTGGCCTCGGCACTGGCCCGCCCACTCAATCTGGCGGCGTATGGCGAACCTAATGCTGCCGCCCTCGCCGCTGCCTACGGCTTCGGCATCGCCCGCAACCATCCGTTCATCGATGGCAACAAGCGCACGGCCTTTGTGTGCACCGAATTGTTCCTGGCACTCAACGATCACTCGCTGCAAGCCGATGACGCGCAGTGCGTCAGCATCACGCTTGCGCTGGCGGCCGGAGATTTGCCCGAAGCCGAATTCGCCGACTGGCTACGCACCCACACCAAACCGGCCTGAACCATGAACATCGACGGCATACCCACCCGCACCCTGCGCGCGCATCCGGCGCAGAACTGTATCGACATCATCGACCAGACCCGCCTGCCGCATGCGCTGCACTGGGCGCGCGTCGCCACGCTGGAAGAGGCGGCACATGCGATCCGCGCCATGCAGGTACGCGGCGCGCCGTTGATTGGCGCCACTGCCGCTTACGGGCTGGCGATTGCGCTGGAATTCGAGGCTTCCGATACCCGCTTGCATGAAGCGGCAACCCTGTTGCGGTCGACCCGCCCAACGGCGGTAAATCTGCATTGGGCACTGGCGCGCATGGAAAGCGTCCTGCAACCCTTGGCGCCGGAAGCCCGCCACCAGGCCGCCTGGCAGGAAGCGCAAGCCATCGCCGACGAAGACGTGGCGCAGAACGCCGCCATCGGCCAGCATGGCCTCAAGCTCTGGAAAGACCTGATCGTTGCCAACGGCCACACGTTGAACGTAATGACCCACTGCAACGCCGGCTGGCTGGCCACCGTCGACCACGGCACCGCGCTCTCCCCGATCTACGCCGCGCACGATGCCGGCGTGCCGGTGCATGTCTGGGTTTCCGAAACCCGGCCGCGCAACCAGGGGCTGCTGACCGCCTGGGAACTCGAACACCACGGCGTGCCGCACACGCTGATCGCCGACAACGCCGCCGGCCTGCTGATGCGCATGGGCAAGGTCGATGCCGTGATCGTTGGCGCCGACCGCATCGGCGCCAATGGCGACGTTGCCAACAAAGTGGGCACTTACCTCAAGGCGCTGGCTGCGGCCGACAACGGCATTCCCTTCTACGTCGCCGCGCCGCGCTCGACCATCGACTTCGCCTGCGCGGACGGCGCCGACATTCCCATCGAGGAACGCGACGGCGACGAGTTCCGCCTGGTGCATGGCCTCGACCACCACGGCCAGCCTTCCGCGCTGCGCCAGTTGCCGGCCGGCGAGGATGTCGCCAACCCGGCCTTCGACGTCACCCCCGGCTGGCTGGTCAAAGGCATCATCACCGAGCGCGGCGTTTGCCCGGCCAGCGACGACGGCCTGCTGGCGCTTTACCCAGAAGAAGCGCCATGAGCGACCCGCGCGACCAACTGATCGCCACCGCCCGCGCCATGCAGCCAGCGGGCCTGAACAAAGGTACGTCCGGCAATGTCAGCGTGCGCAGTGGCGACGGCTTCTACATCACGCCGACCGGCCTGCCCTACGAATCGCTGACCGCCGACGACATTCCGCTGATGGCGCTCGACGGCAGCCACGCGGGCCGGTGCAAGCCCTCGTCCGAATGGCGTTTTCACCGCGACCTCTATGCTGCGCGGCCGGAAGTCGGCGCCGTGCTGCACGCGCACTCGCCCTTTGCCGTCAGCCTCGCCTGCCTGCGCCGCGCGATTCCGCCCTTTCACTACATGATCGCCCGCTTCGGCGGCGACACCATCCGCTGCGCCGACTACGCCATTTTTGGCTCACAGGCGCTGTCGACCGCAGCCATGCTGGCGATGCGCGAGCGCAAAGCCTGCCTGCTGGCCAATCACGGCCTGCTGGTTGCCGGCCGTGACCTGGCCGAAGCCCTGACGCTGGCCGTCGAACTCGAAGAACTCTGCGAGCAATACTGGCGCGCCTGCCAGCTTGGCGAACCGGTGCTGCTTTCGGCGGCGGAAATGGCCGCCGTTCTCGACAAATTCCAAAGCTACGGCCAGCAATGACACGCGCCGACCACGACCTGTCGCGCTGGACGCATCAACACCGCTACAGCATTGGCAACCTGGCCGCCGAGCGCGGCACACGCCTGGTGCTGTGGATCACGCTGGCCACGATGGGGGTTGAAATCGTCGCCGGCTGGTGGTTCAACTCGATGGCGGTGCTGGCCGACGGCTGGCACATGAGTTCGCATGCGCTGGCCATCGGTCTATCGGCCTTCGCCTACCGCGCCGCCCGCAAATATGCCGACGACCCGCGCTTCGCTTTCGGCACCTGGAAAATCGAAGTACTGGCCGGTTACACCAGCGCCATATTCCTGCTCGGCGTGGCGGCGGCGATGGTCTTCGGCTCGGTCGAACGCTTGCTGGAGCCGCAGCCGATCCGTTACGTCGAAGCCATCGGCGTCGCCATCCTCGGCCTCGTCGTCAACATCGCCTGCGCCCTGATCCTCGGCCAGGCGCACACGCATCACCCGCATGACCACGGGCACGATCACGCCCATCATCACCACGACGACCTCAACCTCAAGGCCGCCTACGTTCACGTGCTGACCGACGCGCTCACCTCGGTGCTCGCCATTGTCGCGCTGGCTGGCGGCTGGCTGTTCGGCCATGCCTGGCTCGACCCGGCGATGGGCCTGGTCGGCGCGCTGCTGGTCGGCCTGTGGGCCAAGAACCTGATCCTGCAAACCGGCCGCGTGCTGCTCGACCGCGAGATGGATCATCCGGTCGTCGCTGAAATCCGCGAAGTCATCGCCGCGCTGCCGGAAGACGGGGCCACGGCCATCACCGACCTGCACGTCTGGCGCGTCGGCAACGGCGAATACGCCTGCGCGCTGGCGCTGCTCACCCACGACGACGATCTGACCCCGGCCGCCATCCGCAACGCCCTCGCCATTCACGAAGAAATCGTGCACGTCACGGTCGAAATTCATCGCTGCGACACCTGCCCGGCACCAAATATTTGATCCTGGTCATCCGATGCGCTGATTTCCCGGCAAATCCTTTGCACCACCCCGGCATGACGGTAGACTTGAAAAGCTGGTAACAGGGTGTTCAACAAAAGGGGGGGATTGCCATGCAGCAACGTCAATGGCTGTCGGTTTGCCTGTCGATTTTCATTTTTGGCCTTTTTTCCGGGTCGACCGCAACCAATGCCCAGGAAATCCGCACCCTGAGCAGCGGCCAGTCGATCTACCTGCCGATCTACTCGCACATGCTCTATGGCAACGTGGGCAAGAGCGGCAAGGTCTCGCAGGTACTGCTTTCGGCACTGGTCAGCATCCGCAACACCGACGGCAAGCGCCCGCTACGCCTGCTCTCGGCGCGCTATTACGACACTCAGGGCAAGCTGCTCGCCGAGCGCGTACCGGCACCGGTCGTCATTCCGCCCTTCGGCACCTACGAACTGTTCGTTGAACTCAACGACGCCTCCGGCGGCTCCGGCGCCAACTTCGTCGTCAAGTGGAATGCCGACGCGCCGATCAACCCGCCGCTGATCGAAGCCCTGCATGCCAACATGGATGGCGGCAAGGCCGTCATCTTCATGACCCAGTCGGTACCGATCAACGACCCGGCGCCCTGACCCCAGTGGTAATCAACACCTCGCAAATCGGTTACATCGTCCGCCTGCTGTGGCTCGCCCTCAGCATGCTGGTGGCCGTCCACATCTTCGGCACCATCGGCTACATGTGGCTGACCGACGGCAAATACTCCTGGTTCGACGCCTTCTACATGACCTTCATCACCGTCGCCACCATCGGCTTCGGCGAAATCATCGACATGTCCAGCAACCAGCCGGCGCGCATCCTGACGGTCATCATCGGCATCCTCGGCGCCGGCAACCTGTCGATGCTGTTCTCGATCGTGACCGTCGCCCTTCTCGAAACCGACCTCAACGGCAGCCTGCGGAGACGACGCATGGAAAAAACAATCACCAAACTCAAGGGACATTACATCCTGTGCGGCTTCGGTCGTGTCGGGCGCAACATCGCGCACGAACTCGAAGCCACCAACCGCCACTTCGTCGCCATCGACGAAGAACACGACAAGCTCCAGGATTTCCGCGAGAAAAACCCCAGCATGCTCTACCTGCATGGCGACGCCAGCGACGACGACATGCTGCTCGCCGCCGGCATCGAAGAAGCCAAGGGCATCTTCGCGATCACCGAAGACGACTCGCGCAACCTGATGATCGTCATCACCGCCAAGCAGCTCAAGCCCACCATCCGCGTCGTCGCCCGCTGCCAGGAAACACGCAACACCGAAAAAATGCGCAAGGCCGGCGCCGACGCCATCGTCTCGCCCGACTTCACCGGTGGTATGCGCATCGCCTCGGCCATGATCCGCCCGCACGTCGTTTCCTTCCTCGACGAAATGCTCAAGTCCGAAAAGAACCTGCGCATCGAGGAAATCCCCATCCCCGCCGCCTTCATCCCCAAACCCATCGGCTCGCTCAAACTGCGCAGCGCCAACTACGTCCTGCTCGCCGCCCGCGAGCGCAACGGCAACTGGCAGTTCAACCCGGACAAGGACTACTTGCTCAAACCCGGCTACACCCTCATCGCCATGGCCAGCGCGCTGGGGCGGCAGGAGATTGAGGCGCTGCTGATTGAGATGCTGGGGTGATAGGGCACGAGGAAGTCAGAATTTGAGCAAATGCTGACTGTTGGGCAGGGTGTCCGGGTTCGGCCACATGCGGTCTGTCACCGATTCCAGAAATTGGTCGTTCGCTTGTCCGCATATGGTTGGTGAGCTGTCGTCGGCGTAGATAGGCCCGCTTCTTATCAAGATTAGGGAGATTCGGGTCATTTTGCAGAAAGTCTGGAGTGGCGAGCCTTTCGTGACATCATCAAGAACAAGTGTGACCATACAATCATGCTGATGCGTTTTGACAATGCGGCAATCTAAGGACTGTTTTCGCACGATGGCTATATTCACCTCAATGAGTACCGCCCGGTCGAGGCGGCACGGTTCATCGTTGGGGGCGGAAGACTCAATGATCTAGCTGATTGAAGCGAGGCACGTGACAAGCTGCCCATGGGAGAGATATTTATGCAAAAGAAGGTCCAACTAACCACCGAGGGGATTAAGAAGCACCTCTCCAATACGACACCAGGACAGGCACTTGCCGAATACATCTGGAACGGGCTCGATGCAAAGGCTTCATCGATTGAGGTGCGCTTTGAGCTCAATCCAGCGGGAGGCATTGTCGCGATGCATGTCAGCGACAACGGCCACGGCATACCATTCGAATTGCTCGAACAAAAATTCGGCGTCTTCATGGACTCTGAGAAGATCATTCACCGACAGCGGACGAAGCGGGTTTCGTCCGAGACCCATGGCAAAGACGGTATCGGGCGCCTCACCTTCTTCGTCTTTGCCCATGATGCCGAGTGGGTGACAATCTACGAGCAGGACGGGAAGAAATATCGCTATACGATCAAAATCTCTGCTGCTGACTTGGTGTGCTATCCGTCAGAAAATCCCACGGAAGTTGATGCTGCGATCCCGACTGGTACCGTCGCCCATTTCTACAACGTCAGCTCACAGGTCATCCACCCTGAGGATGCAGAACTCAGGAAATTCCTGGTGTCGGAGTTTTGTTGGCGCTTGCTCCTTGATAAGGGGCTTGAGATAAAGCTCAACGGAAGCTTGCTTACTGCGGAGGAGAACATCGATGACCAGGCGCTCTTCTGCCCGCTTGGTATAGCGCCCCCAAGGCCGACAGTCCACTTCGTGCGATGGAAGCATAAGCTTCACGGAGAGTATTCCCGTTACTACTTCCTCGACGCGACGCGGAAAGAACGGTGGACCAATTTCACGTCGCTCAACAAAAAGGGAGACCAGTTTCATCACAGCGTCTATGTTCAAAGCCCTTTCTTTGACACTTTCTCGTTGGGTACTGGACCGAACGAGCAAACTGAACTTGCACTGGAAGGAAATTCCCAGAAGAGCGATTGGTTCAAGGGCATGCTTAGTGCGGTAGACGCTTTTCTCCGTGCGGCACGTAAGGAATTTCTCCGGGACTCTACGGACAAGCTCATCACACAATTTGAGCAAAAGGACATTTTCCCGACACACAACGAGAAGAATCAGTGGGAAGTTTTGAAACACACCCATCTAGCGGAAACCATTGGGGAGCTCCACAACCTTCAGCCGAATCTCTTCTCAAGCGGTTCAATAGAACAGAAAAAGATATTCGTCCGGCTCATCGACCAACTGCTTGATTCGTCGGAGGCAGAGACTCTCTACCAGATCATCGGTCAGGTGCTGGATCTTGACCAGGATGAAAAGGCAGAACTGCTCGGTGTTCTCAAATCATCTCGCTTGAGGGCGGTGATCAAAACTGCGAAGCTGATCCAAGACCGCTACCGTGCCCTTGAGCAAATCAAGCGCTTGAATTGGGACAAGAGTTTGGGTGCAAAGGAAGTACCCCACATTCAGGAATTCATGGAAAGACATTTCTGGATCATCGGAGAGGAGTATTCACTCGTTGTCGCAGCGGAAAAGGACTTTGAACAAGCGCTCCGAGCGCTCTATGACAAAGTCGGACTAAAATCCAGCGCAGACGATATCGACCATGTGGATAAGAACAAGGAGATGGATATTCTCTTGGTCCGGCAAGATCAGTATCACGACAAGATACACAACGTGGTGCTGGAGCTCAAACACCCAAACAAGAAACTGGGAAAGAAATTTGTCGATCAGGTGATGACATATTTTGAAGTGATCTTTTCCGATCCGCGCTTTAATGCCTCAAACATGGAATGGTCCTATTACCTGATCGGAAATGACTTCAGTTCCAGCGGATACATTGAAGGGCAGCTGGAAAATGCGAAGCCGCATGGTATTCCTTCTTTAATATACAAGACAAAGAACCACAAAATCTTTGCAAAGCGCTGGAGTGAGCTGATAACGGATGTGGAACTCCGCCATAAGTTCCTGAATGATCGCTTGCAGGTACAGCGCGAACAATTGGCGACGGAAGAGAGTGCAGCAAAAACTGCGGATCAAGTGATCCAACGGGCTCAAAAGCTCTCTTGCGCGAATTGATTTCTGTATGAACATTGGAATCAGAGGCGGCCTCGCGCATTTGGACAGAAATTCGGTTTGCCGCGTTAGCGGAGATGTTTGACGTTCATTGAAGCGGAATTCTCACTTAAACGACTGCCCTGATTCGCGGAGCCACCTGTTTGAGACTGCGCTAGAGTTCCTTCACAACCAGAGAAGCAGATGGCATATTCAGAACCTGAAAAGATACAAGCACGTGAAAAGGTGCTGACGAATGCGGTACGGATACTCACAGTAGATCGCGCTTCTGCCCCCCTCACCCGGCGCAGCTATGTTCGGGAAGTGCGCGAGCACCTCATTGCTAACGGGCTGCCGAAAGATAGGCGAAATGCGGAAGTGTTGCTCATCGAGAGTGTGGCTCGCTGGGAGCAGTTCTTTGACTCAATAGTTCAGACCCGCGTGCCTGCAGAACTCAAGGTCGCATATCTCTCAGGTCCGAATCCAGAAAACGACTTGCGAGTTCTCTGTAAAGCCGGTGTATTGCCCGAAAACATTTGGGCATTTGAGTCTGATGCGAGCACATATACAACGGCCGTTCAATCGTCACTCGCATCGGAATTCCCATTCATCAAACTTGTCGAGGGTGGGATCGATGCATTCTTAAGTGTTAGCCCGCAGAAATTCGACATAATTTATTTAGATTTCTGTGGCCCCTTGCCGAATCGCGACAAGAAACAGAAAACGCTCCTCGCGGTGACGCGGCTGCTCGCAGGGCATGCCTTGAACTCGCCAGGGGTTCTAGTCACCAATGCCGCGCTGCCAAAAGCAAACGGAGATTCAACCGGGCATTCGCTGCTCAGTCGACTGGTCGCTGGGTACCTGTACCCTAAAGAATTTCTTGAGGAGCGTGGCAATGCTGGCGGATTTATCGAAGGGGCTCAGGCTAACGGCTATGATTTCGAGGCTTGGCTACTAGAAGTTGAGAAGAACCTTGATGACTACTACGGACAGTATCTGACCCGCCTGCTGATGGACCATGCTAGCGTAATTGCTCCGGCAACTCGGGTTACTCTGGGACAGGGCGTCTTCACACGTCTTTTCGACACGACAGACGACGCTCGCATGAAGAATGCGATTTCGCGGTTCTTTCACTTCAACGAAGCGACGCTTGAAGAAGTTGATAATGAGGTCAATTCTTCGGGCGCGGCTTCATGCGCCGGCCAAGACTCGCCAGCAGTGTCATTCGAAGACGAATTTGGCGGAGACGTTATCTCTGAAGCCGGTGACTATCCACTGCTGTGGACACTGGCGGCGCTGGATGCTGGGTTGCGTAAGGGTGATGAAAACTACCCAAATCTTGGAGAAGATCCTGACTTTCGGAAGTTTGCCGACGTGTTCATATCACAACTGTCAGTTGCGAATTCAAAAGACGCGACCATCAAGAATCTGTCGGCAGTCACGTACCTGCTATCCGAAGGTACTGGCAGCGAGATGTTTCATGCTCCCAGCCTTGCAAGGCTCTCTAATGGACATGAAATTCGTGATTTTTATCAGTTTTGTGACCTGGTTCTCTTCCATCAGCTGAAGGAACTGCTCCTCCGGCAATGGACTGTGCCTTACCACGTTAACGTTGCTGAGACTATGAGGTGGAAATACCAAGCTAAAGATACACCGATGTACATGGACCTTCTGGTGCTTGACGAGTGTCGGTATGTCTATGATTGGATGCCAACTGCAGACATGCTTCTATCTGGCGTGCACGATCCGCAGAGGCAATTGAGTTTTCGCTTTGCCTTGGACGGAGTATCCAAGCACGGACGGTGGTACAACTCCGAATACTTCCGGGGAACTGCGGTTATCGACCAAGGTACTGTGCCGTTCGAAGCCAAGGAATTGGCCCATCGTGTCAAGATTTGATTGGCTTTGTCGGTGCTCGGACAGAAGTCATGAAGGAGTGGTCGTTCCCAGGGTGCCGGCTCAAACTTATCCGGTGTACGTGATTCTGGATGGCTGCTTCCGTTGAAAAGCGGTCTTTAAGAGGCTCGCGGTCGAACGTCCACAGTGGGCACACTCCAGCCAATAGACTGCCCCCACTGCATCCGGCGCCCAAGTTAAAGCGATCACCAACTTCCTGAGCCAGCGGCTTTCCACAAGTCACCCGGTGCGGCCCGG
>ERZ1645187.863-NODE-863-length-29276-cov-29.853290_pt1 | contig 29276 bp, 30 predicted proteins | sample MGYA00575352_ERZ1645187 | MGnify/ENA primary metagenome ERZ1645187 (study PRJEB40837, sample SAMN11349314) | freshwater sediment metagenome | isolation source: river sediment | host: Sediment | place: India: Wazaribad , New Delhi | collected 2017-02-21 ...
GCTGTAGCAGAGCCTTCAGCATCCGCGCTCCCGCGAACGGGAAATCGAGATGCAACTCGTCGAGGCGGCGCATCAAATCCAGATCGGCAGCCGAGACCGGCCGAGGTTTGTAGTAGACCGTCGAACGGGCGAGGTTGAGGACTTTCGCTTGCCGAGCGAGCGGTAGATCATGCTCCCGATCGATCATCGCTTTGCGCTCAACAGGCCGGCCTTGTTGAGCGCGCCGGACAAAAAATCGTTCTCCAGCGCAAGCTCTCCGATCTTCGCGTGCAACGCCTTCAAATCGACGGGCGCTGCTGTGGGCTCGGCCTTCTCGCCACCGAACACGCCGGCCGCGCCGTCCAGGAGCTGGTTCTTCCACGTCGTGATCTGGTTCGGATGCACGTCGTACTGCTGCGCCAACTCCGCCAGCGTCTTCTCGCCCTTCACGGCGGCCAATGCCACCTTCGCCTTGAACGCCGGAGAATGCGTCCGGCGGCTCCGTCTGGTCATCGAATGCTCCTGAACTGCGGCGATATCCTCGCCGCTCTCAGGCGCGAAATCCACTCATGCGACCGTCCGAATTTGCGGAGCCACCTCTGACCTGCCCCCAACTTGATTGAGCTAAATAATCATGCTAACGTTAAATTGAAATTGCTGATATGGGAGCAATAACATGCTTACGAAAAGCGTAGTTGAATCTTTTTATAAGAACTTCGCCAAGGCCATGGAAAATAGTGATTATATTTTTTTGCAGAATTCGCTCGGTACCGAATTCGTAAGTTCTAGCCCCTCCGGAAAGCAAGGAAACAAGGAGTCCTGGATTTCCTCTATCCGAACAGAAGCGGAGCGCTTTAAATTTCTTTCGGTAAATTTCTTAGTCGAAAAGTCAGAAATACTAGATAATTTATCTCAAGTATACATTACAAAGACATTCACCACAAGAGATAGTGATGGCCATCTCTTTGTCTCAATCAACCAATCGAAGGAGTTTTTATCTGTATTGTCAGGCGAACTAAAGATTCTAAAGATTGACAATTTCAAGAGATCGCTAGAGGTTGATGGAAAGGTTGTTGTTTTCGAGGAGCGCGTTGCTGTTGATGCGCTTGAACAGGGGTGCGCAGAAGAAGGAGGAAAGGACGATTGGAATTAAGCTAATTCCATGTTTTTCTGTCTTTGAGATTTCTGCCCCTAAGCGTTGCGTCCGTTGTGGTGGTTAAATTATGGGTGCACAGGTGCCTGATCTGTTTGAAGACGACAAGCGTACGGAACAGTTTTTTTGTCCCGAATGGATTCAAATCTCCCCTCCATGCGCAAGCGACCCCGCTCGTTGGGGCGCCACTAATCTACTAAGAAGCAGAGACTATTTTTTATCGAGGGAGGCGGCTTGTATTCTCTTTTTCTTTGTAGAGCGATCTTCGGTTGCGCATGCGGTGGAATCGCTTTCCGAAAAATTGTCGTGTTCTCAAGATTTAATTTCCATCATTATTGAAACACTATGTGCTTGCGATCTGCTGATTGACAGTTGTAAAATAGATACACGTCGAGAAGCCCTTTTAAGGGATAGGCCACATTGGATTAGATGCGGGTGGCTTTCCTCTTGGTCTTATCTATTTTCTTGCTATGATTATGCTTTTGTCGATGCCTCGGTCGAGGGAAGGCGCGATGACGCCGATCGAATGAAGGGTTATGCAAAACAGGCAGCCGATAACTTTAGAGCTAAATCCTATCCGGCGTGTGAATCTTTCAGCATTTCTCCATCGAAAAACTTCGACGCGTGCAATATTGCGGTTGAAGAAAAGCTCGGATTCTCCCAAAATTTAATCGATGCTATATATTTGACGTTCTGCAAGATTGGTGAAATCAAGGTACCGTGGTCTGATATTCCGATGTTTAGACGGACCTCTCCTTCCGGCGGAGCCAGGCACCCCAGTGAAGCTTATATTATAAAATTTTCACATGGTGGACAAGATCAAGCTATTTACCACCTAAATGCAATAATGCCGTCTCTAGAACTCTTGATATCTAGCAAGAACCATGAGCCGGACCTAAGGATAATATTTAGATCGGCGATGGAGAGATGCGGCTTTATTCCTGATGGTGCCATTGTTTTGACTACTATTTTCGAAAAAAATATCTATCGATATAGAGAATCAAGGACGTATAGATCGGTACACATGGACATCGGTCACCTAATTTCTACTTTTTCCCACGTTGCGAATTCCCGTCGAATGGCAATATTCCCTTACTATACGTTTGATTTTTCTGGCTTTTCTAAAATTATTGCTCTGGATCCCTTTAGCGAAGGCAGTCAAGCCTGTATCCTGTATCAGGAGGCAATAGATGAACGTGAGTAAAGATGCCTATTTTACCCAAATAGAGGGCGGGTGGTATCTGGTGGACGGCGAAAGTAGAACGTACTTTGATGCCGAATATTTAATTGACTACATCGGTGGAAAATATAATTGCCCATTTCCTGAATTCCTACGCGATGAGCTTACCGAAGGGCAGGCGCATTGGAAAGAACGAGGATGGGGTTATGCGCTTCCTCAATATAGCGATTCTTTGAAAGTTATATATAAAGATAGTGCCGGCGAAAACGGCGATATAGTTAGATATAATACTTTTATTTCTTATATCAAGGAAAATAATCAGGCGGACGATTTGCCACTTATTGGCGCGCGGAAACTAGATGGACTTTTTGAAAGCCCCGATGTTGGTGCACCATTTAGTCCATCGATTTTGTTGAACCGATATACGGCCCGGAAATTTTCCGGTAAGGTGATAGATCTTCGAATATTAACTTCCATCATCTCATCTGCCCTGGGTTCTATTTATCGGTTGCGAAAATATACACGCGATTCCAGTGACCCGAGACGCTTTTCGTCGAGCTTCGGTTCGTCTTTTGAAATTGCAATATGTATATACAATGTTTGCGGCATCGAAAATGCTATCTATTTTATCGATTTTAAGGAAGGATGTTTAGTACAAACTAGAAAGGGCGATTATCGAACAGATGTATGCGATGTAATACAGAAGCAAACGCCTCCTCTTTCTGGCAATGCGACTTTTATTATAGTGGCAGATTTTTATAAGTGGCAATGGCGTTATAGGCATGAGAAAGCTTTGCGTAATTTATTTATTGAAGCTGGGCGTGTTGCGCAGGACATAATTATTTCATCCGAACGTCATGGTCTCAAGGCATTTCCAACTCCAGCAATATCGGATTCGTTATGTGATGAATTGCTGGACGTTCCTCCAGCGCGATTCAATGCGATATACACTATTACAATAGGGCGGGTCGATCGTGAATATCTACAGGCTGAGTAGGTCGATTCAAATTGTGACCGTTGGAAGTAAACTAGTTATATCATCGCCATTTCGAGCGCATTCGTTTACGTATGACGGCCTATTTTCCGAAGTGATCAATTATGTGATTGAATTCGGCTACGATACAGAATGTATAGAGGTCTGGACAAATAGAATAGAAAGGAAATTCCGAATCAACAAATCAATGTCTGATTTTATTGTAAAGCAACTGATTGATCATGCAATTTTGATAAGAGCTCCGATATTGGGAATGAAGATGGTAGGACGCCATGCGAGACAGGTTGAGTTTTTTGAAAATATTGAGGTTGATATGTGTGGCGAAGAAATAAATTACAAATTACAAAATACAAGAATAGGAATAGTTGGAGCTGGGAGCTATGGGTCATGGCTAATACAATTGTGTGCCATGACTGGAGTAGCGGCTATCACAATAGCAGACGGAGATATTATCGAAGAAAGTAATCTAAATAGGCAGGCGTTGTTTCGAAGCAAAGATGTTGGAAGTTACAAGGTATTCGCAATTAAAGACCGCGTAGAGATGGAGTGGCCAGGAACCTCAATTCGAGCGGAGCATGTATATATAGAAACGGAGAGGGATTTCAAGGCGACTTTTGGCGATTGCGGATTTGTTTTTATTCCATTTGGTTACCCTCGGAGTGAAAAAGGGAAGAGTGTCTTGTCATTTCTATGTAATATATCCGAAAGTTGCGGAATACCTTATTTAATTTTGGGTCAGGCTGCTGTCGGACCTCTTTGGATTCCGGAGGGCTCCATTGGGGTGCGTAAGATGTTAGAGTCCAAAGACTATAATTTATTTGTCAGAAATAGCCGGGTTAAAAGGGACAATAATGGCTCATATGCGCCGCGTGTCGCACAGGTGGCGGCGGCAGCGTATTGGGAGTATACAAAGTACAAAGCTGGCCTAGTCGATTCTGTATGCGTAAATAGTATATTTTTGTGTGACATAGCCCGAGGACGTCACATAGAGTTGGTGGAGTGAGTGAGGCGTGTATATTGGTGTAATGACATCTGCGGTCATGGGATTGCTCAGGCTCTAGTGGATTGACCGAGACGGAGGAGTCCGTCTGGGGAATCCGTTCGAGGGCTGCGTGTGCGACGCTCGCGCATACGCACAGGGATCTCCATCAGACTCGGCGAGGCTGATCGACGATTGAAGCAGGCTGCACTTTTCTTGAAATCTGATAGGCCCTGACTGAGAGGTTTTTCCACGCGCTCGCTCGCCATGCAGTTAAGGTATCGTCGAATTTCACGCTGATCTGCGCATAAACCAGGTCGTGTTGTATTGAAAATAAGGATATTAGCAATATCGCGATATTTTCATAGCCAATTATCTATTTTGACATATACAAAAAGTGAAGTAAATGTATGTAATACATGACTACGAATCTGGGGGTCAGAGGTTCGAATCCTTTCGGGCGCGCCACTCTTCTTCCGAATGTCCGTCGATGTGTCCGAACGGCTCCGCCGATGCGCGGTGTCGTGGTCGGATCCGGACTCTGTCCCCCTGTCGCTCCACCACCACCCGTCCGACGCGTCGGCCGGGTCCCGTCTTCCGGGTCCGATCGGCACTGCCATCGAGCCGGGGGAATGCCGTGCGTTTGGTCGGGACCGAGGGGGTGCGTGTCGTGGCGCGGCGCGGCGCACGGCGCCAGCGTGCCCGTCGACACGGCCGCTCAGGCGGGCGGCGGGGCGGTTCGGCGGCGGCGCCAGACGTGGGGCGTCGTCCCGTTCCAGGCCTTGAAGGCATTGATGAAACTGGTCGGCTCGGCATAGCCGAGGCGTTCGGCGATCGCCTCGATCGACAGATCGGTGGCGGCGAGCCACTCCTCTGCCAGGGCGAGACGTACCTCGCTGCGGAGAGCGGTGAAGGTGGTCCCCTCGTCCTCGAGCCGGCGCCGCAGGGTGCGCACCGTGGTGCCGAGCGCGTCGGCCATCGCCTCCATGGTCGGCATCGACCGGCTGTCGCGCGACAGGCGATGGCGGATCATCGGCGCGAGGCCGGTGCGGGCGTGGCGGCGCTCGAGCAGCAGCCGGCATTCGTCCTCGGCCGCGGCGCGGGCGACCGGATCGGTGGTGGCGAGCGGCCGCGCCAGATCGGCGCTCGCCAAGCGGATGGTGGTGGCGGGGCGGCCGAAGACCGGATCGAGGCCGAGCAGCGGACGAAAGGCGGCGACGTCGCGCGGCGCCGGAAAGCCGAAGCCGAGCTCGATCACCGGACCGACCGCCGGGTCGAGACCGGCGCGCACCGCCAGCAGCGCGGCGCAGTCGCGCGCCAGGACGAAGGCGCGCAGGTCCTCCGGCACGTCGTCGATCTCGACCGTCACCACCGTCTCGTCGTGGTTCGCGGCCACCTGGAAGCGGGTGAAGGCGAAGGTCAGGGCGAAGTAGCGCAGCGCCAGGGCGAGCGCCTCGCCGGTGTCGCGGCTCGCCGCCATGGCGAAGCCGAGCATGCCGAAGGTGGTGAAGCGATAGCGCAGGCCGGCCTCGACGCCGAGGGTCGCCACCGCCGGCCGTCCGTTCACCAGATTGCGGATGGTGCGCAGTTCCTGCTCGGGCACGACCAGCGCCGTCGGGTCGTCGAGATCGCGCTCGCGCACCCCGGTCCCGGCGAGGGTCGCCGCCGGGGCGAGCCCATGGGCGATGCCGAGGTCGACGAGGAGGCGCATGCTCGACACCGAACGCGTCCACACCCGCCGGCCGCGACCGGCGCGGGGCGCATCGGCTTTGTCCTGAAACAACGATTTTTTGGGTTTCCCGGCCATGGCGCCCCCTGCCCTCGCCTCTACGCTCGGGACTTCCCAACGACAAGAAGAAACACGTCTCTCGGAGGAAACCCGGCCATGTTCACCCCCTGCCCGTCCGCTCCCTCGCAACGCTGATCGCCCGCCGCCGACCCACGGTACGCGCATCGGTCTCGCCGAAACGAGGCCGGATCGACGACGGCCGTGGCGGCGCGAGACCTAGTGACGAGAAGGTGTGACGATGACCATCGAAGCCGAAGACGTCGGCCCGCTGCTCGACGAGGTGGAGCGCTTCGCACGCAGCCGCCTCGCCGCCGCGGTCGAGCGTCCCGAAATCCCGATGTCCGGGGCGATGCTCTCTGCCCTGACGGGTGAGGCGCGCGACCTCGGCCTCCTCGCCGCCGGGGCGGAGGGCGGCGGCTTCGGCCTGTGGGCCGAGGTCGACGGCGGACCCGGCATGGCGGTCTCGCTCGGGGCGCTACGCGCCCTCGCCCGGGCCGATGCCGGCACCGCCTTCGCCTGGCATCGCCTCGCCCTCGCCGGCTTCGCCACGGCCCGCCTCGGCCTCGCCGGGGGCGAGCCGCTCGCCGCCACAGCGACGATCACCGGCCACCACGGCCTCGGCCGCGCCGCCTTCGCCGGCTGGCTCGCCGGGCGCCGGCCGAGCGACGAGGACCGCGTCTTCCTCGCCGACTGGCTCGACCGCACCGGCCACGCCGCCGTCGTCGTCGCGCCCGCCGACTGGACCTCGCTGGTCTGGCCGGTGTGGTCGGGCGAGGCGGTCGTCTGGGAGCGGGTCGAGCGCGCCGATCTCGTGGTCGCGCCGCAGCCCGACCAGCACGGCTTCGACGGTCTCTGCGGCTTCACCGTCCGTCGCGTCCACCCCGCCGCGCCGCCGGCCGGCCCGGTCGACGGCGCCGCCGCTCGCCGCTTCGCCGCGACGGCGGTGAAGCTCGACCTCCTCGGCCTCCTCGCCATCGGCGCCGGCGCCCTCGATCATGCCGCTTCGCTCGCCCGCGACTATGCCCATGTCCGCCGCCAGGGAGGGCGACTGATCGCCGATCATCCGGCGGTGCGGCTGCTCCTCGGCGAGATCGACGCGGCCCGCCACGGCGCCGATCTGGCGCTCGCCACCGCCATCCGGCCGGTCGACGACCTCGATCTCGCCGCCGTCGTGCGCTCGCGGCTCGTCACCCAGGAGGCGCTGTGCCGTGGCGCCAACCAAGCGGTCCAGGTGTTCGGCGGCATCGGCTACATGCGCGACACCGGGGTCGAGAAGATCCTGCGAGACATGAACATGCTGCGCCTCCAATCGGGCGGGCTCGGCGACGCCCGGCTCTTCGCGGCCCATCTCGACGGAGGCCGTGCATGAGCGAGCCCACTCACCTCGACGGCCATCTGCCCTTCGACCACGCGCTGGCGACGCGCCGGCGCTTCGGCGAGCTGCCGCTCCTCGCCCGCGCCATGGTCGACCATCCGACCCTCGACCTGTGGGAGACCGACACCGCCCGGCTGCCCTTCGGCCTCGCGGCGATCCGGCGGCGGGCCCGGGCCTTCGCCGAGCGGGTGCTGATGCCGGCCGCCGCCGAACTCGATCTGGCGCCGCATCTCGCCGTCGGCGAGGCTCATCCGAAGGCGATGGAGATCCTGCGGCTCGCCGGGCGCGAGGGCTGGCTCTCCTATTTCCTGCCGGCGCCGCTCGGCTCGCTGCCGTGGACAGCGGCGCTCGATCCGCCGATCCGCCACTGCGTGCTGGTGGTCGAGGAGTTCGCCCGCGCCTGCGGCGGTCTGATGCTGCTGCTCTCGGCCCATCATCTCGGCGTCATGCCGCTGTTGCTGTCGGGCAGCCCACGGACGATCCTGCGTCACGTCAAGCCGGTCTACGATGCCTGCCGGCGCGGCGAGCCGCATCTGATGGCCTTCGCCATCACCGAACCGGCCGCCGGCTCCGATGTCGAGGACGGTCACGGCGCCGCCGCCCTTCGGCCCGGGGTGGTCGCCACCCCGGTTGCCGGCGGGTACCGCCTCTCGGGCCGCAAGTGCTTCATCTCCGGCGGCGATCTCGCCAAGTCACTGACCGTCTTCGCGGCGCTCGCCGGCGAAGGCATGGAGTCCTGGACCTGTTTCCTGGTCGAGGCGAGCGATCCGGGCTTCTCGGTGGTGCGCACCGAGCTGAAGATGGGGATGCGCGCCTCGGGGGCGGCCGAACTCCTCTTCGACGACGTCTTCGTGCCGACCGAGCGGGTGATCGGCGGCCTGCGCAACGGTTGGGCGATCAATCGCGCCACCCTCAACGCCTCGCGCATTCCGGTCGCCACCATGGGCGTCGGCTTCGCCCGCGCCGCCTGCGAGATCGCGATCGAACACGCCCGCACGACCCGGCTCGGCGGCAAGCGGCTGATCGACCACCAGGAGGTCCAGCTGTCCCTCGCCGAGATGGTCGCCGAGACGCGGGCGCTGCGCTCGCTGTGCTGGCAGGAGGCGCGCGCGGCGTGGCGGCCGCGCCAACTGATGGCCTCGGCCGCCAAGTTCCACGTCACCGACCGGGCGCAGGTGGTCTGCGAGACGGCGATGGACCTGATGGGCGACGCCGCGGCGCTGCATGCCGGGCGCATCGAGAAGGTCTTCCGCGACCTCCGCCTGACGCGGATCTTCGAGGGTACCAACCAGATCAACCGCCTGTCGCTGATCGAGGACTGGCAGGACGACCTTTTGAACGACGACGCCGTTCCGGGAGTGTGACATGGTCAGAGACGACGCCGACCCCTTCTTCCAGTATCCGCGCTACGATCATGCGACCTCGCAGGGGCCGGTCGCCATGCCGATCCTCTACTACGAGGATTCGAACTTCATGACGCTCTTCTTCATCGACCTGGAGCGGGCGCGGGCGAAGCTGGCGCCGGCCGGGCTCGAGCCGGTGCGCTTCCTCGGCGGCAAGGCGCTGGCCGGGGTCGCCTTCTATCAGTATCGCTCGACTTCGATCGGCCCCTACGACGAGGTCGGCGTCGCCATCGCCGCCCTGCCCGCCGGCACGGCGGTGCCGGCGCTGCCGCTCCTGTCGATGATGCGCGACCCCGACCACAACCGCGTCGGCTTCCACATCCTCGACCTGCCGGTGACCACCGCCGCCGCCTGCGCCGCCGGGCGCGAGATCTGGGGCTATCCGAAGTTCGTCACCCCGATCGGCTTCTCGCTCGATCGCGGCCGCTTCGAGGGGACCGTCACCGACCCCGGCGACGGCTCGGCGATGCTGCGGCTCGCCGGGCGGGTCGGGCCGGGACTGCCGGCGCCGCTCCTCGACCTCGTCCTCTATTCCCGGCTCGACGGCGCGCTCGTCCGGGCGACGGCGATCACCCGTGGCGGCGGCCGCGCCTGCCTGCCCGGATCGGTGCGGCTGGAGGTCTCGGCGAGCGACCATCGCATGGCGGCGACGCTGCGCGATCTCGGCCTCGCCGACGCCCGCCCCGCCTTCGTCACCCACACCGACCGGCTGCAACTGCGGCTCAACGCCGGGGTGACGATATGATCCCGATCGGATTCTCTCTTCGCGGCGATCGGCCGCCTGCGGTCTCGAGCCGATCGAAAAGACCTTGCTCCATCCCCCGCCGGCCGTCACTCTGGCGGTGACGACGGAGGGCAAGGAGCATTCGGGTGGCATCACCGATCTGGAAGAAGCCCGCGCCGGCGTTGCTGCGGACCGCCGCGATCCCGGCCATCGGCGGTGCGTTGGCCATCGGCCTGATGGCGCTCGCGGCCCGGCTCTCCGGTCATCCGGTCCTGTCGTATCCCTTCACCACGTCGATCGTTCTGGTGATGGCGGCGCCGCAGAGCCGGCCGGCCCGGCCGCGCAACGTCGTCGTCGGCCATCTGGCGTCGGCGGCGGCCGGTCTCGTCACGGTGGCGCTGCTCGGCCCGAGCGATCTCTCCGCCGCCATCGGCGTCGGTCTGGCGATCGCCCTGATGGTCGCGGCCGATGCGCTCCATCCGCCGGCCGGCATCAATGCGCTGATGCCGTCCTATCTTCCGCTCGATTGGCAGTTCCTGGTGATGCCGGTCGGGCTCGGCGCGCTGGCGCTGGTGCTGTTCGCCAAGGCCTATCACCGCCTGGCCGGAACCGGCTCGAACGACGGCGGCCTCACTTGACGGCGCCGGCCGGAGGGGGCGTCCTGTCCGCGGTTCGACGCGCCATCAGATGGGCGAGGTCCCGGCGGCGGGTCTCGAGCAGCGAGGTCGCCAGACGCCGCAGTTCCGGGTCACGCCCGGCGCGGCTCTCCTCTTCGGCGAGGGCCAGCGTGTCGCGATAGCGGATGATCAACGTCTCGACGAAGCGCTCGTCGAGATCGCGCGCCCGGGCCTCGACGGCATCGCCGGCACCCGGCCTTCCGGTCGACAGGCCGAGACGCTGCGCATAGCCGAACGCTTCGAAGACCACGACGGCCCCGAGCAGAACGGCTGGCACGACCCTGCTCCGACGCATCGGATCCTCCCTGGCTCGCCCCGAAACGGTGCGAGACCATGCCACCGAGACGTTTCGGAGGCAAGCCACCGGGAAGGGCCGGCGCGGGCCCTTCCCGGTGGCTTGCGCCCAGGGGGAGGAGCGAGCCGTCAGACCGCGCCGCGCGACTGGATGCGTTCGCGTTTGCGGATCCGCGCCACGTCGAGCAGCATCTGCGCCGCCCAACGATGGACGTTGCGCTGGCGAACCACCTCGCGCATCAGCATCAACCGGTCGCGCTGCTCCTCCTCCGGCATGGTCAGGGCGCAGAGCAGGGCCTCGGCCATGGCGCCGGTGTCGTAGGGGTTGACGATCAGTGCCTCCGATAGTTCGCGCGAGGCGCCGGCGAAATGCGACAGGACGAGGACGCCGCGCTCGTCGTCGCGCGCGGCGACGAACTCCTTGGCGACCAGATTCATCCCGTCGTGCAGGCTCGACACGACGCAGACGTCGGCGGCGCGGAACAGCTCGTAGACCTCGCTCTGGTCGTGGTGACGGATCACCAGCCGGATCGGCTGCCAGGTCGCGGTGCCGTGGCGGGCGTTGATCTCGGCGGCGAGGCGGATCGCCTCGGCCTGCAGCGAGCCGTAAGCCTCGAGCGTCGAGCGCGACGGGGCTGCCGCCTGGACGAAGACGACCTTCTCCTTCCAGTCGGGGCGGCGGCGGAGCAACTCGTCGACCGCCACCATGCGGTCGAGGATGCCCTTGGTGTAGTCGAAGCGCTCGATGCCGATCGCCAGCCGCACCTCCGGCGCGAGGCCGAGGCGGGTCCGGACCGCCTGACGGCACTCGGCGATCGGCTTCTGGCCGGCGAGCGCGGCCGGCGGCCACTCGATCGAGATCGGATAGGGACGGATCAGCGTGTCGAGGCCGCCGAGCGTCACCGAATCGTGCTCGCGGTCGATCCGGCTCTCCATGAAGCGGTCGGCCGCCTCGAGGAAGTTGTTGCAGTGCTGGCGGGTGTGGAAGCCGAGGATCGACGAGCCGAGCAGTCCGTCGATGATCTCCTCGCGCCACGGGCAGATGCCGAAGGTCTCGCCGTTCGGCCAGGGGATGTGCCAGAAGGTGACGATCGTCGCCCTCGGCAGCCGCTGGCGGATCATCCGCGGCAGCAGGGCGAAATGATAGTCCTGGACCAGGACGATCGGATCGTCGCGCCCGGCCTCCGCCGCGACGACGTCGGCGAAACGCTCGTTGACCGCCTTGTATCGCTCCCAGTCCCGTTCGCGGAAGGTCGGGCGGACGAAGGCGGTGTGGCAGAGCGGCCAGAGGCCCTCGTTGGCGAAGCCGTAGTAGTAGCCCTCGACCTCGTCGTCGTCGAGCCAGACGCGCCGCAGCGTGTACTCCGGCGCGGCGGGAGGCACACGCAGGCGGTCGTTCTCGTCGACCGTCTCGCGGTCGGCCGAGCCGCTGCCATGGGCGACCCAGGTGCCGCCGCAGGTGCGCATCACCGGCTCGAGCGCCGAGACGAGGCCGCTCGCCGGAAGCTGGAGTTCGATCGCACCGGTTTCGGAGCGATTGTGGATATAGGGCTCGCGGTTGGAGACCACCAACACCTCGACCCTCGGCAATTCCTCGGTCAGAAGGCGGCGCAGCGTGTCGGGCGACCAGTCGACGTGGATGCCCTCGGCGGTCTTCTTGTCGGAGCGCAGTTCGCGGACCAGCGCCTGGAACTCGCGCGAGATCGGCGAGACGCGCCGCGCGGTGCTGTCGATCGACCCAGCGGCGTCGGCCGCGACCTGCGGCCGCAGCGCCATCCGTGCCCAGCGGCGCACCACCACGAAGACGACGACGGCGGCGACCAGCCCGAGCCCGACCACGGCGCTCGCCAGTGCCAGGATCGTATAGATCCGCGCCGTGGCGGAGCGCTCGTCGACATAGGCGAGGTCGTGCAGGACGAGGAGATGGCCGTCGGCCGTGCCGATCCGCATCGGGTAGACGCCGACATGGACATGCAGACCATCGACCCGGCGCACCGCGAAGGCGTCGGTCTTGCGCAGCGGCAGGCCGGCGCAATCGATCCCCTTGGGCATCTGGTGGGTGGCGAAGCGCAGGGTCGCGGGATCCGAGCAGTAGCCGAGCGCCAGGAGACGCTCGTCGTCGGCGAGATGTTCGAGGAACGGCGTCAGATCAGTGTCGCCGGTGATCGGCAGGCTCGCCACCTGTTCGCGCACCGAGCGGTGGACGAGGCGCGATCTCAGGTCGACGTCCTGACGCGCCCAGCCCTCGACCAGCACCGCCGCCAGCGGCGCCAGGGCGAGGACGAGGACGAGGCAGGAGCCGGCGAGGATCAGTCCGTAGCGGACCGGGGCGTTGCGGAGGAGACGGCCGAGGCGCGCGCCGAGGCCGGCCGAACCGGCCGTCGCGGTTTCGTTGTGTGTCCTGGTCATCCCGCCGCTCCCCAGCCGCGCGACAGGCGCATCGCCGCGACGATCAGACCGGCCATCGAATAGGTCTGGGGGAAATTGCCCCACAGCTCGCCCGTCCGCGGATCGACGTCCTCGGAGAGCAGGCCGACGTGGTTGCGGCTGGCCAGCAGGGTCTCGAAGATGGCGCGGGCCTGATCGGTCCGGCCGATCGCCGCGAGGGCATCGACGTACCAGAACGAGCAGATGGTGAAGGCGACGGTCGGCACGCCGAAGTCGTCCGGGGCCTGATAGCGCAGCAGCAGGCCGTTCTCGCCGAGACCGGTGCCGATGCGCTCGACGGTGGAGACGAAGCGCGGATCGGTCGCCTCGACGATCCCCAGCTCGTGGAGCAGCAGGACGCTGGCGTCCAGCTCGTCGCCGTCGAGACTGCCGGCGAACCAGCCGCGGTCGCACCAGGCGCGCGTCAGGATCGCCTCGCGCAGATCGTCGGCGGCGTCGCGCCACTGCTTCGCCGCCGAGGCGAGATCGAGGACGCCGGCGATCCGCGCCAAGCGGTCGCAGGCGGCCCAACAGGTCGCCGCCGAATGGGTGTGGATGCGCGTCCGCCCGCGATACTCCCAGATCCCGGCGTCGGGGGTGAGGGCATGACGCAGGGCGCAGAGCCCGAGCGGTTCGAGCAGGCGGAAGAGCCCGACGTCGCCCTTCTTGGGCAGGCGCTCGTCGAAGAACATCTGCCAGGCCGCCAGGATGACGCTGCCGTAGACGTCGTGCTGGACCTGATCGCGCGCCGCGTTGCCGATGCGGACCGGGGCACGGCCGCGATAGCCGGCGAGGCTCTCGGCGACGACCTCCTCGATCGCCTGCTCCGGCACGATGGCGTAGAGCGGCTTCAGGGCCGGACCCTTCTCCAGCGCGATGACGTTCGTGACGTATTCGATGTAGCGCTCCATCGTCGCCGTCGCCCCGACGCGGTTGAGGGCGTGGACGGTGAAATAGGCGTCGCGGATCCAACAGAAGCGATAATCCCAGTTGCGGTCGCCGTCGGGCGATTCCGGGATCGAGGTGGTGAGCGCCGCGACGATCGCGCCGGTGTCCTCGAAGCTGCAGAGCTGCAGGGTGATGGCGGCGCGGATCACCGCGTCCTGCCACTCGTAGGGCACGTTCAGCGAGCGCACCCAGTCGAGCCACCAGGCCGTCGTCTTCTCCAGGAAGTCGCGGCCGATCCGCCCGGGGGCGTCGGCCAGCGTCTCGTCGGGGTGGAGGATGAAGGTGATCGGCTGGGTGAGGACGAAGGCGCTCTCACTGATCACATGGGTGATCGAGGCGTCGGTCGTCAGCCGCACCGCGCCGCAGGCGGAAGGCCAGCGCAGATGATTGCTGCCGGCGACCGGCACCGGCGCCTCGCCGCCGGCCTGCGAGCGCGGCCGGACCCTGACCCGGATCCGCGGGATGCCGCAGAGCGGCTCGACCCGGCGGACGATCATCTTGGGGTGATAGACCCGGCCGAACTGGCGGAAGCGCGGCGCGAAATCGGTGACGACGAAGGCCGCGCCGGCCGCATCGCGATGGACGGTGCGGACGATCGCGGTGTTGCGGACGTAGGTCTGCTCGACCGACGCCGGCTCGTCGAAGCCGATCGAAAAGTAGCCGCTCTTCGCCGTCTCGCCGTCGACCAGGGCGCAGAAGATGGGATCGCCGTCGAAGCGCGGCCAGCAGCCCCACACCACCGCGCCGGCGCGATCGATCAGGGCGGCGACGTCGCAGTTGCCGACGACCGCCAGATCGAGAGACGGGGGCGCGATCATCGCGCCACCCTCGCCAGGAGGATCGACAGCCATTCCCGCACCTGACGCGGCGAGGCGAAGTCGGCGACGTCGGCGCCGAAGGTCTCGCCACGGACGCGGAAGCCGACACCGCCCAGCCGCTCGGCCGCGGCGAAGGCGCTCTCGTCGGAGATGTCGTCGCCGATCATGATCGGGCGGCGGCCCCGGAAGGCGGCGAGCCCGGTGAGCAGTTCGATCGCCGCCCCCTTGGAGACGTGGCGCGGGCAGATCTCGAAGACCTTGCGGCCGCGGAAGACCTCGAGGTGATCGGGGCCGTTCGCCAGGATGCGGGCGAGTTCGGCTGCGAGCGCCGCCTCGACGCCCGGAGCCTCGCGCCAATGGACGGCGGCGGTCGCGCCCTTCGGCTCGACCCGCACCCCGGGGAAGATCCCTTCCAGACGGCGGACCGCCGCGACCAGAGCGTCGTCGAGCGGCAGAGCCGCCGGACGGGCGATCTCCTCGCGGCTGGTACGGTATTCGGCGCCGTGCAGACCGGCGGCGACGAAGGTCGCCGGCGCCAGGAAGCCGTCGAGATCGGCGATGGCGCGACCGGTGACGATCGCCAGCGCGCCGTCGAGCCCGGCGCAGAGGCCTTCGAGGAGCGCGACCAGGCCCTGCGAGGGGGAGACCTCCTCCGGCCGCATGGCCACGTCGACGAGCGTACCGTCGAAGTCGAGAAAGAGAGCGATCCCAGGATCGCGCGCGATCCAGTCGACCGGATCACGACGTCCGGCGACTTTTTCTTCGTTCCACATGACGAGACCTCACAGGAAGGTGGCGGCGATCACCAGCGCCAGCACGCCGATCGACAGCAGGTAGTAGCCGGGCGGGACATAGGGGTTCTCACCCTCGGCGAAGGGGGGATCGTTCCGGCGATCGGGATGTCCGTTTCCAGTCATGTCGAACCTCGACTGTCCACCGTCCGCTCCCCTCGGCCGGGGCGCGGTACGCAGCGAAACTCCGGTGTCGGTCTCGCGAGATCGGTCCGGCACCCCCTTCGCGGGGGTACCGCCCGAGTTCATACGACCACCCGCCGCCGGGTGACCCCGAGCTTGTCGTCGAAGGCGACGAAGACGGCGGCAATCGACGCCATCTCGCTGGGGAAACAGGCGGTCGTCTTGGCCACCGCGTCACGCACCAGCTCCGGCGTCAGCGGGTCGGCGCGATAGAAGCGGAGTTCCTTGGGGTCGACCGCGTCGTCGAAGGCCACGTGGGTGTCCGAACCGACCAGGTCGTTCAGCTTCTGCACGATTTCGCCGTAGGACATGAGTGTCTCCCTCGTCTCTCGGTGATGGGAATTCCGTGTCCACCCCGACGCCAATGCGGATGAGCGTCGGGGTGGACACCCACCCGTCGCATGACGGGTGGACCTCGGCCGGGTCGCGTCGGGAGCCTGACGACCGACATCGTTCAGGGGACCGGAAGCAGACCTCCACGCGTGACCGTCTGGCCGAGAACTCCGTTTCGTGTCTCGGCGCCGAGCGCGATGCCGGCGCCGTGTCGCCGAAGACGCCGCGGCGTCTTCGGCCGTGGCTCAGGGGACGCCGCCGCTCTCGATCTCGAGCTGGGCGAGGAAGTCGCGGATGATCCAGTGAACGTCGCGCGGACCGTCGAGGCGGATGTCGGCGTCGCGATCCTCGCCGGCGCCGACGGCGACGGCCGTCCCACCGAAGTACTGCGCCACCGCCAGATAATCGCCGCCACGCCCGGCCGGCCCGAAGACGACCGGGATCCGCTCGACGAACCGATCGTCCTCCATGATCCGGCAGATGGCACTGCCCATCGAGGCGCCGGCGAAGGTCACCCGCGTCGCGTCGTCGTCGAAGTCGGCGCGATAGGCCGCCGGAGCCAGCGCCAACGCGTCGTGGGCGAAGGTCTTGGCCACCGCAGCCCGCTCCGGATCGCCCTCGTGGCAGAGCGTCAGCGCGAGGCCGCCGTCGATCACCCTCAACCCGTGATCCTGCGCCGTGACCGACCCGAACAGCCGGCGGACCGGATCGAGGTCGGCGGCGATCCGTCGCCGCACACAGGGACCGTCGGCGTGGGGGCGGATCTCCAGCCCGCCGAGACCGCATCCAGCCAGACGCAGCGGCGCCAGCACCCGATCGACCGCGTCGAGCGGCTCGCCGGAGAGGATTGCCACGGCGCCGCCGGAGGCGCGCTCGAGATCGGCGAGCAGCGCCACCGGGACCTCGGACGACGGCGAGGCGCCGGCGCAGGGTCCGGGCACCAGGACACCGTCGAGGGCAAAGAAGAAGGCCTTTTCGCGCGGATCGGTGAAGAGGGCGGTCAGCGCCTCCTTCAACGACGGCCTGAGGATCGGCAAGGCGGAGGTCTTCATCATGGCCGGCACCGTTTCCGCAGTTCGGCCAAGGCGGCCGTGAACCCTCTGAGCCCATAGACGTCGGTGGTGCGGTTGCCGCGCGCCGAGCGTGCCGTCACCCGCAGATCGAGCCCGGCCCGCATCGCCTGGAGGAGCCGCGCCTCGTCGGCCTCGCGCTCGAGCCAGGCGGTCTCCTTGCGCGTCACCAGGACGAAACCCTCGTTGTCGACCGAGACGACGTTGCCCTGCGCCATCAGCGGATAGCCGAATTCGATCGAGACCTCGGTGCCGCCGCCGGCCGACTTCGGCCGCAGCGAGACGAAGAACGACCCCGGACCGCGCTTCAGTTCGAGGGGGGTGCGCTGAGTCGGCGTCGAAATGACGAAGCAGTAGCGATGGCCGCGCTGGACCGCCTCCACCGCCCGCCAACTGCCGAATTCGGCGATCAGCCGCTGCTCGGCGGCGGCCGGAACGACCGCCCCGAAGAGCCCGGCGGCGAGCGCCGAAATCGAAACGACGCGCTTCACGATCTGCGATCTCCTCATGCCGGCATCGGGTCCGTTTCGATGTGCGGCGCGAGAAGCGAGGTGTCCGCGACGTCGCTGCAATGACGAGAAGTTCGTTTCATCATGATCCGACTGTCGTCGACAATTCAAAGCAAGTCAACGTCAAATAGTCTTAACATCGATGTTAAGCAACGTTTACATCACTTTTACCATCATTCACTTCATGAACACTCGAAGTCGAAAGCCCAAGGAGCACCGTTGATCACTGTGTCTCGGGTGATATGATCATCGGATCGTCGATTTCACATCAGGAGCTCATCGTGACGCTCGACGGTCGGTGACTTCGGAGAGGATGAGATGTTCGAACGCTCGATGACGCGCTCCCAGATCGGCCGCGTGCCGCGCACGGTGCTCGCCGCCACCGTCGGCGCCATGTTGATCCTGGCGGTGACGGCTCTGACCTCGCGGGTGGCGGTCCACATGCAGGAGCAGCCGGAGAGCCGTCTGGTGGCACGGCTGGGCGAGGTCTATCTCGACGGACTGTCGGCCGCGGTCGCGCCGCATGTGGTGAGCGGCCGGCGCGCCGACCTCGAGACGGCGTTGGAGCGGGTCGCCACCTATCACGACGGCGTGCGCGAGATGCGTATCGTCGTCCGCTCGCCGGAAGGCGAGGTCCTCGCCGATCTGCGGCGCGACGAGCGCTCCGCCGCCGCCGCCCTGCCGTCGCCGGAGGTGGAGGTCGGTCTGGTGGCGACCGGCGACCGCAACCGCGTCTGGGTTCAGCGCCCGCTGCTGGTCGGCGCCGAGCGCAAGGCGACGCTGTCGGCGCAGCTCGACCTCGAACCGATCCGCGCCGAACGCTTCACCGCCGCGCTCAAGTCGCTGGCGGTCAATGCCACCCTGGCGGTGGTGTTGGCGGCGGCGAGCTTCGTCCTGTTGCATCGGCTGCTGGCGCCGATGAAACTGCTCGAGGGCGCCCTGACGCGTGCCGCCGCCGGTGATCCGCAGCCCGTCTCACTGGTCACCAAGGGGCCGGTCAACCGGCGCATCCTGATGCTGCTCAGGGAATACAATCGCATGACCGAGGCCTTCGTCGAACGACGGCAGATGCGCATTGCCCAGGCCGAGCGGCTGCGCGCCGCCGATCTCGGCCGTCTGGCGGCGACGATCGCGCACGAGGTGCGCAATCCGCTCGCCGGCATGCTCAATGCCGTCGACACGGCGCGCCGCTACGGCGACAACCGCGAGGCGGTGGCCCAGTCGCTCGACCTGCTCGAACGCGGGCTCTCGGCGATCGAACGGGTGGTGGAGACGACCCTGTCGTTGCATCGCCCGCCGACCGTCGGGCAGGACATCCGCCGGGTCGACTTCGACGACCTCGAACGGCTGATCGCCCCGGTCGCCGCCCGGCGCGGCGTCCGCCTGGCGTGGCGCGCCGATCTCACCGGCGCCCTGCCGCTGGAGAGTTCGGTGGTCCGCCAGATCGTGCTCAATCTGGCGCTCAACGCCGCCAATGCGGCGCCGGCCGGCGGCGCGGTCGCCGTCACCGCCACCGCCACCGCGCGCGACCTGACGCTCGAGGTCAGCGACGACGGGCCCGGTCTCGATCCGAGCATCGCCGATCGGCTCGGCCGCATGGATCTCGACTGGATCGACACGACCGAGGGCGGCATCGGGCTCGGCGTGGTGATGCGCGCGGTGTCGACACTCGGTGGGCGGATCGAGACGCTGCGGAGCGAGGCACCGCCGCGCACGACGATCCGCGTCCACTTGGCTCTCACCGACCAACCGCGACCGCTGGCCGGCGCGAAGGGAGCGGCGGCATGACCCGGCGTCCGACCGTGCTCGTCGTCGAGGACGACGACATCCTCGCCGCGTCGCTGATGACGCGCCTGTCGCTCGAAGGCATGGCACCCGACCGGGCGGCGAGCTGCGCCGAGGCGCTCGCCGCGCTCGAGGCGTCGAGCTTCGACGCGGTGATCAGCGACATCCGCCTGCCCGACGGATCGGGCGAGGACGTCTTCTGGTCGGAGCGCGCCCGCTTCGCCATGACCCCGACGATCTTCGCCACCGCCTATGGCGATGTCGAACAGGCGGTGCGGCTGGTCAAGCTCGGCGCCATCGACTACCTGACCAAGCCCTACGATCTCGGGGCGCTGGTCGACCTGCTGCGCCGGGTGACCGCGCGCGACGGTGGCGAGGCCGCCGCGCCCGGCGACGGCGGTGTCGTCTCGCCCGCCGAGGGGGGGCTCGGCCCGACCCTCGAACGGCTCGGCGACGTCGGCGAGAACATCCTTCTGGTCGGACCGAACGGATCGGGCCGGCGGACCCTGGCGCGACGCCTCCACGAGGCCTCGCGCCGAAGCGCCAGCGCCTTCGTCGAGGTCGACGGCGCCTCGCTCGACGATCGCCTGCTGTTCGGCGGAAGCGAGGGCCGCGGCGCGAGCGACGCCGGTCTGCTCGACGAGGTCGGCGAGGGCACGCTGATGATCTCGGAGATCGCCGACATCGCCCCCGAGGTCCAGGCCCGCTTGCTGCGCTTCGTCGAGACGCATCGCTATCGACCGATCGGCGCCGCGACGGAACGGCATTTCGCCGGACGCATCGTCGCCACCCTCGGCCGCGCGCCGGGCGAGGCCGGTGCGGCGTCGACGCTGCGCGCCGACCTGCTCCACCGCTTCGGGGTGATCGAGGTCCGGGTGCCGCCGTTGGCGGAACGACGCGGCGAGTTGGTGGGCATCGCCGAACATCTGTTGTCGATCGAACGCGCCGCCCATCCGAGCGCCCGGGCGCGACGGTTTTCGCCGGAGGCGATCGAGGCGATCGAGGTCCACGACTGGCCCGGCAACATCCGCGAGATGCGCAACCGAATCGTCCGCGCGGTGCTGCTCGGGCGCTCCGAGACGATCGGCGTCGACGACCTCTTTCCGGACCATCCGCCGCGCGAGGAGACGGCCGACCTGACCCTCGATGCCGCCCGCCGCGACGTCGAGCGGCAGGTGATCGAGGCGGCGCTGGCGGAGAACGGCGGCCGCATCGTCGCCACCGCCAAGGCGCTCGGCGTCTCGCGCGTCACCCTGTGGTCGAAGATGAAGCGCCTCGGCATCGCCAAGCCGTGAGAGCGGGCCGACGACGTTTCGACCTCTTCGAACCCTCGTCGGCGAAGGCGAGCAGCGCCCGGGCGGCAGCCCGGTCGGGCCGAAGGGCCGACGGCGCGGTCGCGCCGCTCAGCCTCGGCCGCGATCGATGCGGTGGTCGATCGCCAGCCGGCCGGGACCGAAGACGGTCAGCGTCAGCGCCATCGCCGCCCAGGGCAGGTGGAAGTTGGCCCAGCCGTCGGGGACGGTCAGTTGAACGATCGCCGTCATCACCAGGAGCCCGAACGCCGCCCAGCGGGTGGCGAGGCCGGCGACCAGCAACAGGGGCAGGACGATCTCCGCCGAGCCGGCCATCGCCGCCGTCAGTTTCGGCCAGGGATAGGCGATCTCGGCGCCGAAGAGATGGAGGCGGAACTCCTCGGTGAAGAGATAGACCGCACCGGCGGAGAGCCGGCCGAAGCCGTCCCACTTGGTCAGCCCGGAAAAGAAGAACGGCACCGCCAGGGCGCAGCGCAGAGCGAAGAGCGCGACGTCGCGCGCCGCTTCGCCGATACCCGCGACGGCGACGGCGGGGGCGTCGAGAAGAGCACGGATCGGCGAGAAACGCCGGGAAGCGGTCGGGGTGACGAGATCGGTCATGGGCTTTCCTTCTCTTCCGGCGGGGCCGCGACGGCGACGACCGCCCCGAGACGAACCAGGCCGATCAGGCGGTTCCCGGCATCGAAATCGGCATCGAGGCGCAGCGCCTCGCTCGCCGCGTCGGTCAATGTCGCGCCGGCCGCCAACGCCGCGACGAAGGCGAAGCCGGCAGGATCGAGGCGATGGACGACGACATCGGCGTCGGGGCGCAGCACCAGGATCCGCTCGGCCTCGGCGGCAAGGCTCTCGACCTCGCCGTTCGCCGCCCAGAGCGTCGCCACCGGCCAGGGCGAGGCGAGCAGACGCAGGCTCGGGTGGAGGACGAGCGTCGCGCCGGCGATCGCCTCGGGCGCGAAGCGGGCGAGATCGGCGGGCGCCATCGGCGTCGCCTCGGCGGCGTGATGGGCCTCGGTCCAGGCGACCTCGAGACGCGCCACGTCGGCGAGCCAGGGCCAATCGGCGAGATCGGGATGGGCAGCGACGAAATCGGGCAGGCCGCCGCCCCAGTCGAGGAGCAGCGCGGTCCGCGGCCGGTCGACGCGCAGGAAGGCGCGGGCGAGATCGGCGAAGGTCTCGACCCCGAGCAGGCGTTCCAGCACCGGGTGGCGGGTGGCGAGCGCGGCGATGGCGCCGAGGGTCGAGGTGGCACGATGGACGGCGAAGCGGCGGCCGACTGGCCCGCCGCCAGGCGCGACCAGCCCCTCGGGCACCGGGCCGGCGGCGTCGAGCAACGCCTCGGCGAGCATCGCCTGACGGGCGGCGTGGGGGACGGTCGGTTCAGGCCGCATCGCGCCGCCCTCCACGCTCGGCCGCCCGGGCGAGGATCACCTGAGCCTCAGCCGCCTCGCGCGCCAGATCGGGCCAGTCGGGGATGGCGTCGTCGCGCTCGATCAGGGTGGCGACCGGGCCGAGGCGATCGATCACCTCGGTATAGAGCGCCCAGACCGGATCGGCGACCGGGCTCCCATGGGCATCGACGAAGAACGGCAGCCCGGCGTCGTCGACGGTCTCGAAACGGCCGGCGAGGTGGATCTCGCCGACCCGCTCGACCGGGAAGGCGGCGAGATAGGTACGCGGGTCGAAGCCGTGATTGGTCGCCGAGACGTCGACATTGGCGACGTCGAGGAGCAGGCCGCAGCCGGTGGCGCGGGCCACCTCGGCGAGGAACTCGACCTCGGGGATGGTGCTCTCGGCGAAGCGGAAATAGGTGGAGGGGTTCTCGAGCAGGATCGTCCGGCCGAGCGCCGTCTGGGTCTCGTCGACGTGCGCGACGACGTGCGCCAGCGTCTCCTCGGTCAGGGGCAGCGGCAAGAGATCGGGGAAGCCGAAGCCGGCGTGGCTCGACCAGGCGAGATGTTCGGAAACCGCCTGCGGCTCGTAGCGGGCGACGAGCATGGCGAGACGGGCGAGGTGGTCGCGATCGAGCGGCCCGGCGCCGCCGATCGACAGGCCGACACCGTGGATCGACAGGGGAAAGCGCTCACGCAGCGCCGTCAGCCGGCGGTGCGGCGGGCCGCCGGCGCCGAAATAGTTCTCGGCGTGGACCTCGAAGAAGGCGACACCGGCAGGGTCGGCGAGGATCGCCTCGAAATGCTGCGGCTTGAAGCCGACGCCACAGGCCGGCGGCAGGGTCGCGAGGGTCGATGCGGACATGGCGGGGGCTCCAGCGGGAGGGGACGGGCCGCCGCACCGGCGGCGGCCCGAGAGGCGCGTGGGTCGGGATCAGCCCTTGGGCAGGTCGCGACCGAGCGCCGTCGGCGACCCCATCCGGTCGCCCGGCAGCTTCATCGCGGTGCAGGTTCCCTTCGGCACCAGCTTCCAGGCATTGCCCTGGTAGTCGATGCGCGAGGTGCCTGCGCAGGTGGTGCCGGCACCGGCGGCGCAGTCGTTCTGCCCCTTCAGCGCGACACCGAAGCACTTCTCCTGGGGGGCGTCCTCGGCCCGGGCGGAGGCGGCGGCGAACGAGGCGGCGAGCGAGGCGGTGATGGCGAGGGCGACAGCGGTTCGGGTCATGGATCTCTCCTCCTGGGCACGTCGCCGATCACATCTTGCCCGGCTGGAGCATGCCCATGCCCTTCGGCGTCTTCATCGTGGTGCAGGTGCCCTTGGGGACGAGCTTGAAGGAGGCCGGATCGTAGTCGACCTTGGAGTGGCCCTTGCAGTCGTGGCTGCCGGCGGCGCAGTCGTTCTGGCCCTTCATCGCCACGCCGAAGCACTTCTCCTGCTCGGCCGCGGCGGCGGGGGTGGCGAGCGTGGCGGCGCCGAGCGCGGCGGCGAGGGAACCCAGTACGGCGAGGTTGACGGTGCGACGGTTCATGAGACGATCTCCTCGGTGTTGAACGGGAGCCGGTTCTCTCGGCTCATCCCGGTCTTCGAGTGGCGGCGGGAGATCGTTACAGGGCACACGCAGGCGTGATCGCCGACGCGCACGCGTTCACGACGGCGCGACCGACGGACGGGGATGTAACGAACGCCCTCGCCCGCCCGTAGGCCCGAGAGACGGATCGTCGAACACGATCGGGAGCGACATGACGCGGGACACCGCCCGAGAAGCCGACTGGAGCGACTGGATGCGCGCCGCCCTCGCCGGGGACGGCGGCGCCTATCGCCGTCTCCTCGACGCCCTGACGCCGGTGCTGCGGGCCGGGGCGACGCGCGGGCTCTCCCGCGCCGGGGTGGGAACGGCCGACGTCGAGGACGTGGTGCAGGAGACACTGCTGGCGCTCCATCTCAAGCGCCACACCTGGGATCCGGCGCAACCGCTGATGCCGTGGGTGGTGACCATCGCGCGGCACAAGCTGATCGACGGCCTGCGCCGGCGCGGACGACGGATCGAGGTGCCGGTCGGCGACTTCGAGGAGATCCTCGCCGCGCCGGCGGACCGCGATCCGACCGAGGCGCAGGACGTCGACCGGATCCTCGGCCGGCTGGCGCCACGCCAACGCGACATCGTGCGATCGATCACGGTCGAGGACCGGTCGATCGCGGCGACCGCCGATCGTCTCGGCATGACCGAAGGGGCGGTGCGCGTCGCCCTCCATCGTGGCCTCAAGGCGCTCGCCGCGCTGTCCGGGAGCATGGCATGAAGACCGAAGATCTCATCGGCGCTCTGGTCGCCGACACCGAAACTCGAAGCGCTCCGATCGGGATCACCCTGACGGCCGCCGCACTGTCCGGCGCGATCGGCTCGGCGCTGCTGTTCTGGAGCCTGCTCGGGCCGCGCCCCGACATCGCCACGGCGCTCACCAGCCCGCGCTTCCTGCTCAAGTTCGTCGAATGCGCCGGGCTCGCCGCCACCGCCGGGATGCTCGCCTCGGCGATGCTGCGTCCGACCGCCGATCGGCGGATCGGCCGGATGGGGGTCGTCGCCTCCGCCCTGGTCGTCGTCGCCGGCGTCGTCGTCGAGGCGTTGCTCGTGCCCACCGCCGAATGGGGCACCCGGCTGGTCGGCACCAACTGGTACCACTGCTTGGCGCTGATCCCGCTCCTCGCCTTGCCGGCGCTGGCGATGTTGCTCGTCGCCGCCCGTCACGGCGCCTCGCTGGAGCCGGGGCGCACCGGGGCGATCGTCGGCGTCATCGCCGGGGCGATCGGGGCGTTCTTCTACGCCGCGAACTGCACCGACGACAGCCCGTTCTTCGTGATCACCTGGTACACGCTGGCCATCGCCGCGACGGCGCTCATCGGGGCGGTGATGGGTCGGCGCCTGCTGAAATGGTGAACCGTCCGCCCCGCCCGACGGTGTGCTCCACACACCGTCGGCTCGGCTCGTCGGCTCAGACCGAGATCCCGTACTTCTTCAGCCGATAGGCGAGCGTCGGGCGGCTGATGCCGAGGAGACGGGCGGCGAGCGACAGATTGCCCTTCGCCTCGGTCAGCGCCATGCGCAGCATCCGCGCCTCGGTATCGGCGAGCGTCGCCACGCCGCCGGGGCCGTTGGCGAGGTCGATGTCGTCGATGTCGGAGAAGGCCTGCAACGCCCCGTCGCGCTGCACCACGAAGGTGGTGGCGGTCACCTCCTCGCCGGTGGTGAAGATGTGGCAGAGATCGAGCGCCCCGCCCTCGTCGGCGAGGATCACGGCGCGCTCGACCAGGTTCTCCATCTCGCGGACGTTGCCGGGCCAGCGGTAGTTGATCAGCGCATCGACGGCGCGCTCGCGAAAGCCGGTGATGGTCTTGCGGTGCTTGGCGCAGGCCCGCCGCATGAACCAGTTCATCAGCAGCGGGATGTCGTCGCGGCGGTCGCGCAGCGGCGGCACGCGCACGGGGAAGACGTTCAGCCGGTAGAACAGGTCCTCGCGGAAGGTGCCCTCCTTGACCGCGGCGCGCAGGTCGACGTTGGTCGCGGCGATGACGCGGACGTCGACCTTGCGAACGCGGCTGTCGCCGACCCGCTCGATCTCGCCCTCCTGGAGTGCCCGCAACAGCTTGCCCTGCGCGGTGAAGGAGAGCGTGCCGATCTCGTCGAGGAAGAGCGTGCCGCCGTCGGCCCGCTCGAAGCGGCCGGGACGCGAGGCGATGGCGCCGGTGAAGGCGCCGCGCTCGACGCCGAAGAGCTCGGACTCGATCAGCTGTTCGGGGATCGAGGCGCAGTTGACGGCGACGAACGGGCCGTTGGCGCGGCTGGAGAGGCGGTGGAGGTTGTGGGAGAAGATCTCCTTGCCGACGCCGCTCTCACCGAGGAAGAGCACCGTCGCCTCGGTCGGGGCGACCTTCTTGACCAGATGGCAGACGGTGGAGAAGCCCGACGAGATGCCGACCATGCCGAAGTCGTTGTCGGTGCCGCCGGTGCCGAGGTTGGCGAGCCGCGCCGTGGCGGGGAGCTTGTCCGGCGTCGTCGGATTGAAGCGGACGAAGTCGCCGATCTGCAGGAAGCGCAGGTCGTCGAGGGCGTCGTCGCCCCATTCCTCCGCCGGCCGGCCGACCACCCGGCACTTGGAGTGCCCGGTGCACTTGCACTCGGTCTCCCGCCACAGGATCGGCCGCCCCATGAAGGTCGAGGTGTAGCCGCAGGCATAGCCGACCAGCATCCAGCAGGCCGGCTCGTCGCCGATGCCGTAGCTCGCCAGATGGGCCTCGGCCTCGAAGCAGTCGATCAGGTGGAAGTCGCCGAAGTAGCGGCCCTTGCCGACGTCGATGTCGAGGGCCACCGGCTCGCAGTGGACGATGCCCTCCAGCGAGACGAGCTGCGGGCCGGCGAGGAAGCTGTCGTAGGTGGAGGAGCCGGAGCGCAGCTTCTTGGCCATCTCGGCGTCGGAGGCGCCGGCCTGATAGCCGATGCGGGTGATCAGCCCGCGCGCCGTCTCCTTGCCGAGGCTCTCGATCAGCTCCTGGCGCAGCGAGCCGAGCGAAGCGACGTGCATCAGCATCATGCGTTGGTCGTCGAGCCAGATCCGCCCCTGCTGCGGGGCGAAGCGCAGCCGGTTGGCGAGATCGTGGATCTCGGGCACGTGAATGTCGCCGGGTGCGGCGGGTGCGCCGGCCTCCCGGGTCGATCGACCGGCGTTTCTCATCCCATTGTCCGTCTTCGTCTTGTTGGGATGATCCTTACTCCTTTTCATCGTCGCCTTTCCATCTTTTCGCGGCGGAGACCGGGGGCGTGATCTCCGCCGCGCCTCGGACAGGTCAGAAGAAGCGGTCGTAATGGAGGCGATCGACGGGCACGGTGCGGCGCAGGACCAAGAGATCCTGAAGCGCCTCGATCATCGGCGGCGGGCCGGCGAAGTAGAACTCGCTGGTCGCGATCCGCTCGCCGAGGACGCGTTCCACCTCGCCATGGACGAAGCCGCGCGCGCCCGTCCAGCCGCTCCCCTCGGGCTCGGCCGAGAGCACCGGGACATGGTCGATCGCCGCCGGGACGCTGCCGCCGAGAAGGGTCGCGAAGGCGAGATCGGCCCGCGTCCGCGCCCCCTCGAAGACCGAGATCCGCCGCCGCGGCGTCGCGGCCAGCGCGGCGCGGGCGATCGAGACGATCGGGCCGATGCCGGAGCCGCCGGCGATCAGCACGACGTCGCGCTCGACCTCGGCGCGAAAATGGGCGTGGCCATAGGGACCGTCGAGTGCGACGACGTCACCGACACGCACGTCGTCGAACATGGCGTTCGAGCCGCGCCCGCCGGGCACCCGGCGGACGACGAAGCGCCATTCGCCGTCCGGGTTCGGCCCGTTCGACATCGAATAGGCCCGCACCCCCTCGACACCCGGCGGGTGGAAGAGCCCATATTGCCCGGCGACGAAGTCGGCCGGCTCCACCGTCGAGAAGGTGAATTCGGCCATGTCGGCGGTCACCATCTCCCGCCGCATCAACACCGCCTCGCGGCGGCGCGGCGGCACCACCGGACGATATTCGTCGGCGGGGCGAAGGCGGATGGTGCAGTCGCCCTTCGGGCGGGACTGGCAGGCGAGGCGCTTGCCGCGCCGCCGGTCGCGTTCGGTGAGGCCGGGGGCATCGGCCCACAGCGTCTCCATCTCGCCGTCGACGAGGTCGAAGCGGCAATTGCCGCAGCCGCCGACGTTGCAGTCGTGGGGAAAGCCGATGCCGGCGCGCAAGGCGCCGCGCAGCAGCGTCTCCTCCTCGGCGGAGACGTCGAAGACGCCTCCGCCTTCCAGTCGGATCCGATGGGTCATCGTGGCCGCATCCGTCGTCACAGACCCAGGCCGCGGCGGAACGCCGCCGCACCCTCGCGCGCCGCCGCCGCCGTATCGCGGGCATCGGGCAGCCGGTTGCAGTAGCCGGCGATCGCCGCGTCGCCGAGCGGCGCCCACTTGGCCAGCCAACCGGCGAGCACCTCGCGATTGCCTTCGACGTCGAGCGCCATCTTGACCAGGGCCGTGCTCCAGCGGCGATGCCGGTCGGCGTCGAGAAGCTGGGCGTCGCAGAGGAGGCCGAGCAGCGTGTCGCCGTTGTGGCGCGCCGCCTGACCGAGACCGCGCAACACCGCCTCCTCGACCGCCGGACGGGCGACGAGGTTCATGGCGACGAAGTGCTCGGCCCAGTCGTAGGCGACGAGGCCCTTCTCGACCAGCTCGCGGAAGCCGGCCCAGGCGCTGTCGGTCTCCCAGATCTCACGCTCGGCCGTCCCGAACCCGAAGCCCTCGAAGGTCTTCGACAGTTCCTTGGTGCGATAGGCGGTGTGGGTCAGCCAGCGCAGAGAATCCGCCGTCTGGTAGGTGGCGCAGTTGGAGATCGTCGAGGCCGGGGCGATCTGGCAGAGATAGGCCGAGCCCATCTGCAGCGCATGGAAGAGATGGCGCGCGGGGGTGTAGATCCGCGCCAGATGCCGCGCCCAGGAGGCCTCGAGCATGGCGTCGTGGCCGCGTTCGGAGAACTGGTCGAAGAGGCCGAAGACGTAGTTCTCCTGGCCGTCCTGGAGCATGTTGTAGGTGCGGTAGACCATCTCGTCGGGATCGCGGAAGGCGTTCCAGTCGGGATGCTTCAAGGGCGAGGCGTTGCGGTGGGTCTTGAACCACGTCGCGGTCGGGAAGTTCGGGTCGAGCTCGAACGGCGCGTCCGGGCGATCGGTGGTGTAGTGGAGATTGGTCGAGACGATCTCGTATTCGCTCGGCTTGCGGCGGCGGGCGGCGAGATGGCTCCAGGTCTTGAGCGGCTGAAGGACGGCGGGCTGGTTCATCGTTTCCCCCGAAATCACAGAGTCTTTTCGTAGTAGAAGCGGACGTGGTCGTCCGTCGTCTCGATCCGGCCGGCGAAGGAGCCGAGGTTGACCTCGAGCTCCGACATGCGGAACGGCCGGCCGAGGGTGCGCTCCAGCGTCTCGCGACGCAGGATCAGCTCGCCCTCGGTGTCGATGCGCACATAGGCGACCTTGTCGTCGACGCGGATGGTCTTGCCCGGGTTGTCCTCCTGGGCCGCCTCGATGACGCCCTCGGTCAGCGGGCCGGCGCGCAGCACCGGGCCGACCCGGTTGTTGCGATAGCCGTTGGCGACGTCGTTG
>ERZ1645187.864-NODE-864-length-29196-cov-25.811503_pt1 | contig 29196 bp, 23 predicted proteins | sample MGYA00575352_ERZ1645187 | MGnify/ENA primary metagenome ERZ1645187 (study PRJEB40837, sample SAMN11349314) | freshwater sediment metagenome | isolation source: river sediment | host: Sediment | place: India: Wazaribad , New Delhi | collected 2017-02-21 ...
ACACGTACCTTCACGTTGTAGTCAATCACCCGCTTCACGGGAACGAGAATCTTCATCTTGGATTTCCTAACTTGCAGACGCAGAAGCGCCCTGCCGACATGCTGCCGGCAGGAAGCGCGCAGGGTTTACTCGATGGCGAGTGCCGAATTGGCGTGCTGACGCAGCACGTATTTCTGGATCTTGCCGGTAGATGTCTTGGGCAGTTCGCCAAAGACGACCTGCTTGGGCACCTTGAAGCGCGCCAAATGGGCACGGCAGTGCTCGATGATCTCGGCTTCGGTGGTTTGCACACCGTCCTTCAGTTCGATGAAGGCCGCCGGCACCTCGCCCCACTTCTCGTCGGGCTTGGCAACGACCGCTGCCGCGATGACCGCCGGGTGGCGATAGAGCACGTCCTCGACTTCCAGCGACGAGATGTTTTCGCCGCCGGAAATGATCACGTCCTTGGAGCGATCCTTGATCTTGACGTAGCCGTCGCTATGGACGACAGCCAGATCGCCGGTATGGAACCAGCCGCCCTCGAAGGCTTCTGCAGTCGCCTTGGGGTTCTTCAGATAGCCCTTCATGACCAGGTTACCCCGGAACATGATTTCGCCCATCGTTTCGCCATCCCAGGGCACCGGCTCCATGCTCACCGTATCCAGCACCGCAATCGCTTCCTGCATGTGGTAGCGGACGCCCTGGCGGCCATTGCGGGCGGCGCGCAGGTCGATCGGCAACCTGTCCCATTCCGGGTGCTTGGCGCAAACCGATGCCGGGCCGTAAGTTTCGGTCAGACCGTACACGTGGGTGATGTTGAAACCCATCTGCTCGGCGCCTTCGATAATTGCTGCCGGGGGCGCGGCACCGGCGATCAGGCCGTTGACCTGGTGCTCGATCCCTTCCTTGAGCGCAGCAGGCGCGTTGATCATCATGCCGTAAACGATGGGCGCACCGCACATGTGAGTAACCTTGTGCTCCTTGATCAGACCGAAGATCAGCGCCGGGTCGACCTTGCGCAGGCAAACACTGGTGCCGGCATTGGCGGCCAGCGTCCATGGGAAGCACCAGCCGTTGCAGTGGAACATCGGCAGCGTCCACAGATAGACGGAATGCGGCGGCATGCCCCAGGAAATGATGTTGGAGGCCGAATTCAGGTAGGCGCCACGATGGTGGTAAACCACGCCCTTCGGATTGCCGGTGGTGCCCGAAGTGTAGTTGAGCGCGATGGCGTCCCACTCGTTTTCCGGGAGACTCCAGTCGAAGTCAGGATCGCCTTCGGCAAGGAAAGCCTCGTAATCCTTTTCACCGAGCGCTTCGCCGCCGGTGTATTCAGGATCAAGCGTATCGATGACGATCGGTTTCGGCCCCTCGAGCAAGGCCAGCGCGCCCTTGACGATGGCGGAAAACTCGGGATCGGTAATCAGTACCTTGGCCTCGCCATGGGCCAGCATGAAGGCGATGGCTTCGGCGTCGAGACGGGTGTTCAGGGTATTGAGCACGGCACCGATCATCGGCACGCCGAAATGGCACTCAAACATCGGCGCCGAATTGGGCAGCATCACGGCAACCGTATCGTTCTTGCCGATGCCCCGATTCTTCAGTGCCGAAGCAAGCTGCCGGCAACGGTCGTAGCTTTCTTTCCAGGTATATTGGCGCGCGCCCTGAATGACGGAGATACGCTTCGGGTACACAAAGGCCGAGCGCTCAAGAAAGCTCAGCGGGGAAAGCGGAACATAGTTGGCCGGATTCTGCTCCAGCCCCATTGCATAGGGATTTTCTGACACAAACGTCTCCTCACGATTCTTGCGAAAGTGCTGTTCTCGTTGTTGGGCTACCGCTATTGGGCTACCGCTATTTTTCGTAGAGAATGACAAAACACTCTTGCGCAACTATTTTTGAAATGTAACGAATGGTTACAAGCTGGATGCTGGCGACAGGCCTGCCGTAAAATCGTTTGATGAGTTCCCCACCAACACCACCGGAAACAGCCCAGCGTTATGAAATGCTGCAAGCCGGGCTCGATCTGCTGGATCAGGGAATCACGGTTTTCGACGCCAATCTGCGGCTGGTGGCATGGAACGAGCCCTTCCTCCGCCTGCTCGAATTTCCTGCCGAGCTGGCTTACGTTGGCGCACCCTTTGAAAGCTTTATCCGCTTCAATGCCGAACGCGGCGAATACGGCCCTGGAGACATCGAGGCCCAGATAAGCGAGCGGGTGGCGTCCGCCGCAAAATTCATTCCGCATATTACCGAGCGCCAGCGGCCTAATGGCCGTACTTTGTTGCTACGCGGCGAACCCCTGCAAGCCAAGGGCTTCGTGACGCTCTACAGTGATGTTTCCGAGCAGCGGTACATCGAAAACCTGACCGAACACCAGAATATCCAGCTCGATGAGCGGGTACGCCGACGTACCGCGCAACTGGAAAATGCCAACGCGAATCTGACCCGCGCCAACGCCGAAAACAGTCGCATCACCGCTGCCCTGCGCCGCAACGAAGAACGGTTGCGGCTGATCAACGACACCATTCCCATCCTGATCGGCTACGTCGACCATAACGAGGTGTACCAGTACGCAAACAAGGGCTATTCGGACTGGTACGGTCACCCGGAAGGTTCCGTCACCGGGCGTGCCGTACTCGACGTGATCGGGCCGCAGGTCTATGACCAGGTGCGCGACCCGGTACGAAAAGCCCTGTCCGGCCAGCAGGTCACCTACGAATACCAGATGTCGCGCAATGGCCAGACGGTATTCGCCCGCAGCACGCTGGTTCCCGAAATCACAGCGGAGGGCTCGACGATCGGGTTCTTCGTATTCTCCTACGAGATCACCGAACAAAAGCGGATGCAGGCCGCCCTCGTCCAGGCCCAGAAAATGGAAGCCATCGGGCAGTTGACCGGCGGCCTCGCCCACGACTTCAACAACCTGCTCACCGTCATCATCGGCAATCTGGCGGCATTGCAGGATCACCGGCCGGGCGATGCCGAGGTCAACGAGTTTGTCGAACCGGCATTGCAATCGGCCCGCCGAGGCGTGCAACTGATCAAGCGGTTGCTGACATTTTCCCGTCAGCAACCGCTTGAGCCGGAAGCCGTCGATATCGGTCAGCTGATCGCCAGCCTGGGAAAACTGGTTCGCCGCTCGTTGCCCGAATCGATTGCCGTATCGACCGACCTCTCCGGTGCTTCGATCCACGCACTGGTCGACCCCGGACAACTGGAAAGCGCCCTGCTCAACTTTGCCCTGAATGCCCGTGACGCGATGCCGGATGGCGGACGCCTGCACATTGCCGCCCGCCCGGTCGAACTTGGTGACGATGCAGCCGCCTTTGATGTTCGCCCCGGCCAGTTTGCACTGATCGAAGTCGCCGACAACGGTTGCGGCATGGATGCCGCCACGCTGTCCCGGGTTTATGAACCCTTTTTCACCACCAAACGTTTCGGGCTGGGGAGCGGACTTGGATTGTCGATGGCCTATGGCTTCGTCAAGCAATCCGGCGGTGGCATTTCGATTCAGAGTCAGCCCGGACAGGGAACGACCGTGCTGATGGTTCTGCCGCTGACCACCCGCAGCGTTGAAGACGATCTGCAGATGGAGGAAGATGCTCATATCAATGGCGGCGAACTGGTTCTGCTTGTCGAAGACGATCCCAGCGTCCGGCGCGTTGTGCGCCAGCAACTGGTCGACCTCGGCTACCCGGTTATCGAAGCCGAAGACGGCGTTCAGGCGCTGGAAATGCTCGAGCACATTGCCGACATTGCCATTGTCGTCAGCGACGTCATCATGCCCGGCGGCATCAATGGCCGCCAACTCGCCAGTACGGTACTGGCGCACCACCCCGATATGCATGTCGTGCTGATGAGCGGCTATACGGACGAGGCACAGCAAGCCGGCGGGGACGAACTACCGGTTCTGGCCAAACCTTTTTCCCGCCAGGAACTGGCACGGGCCATGCAGAAAAACAATACAGACAAGAATAGAGACAAGTCATGAAGGAAGCAGAATCCCGCAAGCTGATCGCCATCGTCGAAGACGATCCTGGCGTGGCACGCATCATCGAGCAGGTGCTTGGCGACTTCTCTTTCCGCACCGTCTGGTGCCGTAGTGCGGGCGACCTGTTGCGGCGCCTGCGAAGCATGCAGCCCGACTTGTGCATCATCGACCTCGGCCTGCCGGACATGGACGGGATCGAGGCCATGCAAAGGGTACGCGGCCTGTCGACCTGCGGCATCCTGATTCTGACTGGCCGTGCCCATGTCAGCGACCGTGTGATGGGACTCGAACTTGGCGCCGACGACTACGTCCTGAAGCCCTTCGAACCGCGCGAGCTGGTTGCCCGCGTGCGCAGCATCCTGCGCCGCCAGGACAGCGTCGCCGCGCTGCCGGCACGGCAGATCGCGGAGTTTTCCGGGTGGCGCTTCAACGTCGCCAACAATACCCTGCATGCCCCGAATGGTGAGGAACACCTGCTCAGCACCTCGGAGGCCGAACTGCTGAAAGTTTTTGTCAGCAACCCGAATCGTATCCTGCAACGCGAACAGTTGATGGGCACCCGCGACGTGGCGCCAACCGACCGCAGCATCGATGTCCGCATCTCGCGACTGCGGCGCAAACTCGAACCCGACGAAAAGAGTCCGACCTTCATCAAGACCGTCTATGGTGCTGGCTATCTGTTCCTGGCGGCCGTCGTCTGGGCAACCCCCGGCGGGAACAAGATTTGATTTTTGCCCTTTTTTCGGGGTCGACCGCAACAGGCCAATTTGCCGCCATTGAGGCGGTAACAAAGTATTACGGCGCGCCTTGCCTTGCCGGAAAAGACGCATCGAACCAATAAAAACGGGGACTTTCGCCCCCGTTTTCTGTTCGTCGATACGCTTTCGCCTACTGCAGCTCTTCGAGGCGGATGCGCTTGACCTTGCCCTTTTGGGCGCTCAAGCCTTCGATCTTCGCAATTGCCGCATCGGCGCTGCTTTCCTTGCAGACATGGGTGAGGATGATGATGTCGGTTTCGCCCTCGCCTTCTTCCGGCTCGCGTTGCAGCATCGCATCGATGGAAATCTGCTGATCGGCCAGGATGCGCGTCACGTCGGCCAGCACACCCGGCTTGTCTTCGACCCGCAAGCGCAGGTAGTAGCCGGTTTCGATCTCGCTCATCGGCAGGATAGGCAACGACGACATGGCATCCGGCTGGAAAGCCAGATGCGGCACCCGGTGTTCCGGATCGGCCGTCGCCAGACGGGCGACATCGACCAGATCGGCAACCACCGCAGAAGCCGTCGGTTCCGCACCGGCGCCCTTGCCGTAGTAGAGGGTGGTGCCAACCGCATCGCCCTTGACCATGACCGCGTTCATCGCGCCTTCGACATTGGCCAGCAGGCGCTTGGACGGAATCAGCGTCGGATGCACGCGCAATTCGACGCCATTGTCGCGACGCTTGGCGATGCCCAGCAGCTTGATGCGGTAGCCGAGTTGCTCGGCATACTTGATGTCCGAGGCTTCGAGTTTGGTAATGCCTTCGATGTAGGCCTTGTCGAACTGCACAGGAATGCCATAGGCAATCGAGGCGATCAGCGTCGCCTTGTGCGCGGCATCGACGCCTTCGATATCGAAGGTCGGATCGGCTTCCGCGTAGCCCAGACGTTGCGCTTCCTTGAGGACATCGTCAAAGGACAGCCCCTTGTCGCGCATTTCCGAAAGGATGAAATTGGTCGTACCGTTGATGATGCCGGCGGCCCACTCGATGCGATTGGCGGTGAGACCTTCGCGCAACGCCTTGATGATCGGGATGCCCCCGGCGACGGCAGCTTCGAACGCGACCATGACGCCCTTCTGCTGGGCGGCAGTGAAAATTTCGGTGCCATGCACGGCGAGCAGCGCCTTGTTGGCAGTGACCACATGCTTGCCATTGGCGATGGCCTGCATCACCACCTCTTTGGCCACGCCGTAGCCGCCGATCAGCTCAACAATGATGTCGACTTCCGGATCGTTCACGACCGCGAACGCATCGTCGGTAACCCGCGCGCTACCGCCCGTGATCTGTCGGGCAAGCTCGACATTCTTGTCGGCCACCACGGTTATCTGGATCGGACGACCGGCACGACGGGTAATTTCTTCTGCGTTGCGCTTGAGGACAGTCCAGGTGCCACCGCCGACGGTGCCGATGCCGATTAGGCCAACATTGATAGGTTTCATTTGAGTCGTTTGTAATTAGTAATCAGAGGTTAAGGGGTTGCCAGCAGCCAGTTACTCGTAACGCCCGGCTAATTGGTTCCATGCCGCTTGCGATAGTTTTCCAGGAAGCGCGCAATGCGGCCAACGGCCTCTTTCAGGTCGTCTTCATGCGGCAGGAACACCAGGCGAAAATGGTCGGGATGCGGCCAGTTGAAACCGCTGCCCTGTACCAGCAGCACCTTTTCTTCCTGCAGCAATTCGGAAATGAATTCCTGATCGTCCTCGATCGGATAAACCGCAGGATCGAGACGCGGGAACATATAAAGCGTGGCCTTGGGTTTGACACAGGAGACGCCAGGAATCGCCGAAATCAGGTCATATGCCACATCGCGCTGACGCCGCATGCGCCCGCCCTCGGCCACCAGGTCGTCGATGCTCTGGTAACCGCCGAGTGCGGTCTGAATGCCATGCTGACCCGGCGCGTTGGCGCACAGGCGCATGGATGCCAGCATGTCCAGCCCCTCGATGTAGTCCTTGGCGTTGCGCTTGTCGCCAGACACCACCAGCCAGCCGGCACGGTAACCGCAGGAGCGGTAGTTTTTGGACAAACCGTTGAAGGTGATGGTCAGCACATCCTCGGAAAGTGAGGCGATGGCCGTATGGGTCACGCCATCGTAGAGAACCTTGTCGTAAACCTCGTCGGAATAGATCACCAGGTGATTCTCGCGGGCAATGGCGATGATTTCCCTCAGCAACCAGTCGGGATACAGCGCCCCGGTCGGATTGTTGGGGTTGATGACGACAATCGCCTTGGTGTTCGGCGTGATCTTGCGGCGAATATCGTCAAGATCGGGCAACCACTCGTTGTTTTCGTCGCACAGATAATGCTTGGGCGTACCGCCGGAAAGGCTGATCGCCGCAGTCCATAGTGGGTAATCCGGCGCCGGCACCAGTACCTCGTCGTCGGCATCGAGCAAGGCATTCATCGCCATCACGATCAACTCGGAAACCCCATTGCCGACATAGATGTCTTCCAGCGTCACACCCTTGATGTGCTTCTGCTGGCAGTAGTGCATGATCGCCTTGCGCGCGGCGAAAATCCCCTTGGAATCGGTGTATCCGGCAGCGCTGGGCAGGTTGCGGATGATGTCCTGCTGGATTTCCTCGGGCGAATCGAAGCCGAAAGCGGCCAGGTTGCCGATGTTCAGCTTGATGATCTTGTGACCTTCTTCCTCCATCTGCTTGGCCTTCTGCAGCACGGGGCCGCGAATGTCGTAGCAAACGTTGGCGAGTTTTGCGGATTTCTTGATCGGGAGCATTAATTTCTCTTCATTGTCAGCCGACACAGACGTGACGGCGGTCATAGCAATCCGTCTTTGCGGAACATGTCCTTGATACCACGAATCGCCTGGCGAATCCGCTCCTCGTTTTCGATCAGTGCAAACCGTACGTGGTCATCGCCATACTCACCGAAACCAACGCCCGGCGATACGGCCACCCTGGCTTCGGCCAGCAACTTCTTGGAAAACTCCAGCGACCCCATCGCTGCGTAGGCCTCGGGTATCTTTGCCCAGATATACATCGAGGCTTTTGGCACCTCGACCATCCAGCCGGCTTCATGGAGACCTTTGGCCAATACGTCACGGCGATTCTGATACATGACCCGGACATCTTCGACGCAACTCTGGTCGCCATCTAGGGCGATGATCGACGCGACCTGGATGGGCGTAAAGGTGCCGTAATCGTGGTAGCTCTTGATACGGGCCAGCGCCGCGACCAGATCCTTGTTACCGACCATGTAACCGACACGCCAGCCGGCCATGTTGTAGCTCTTCGACATCGTAAAGAATTCGACTGCCACATCGCGGGCGCCCGGTACCTGCATGATCGACGGGGCTTTCCAGCCATCGAACACGATGTCAGCGTAAGCGAGATCATGCACCACAAGAATGTCATGCTGCTTGGCCAGCGCCACCACGCGCTCGAAAAATTCCAGCTCAACGCAACGCGCCGTCGGGTTACTGGGAAAACCGAGAATCATCATTTTCGGCTTCGGCGTGCACTCCTTGATGGCGCGCTGCAACTCGTCGAAAAAATCGACATCGCCCGTCATTCGAACCGAGCGGATATCGGCACCGGCGATGATCGCCCCGTAGATGTGGATCGGATAGCTTGGATTCGGCACCAGCACGGTATCGCCGCGATCCAGCGTGGCGAGCATCAGGTGCGCCAGCCCTTCCTTGGAACCGATCGTGACAATCGCTTCGGATTCGGGATCGAAATCGACATCGTAGCGACGCTTGTACCAGTCGCAGATTGCCTTGCGCAGCCGGTAAATCCCCTTGGAAATGGAATAGCCATGGGTATTTTCCCGCGAAGCCGCCTCAACCAGTTTGTCCGTGATGTGCTGCGGCGTCGGCTGATCCGGGTTGCCCATGCTCATGTCAATGATATCCTCACCACGACGACGCGCCGCCATCTTCAACTCACCGGTGATGTTGAAGACATAGGGCGGCAGGCGCTTGATGCGGGAAAACTCTCTCATGGCAGGTATATCCGGAACGCTCGGGGCGAAAAGGTATAATCCTACTTTATCGCATGGTGCATCGCAATTTTGAAGGGCTTCTCAGGCTGATCGCGCAGTGAAACTCCACCTCTCCAATACCGCTGGACTCAATATATTCACCGCCTATGGCGAGGGCTTTGTTGCGGTCAACCATGAAAAACACGCAAAAAACCTGATCGTCCTCCCGGAATCGATCGTTCCCGAGTGGTCGACCGCAACCATTGCGACACTGACGCCGGCCGACATGCAGGTCTTGCTTGAACTGAAAACCGAAATCGTCCTGCTCGGCACCGGCAACCGCTTGCGTTTCCCGCCAGGCCCGCTAATGCGCCCCTTCGCCCCCGCCGGCATCGGCCTCGAAATAATGGATGTTCAGGCTGCCTGCAGAACCTACAACATTCTTGCTGCCGAGGGGCGCAAGGTGGCGGCGGCCTTGTTATTTGACTAAAAATCAAGTTCAGCGCTGAAAGCGACAATGCTTAAGACTCAGCCAAGCTCCCCCCCAACCCGAATCCTGTTTGTTTGCATGGCCAACATTTGTCGGTCGCCAATGGCTGAAGCGGTAGCACGTTCAATTGCCAAAACCGATGGCATAGCCAAGTCGTTCATTTTCGACTCTGCTGGCACTATCTCCAATTTTGCCGGTCAAGCGCCAGACGAAAGGGCAAAACAAGTCACCACGGAACATGGATACTCGATGGATGGAATCAAGGCGAGAACCATTACGATCCGGGATTTTGAGAAATTCGATCTAATCCTCGCCATGGATCGAACAATCTTTCTATCCCTGCAGAGAATTTGCCCTGAAGCATATCACTCGAAAGTTCGCCTCTTTCTGGACTATGTTCCGAATGAAGCAAGCGATGACGTCCCTGATCCGTATTATGGAAACCTTGTTGGCTTTGAGCATGTCTTGGATTTGTGCGAAAAGGGCGCGCGAACACTCCTACGCTGTACGCCAACTCAAGACGCACGTTTGGAACAGCCCTCAGCACATATGTTTTTCCTCAAGCGCATCAGGAAATTCCTTACCTGGAACCAGCGATAACCAGTGCAACAGGTTCCGTGAAATACTTCCTCGGATTAGAGGAATAGTTGGTTTATCCTGTACAAGCTTCCGTTATGATATCGGACTGTTTCATCGCTCTACAGGCATTGCCTGTGAACTAACCGGGGGAAATTTTATGTCCATGATTCGTTCCACTGCAAAGCTAGGGGCCAAGTGGATGACGATGATTCTCGTCGTCTTGACACTTGCTGCTTGCACTGCATCCCATCCGCCAGCTCCGTCCGCTGGCAATACCACCGACTATAACTACAAAATAGGGCCAGGCGACAACCTGAACATTGTGGTCTGGCGTAACCCAGAACTGTCAATGACAGTGCCAGTGCGCCCTGATGGAAAGATTTCCGCCCCGCTCGTTGACGATCTCAATGCCATGGGCAAGGATTCCACTACCTTGGCACGTGATATCGAAAAGGAACTCGGAAAGTTTATTCGCGATCCCATCGTTACGGTCATTGTGACTGGCTTCATCGGCCCGTACAGCGAGCAGATTCGGGTCGTCGGCGAAGCCACCAGACCGCAGACGCTACCCTACAAACAGCAGATGACCCTTCTTGACGTCATGATCACAGTTGGGGGCATCACGGACTTTGCCGACGGCAATCGCGCAACGATTCTTCGTGCTTCGGAGAACAATCAGCAATACACAGTGCGTCTCAAGGACCTCATTAAAAGAGGTGACGTATCGGCGAATGTGGACATGAAGCCAGGCGACATCCTGATCATCCCCCAGAGTTGGTTCTGACACTCGCAATGTGAAACTCACCGCTGCGGCAATATTTGCCCGCAGCGGTTACAAGTTCGGACTTCTCAGATGGAAGATATTCTTCGACAGGTGTTGGTCGCCTTACGTGCGACCTGGAAATACCGTCGCCTAGGTATGATTGCCGCATGGCTTATCGGTGCAATTGCTGCCGGCGTTATTTTACGCATTCCCGACAAATACGAGGCCTCAGCCCGTGTTTTTGTCGATACGCAATCTATTTTGAAGCCGCTGATGTCCGGACTGACAGTACAGCCAAATATCGAGCAACAGGTAATGATGCTCAGCCGTACACTGATTAGCCGGCCCAATGTCGAAAAGCTGATCGCCATGGCGGAACTCGACAAAATCCCAGGCAACAAGACGGCTCATGAGGACCTAATCGATCGCCTCATGAAGTCGCTACAAATCGCAAATACCAACCGTGACAATCTCTACACTATTGCATATCGGGACACTGATCCTGAAACGGCAAGGAAGGTTGTTCATGCGCTCACTTCAATCTTCGTCGAGTCGAGCGTTGGAGATAAACAACAGGATTCGAATTCCGCGCGCAAGTTCATTGAGGAGCAGATCCGAAGCTACGAAAAGAAGCTTGAGGATGCTGAAAACCGCTTGAAGGAGTTCAAGCTACGCAATGTCGACATGCAGACGGAAGGCAAGGACAGTATTGATCGACTATCTGAAATCGTTACAAATTTAAACAAGTCAAAACTGGAACTTCGCGAAGCCGAAAATTCTCGTGATGCCCTGCGTCGTCAAATCTTAGGCGAAGAACCCGTTCTCCTTCCCGAGTCCTCTGGGTCTGAATCCGGGATATCTTTACCCGAAATTGATGGTCGTATCGAAGTGCAAAAACGAAACTTGGACAACCTCCTTCAGAAATATACGGATAATCATCCAGATGTAGTTGGTACACGCCGCCTAATAAAAGACCTGGAAGAACAAAAGCGTCAGGAACTCGTCGCACGCCGCAAATTTGCCCAAGCCAATCCTGGAGCCGCAGTTAGTAACAACCCGGTCTATCAACAACTGAAGGTGTCCCTGGCCGAATCCGAAGCAAACGTCGCCTCCCTGCGCGCACGAGTAGGTGAGTATGAGTCGCGATATAAGCGCGTCACCAACCAGATGAAAAATGCACCACAACTTGAAGCAGAATTCGTTCAACTAAATCGTGACTACGAAATTCACAAAAAAAACTACGAACAACTCGTAAGTCGCCGGGAGGCTGCAGAAATCTCCGGCAATCTCGAATCTGCACCGGGAGTCACAACATTCCGCCTGATAGATCCACCACGCGTTTCTCCAAAACCTGTGTCGCCAAACCGTCTGGCCCTCCTTCCATTGGGTCTGCTGTTCGCACTGGCTGGCGGTTTTTTTGTTGCCTTCATCGCGAGTCAGTTACGCCCCGTATTTTTCGACGGGAGATCCTTGCGTGACGCGACTGGTCTTCCACTATTGGGAGTTGTTTCGTTGGTTCCCAGCGATACCCTTGTTCAACAAGAACGTGCGAGCATGCGTCGTTTTATGCTTGCCGGGTTTGGGCTGGTTGTGGCTTATATCGCCGGCCTTTCGTTGCTGACCATACTCTCTCATCGCGCTGCCTGAGGAATATCAATGAGTCTTATTGAACAAGCCGCCAAGCGCCTAGAGCAACTCCGTCAAGCTGGCGCTGAACTGCCAGAAAATGATGCCCAGACGCAACTTCAGGCGAGGACGCCCACCTCGAAGCACATCGATAGTCGCGTTGCGGAAGCGGCTAACCCAACACATACCAATTCCATCCCTGCCAAGCGAGTAGACCTTAACCTCGATGCAATTGGTGCATCAGGTCTTTTGGTACCTCAAGCCTCCACTACAAAACTTGCCAACGAATATCGCGTCATTAAGCGCCCGTTAATTGCGAACGCCATGGGGCGCGGTGCTGCTCCGATCGAAAACGGCAATCTCATCATGGTCACCAGCGCCCTACCAGGAGAAGGAAAGAGTTTTACCGCAATAAATCTGGCGATGAGTATTGCGATGGAGTTGGACAATACGGTCATGTTGGTAGATGCAGATGTGGCTCGTCCATCCATTCTAAATATGCTGGGCCTCCCTCCTGCAGAGGGCCTGCTGGACGTTGTACAAGAGAACTCGGTGGACATCTCCCGTGTTCTATTACGTACGAACGTGGAAAAACTCTCGATCCTTCCCAGCGGAACGATGCACAATCGGGCCACTGAACTGCTTTCAAGCGATGCCATAATCCGCTTGCTTGAGGACATGTCAAAACGCTATCAGGATCGAATAATCATTTTCGACTCCCCTCCACTTCTGTTGACCACAGAAGCCAGGGCGCTAGCCACGCATATGGGTCAGATCGTGATGGTCGTAAACGCGGGGAATACTGCCGAGGCGGCAGTCAAGGAAGCTATCAGTACAATAGAAGCCTGCCCGGTAATAATGACGATCTTGAATCAAGTTCGCCAATCCTCGCCTGATGCATATGGCTACGGCTACTCCTTTGCTTACGGATACGGCAATGAAAAATAGTCCCTCGCTGATTTACACGGCATCTGGGGTTGTTTTATTTTGCCTGACCCCCGTCGTATCAGCACAACAATTTGGCGGAGCTTTTGTTACGCCAGTCTTCACAACCACGGATCAAAACAGCCCGGGTAGCACACCTGCGGAAGCGCAAATAAATCGTCAAGGCACGGCGCAGGATCCCGCATCTACTCCTGTACGTGCATGGAGCATAGTTCCTAGAGTTCGCTGGACAGAAACCCTTTCTGACAATGTTAATCTGACAACTCAGAAGGAGAGCGACCTCATTAGCACACTCGCGCCGGGGGTTCGAGTAAATGCCAATACTGCCCGGTTGAACATGGCCCTTGACTATGAGTTGGTGGGCTACACATATGCACGAAATTCAGATTACAACAATTTTCAGAACTATTTGAATGCCTTCGGCACGCTTAATGCAATAGAAAATTGGTTATATGTAGACTTCAGTGGTTATGTATCGCAACAGCTGATCTCGCCGTTCGGAACCCAGTCTGTCAGCAACACAAATATCAACCAAAACCGCACCCAGACCCAAACCTATCAAGTCTCTCCCTATATCCGTGGCCAACTGGGTGGCGATGTCGCCGAATATTTCCTGCGTTACAACGCCTCCACAACGAGAACGTCAAATGGATCGGTATCTGACGTAGACATTTCTCAATGGATTGGCCAAATCCGTGGCGGAACACCGTTCCAGAATCTTACCTGGGCAATCGATGGTAGCCAGCAAAATACGGATTATTCCCTGGGGCGAAATTACGACGATGAGCGTATAAGAGCCATTGCGACCTACCGCCTTTTTCCGCAATTACGCATTTCAGGAAGTGGTGGCCAAGAGTCCAACAACTACATTACTGTCGATAACGAAAGCTACTCGACCTATGGTTATGGCTTTGATTGGCGACCCACAGATCGCACAATCGTTGCTGGCTTCCAAGAGAAACGCTTTTTTGGCTGGGGCCATAACGTCAATATCAGCCATCGCATGCCGCTGACCGGGATTCAATACACCGACGTGCAAGATGTAGCCTTTCTATCAAGCGGTTACACCCCACCTGGGCAAGGTACAGTTTATGATCAATATGATGCACTGCTCGCTAACCAGTACCCCGATCCCGTAGCGCGCGCTGCCTATATTAACAATCTGTTGAGCCAAGCCGGAATTGCGCCGAACTCCCAGGCGGTATATGGCTATCTCAACAACCGACCGCAGCTACGTCGTACCCAACAGCTGTCACTCGTGCTTTACGGAGCACGGAACACCCTGACTTTCGGTGGTACACGCATTTCGGACGAGACCCTCTGGGTTGCTGGTGGCATCAACGACCCCACCAACCCATATTCAAAGGTCATTCAAACCGGCTACAGCGTTATCTTGGCACACAGAATTACGCCACTAACCAGCCTGAATGTCGGCGCTCTTTACCAAACTACTGATGCGCCCTCAAACACCTCGCTCAATAACGATCTCACGATGTTTCAGGCTGGTATCTCGTCGCGTCTCGGCGCGCGAACCGTCGGTACGATTAATGCACGCCGTACTATATATAGCAGCGTGTCGAACCCATACAACGAGAACGCCTTAAGCGCATCGTTGATTTTCTCCTTCTGATCGTATGTACGAATCATTTTATGGCTTGTCCAGCAAACCATTTCAGCTGAACCCAGACCCGGCTTTTTATTTCGCCAGCAAACAACATCGTCGTGCAACCGCCTATCTTGAATATGGGATGCATCAAAACGAAGGGTTCATCATCATCACTGGTGAAGTAGGGGCTGGGAAGACGACAATCGTTCGCGGTTTGCTCGATAGTCTGGATCAGGACAAGATTGTCGCCGCACATCTGGTCAGTACACAACTTGACGCAGACGACACGTTGCGCCTCGTGGGAGCCGCCTTTGGGATCCGCACTAAAGACGTGTCGAAATCTGATGTATTGATGTCCCTCGAAGCATTTCTCATCAGCATGACCGGCAAGGGAAAGCGTTGCTTGCTGATTGTTGACGAAGCACAGAACCTGACTTCACGTGCCGTTGAAGAGTTACGGATGCTATCGAACTTCCAGTTCGGGAATCACGCCCTGTTGCAGAGTTTCCTGATCGGCCAACCCGAGTTTCGCGAGATTCTGCAGAGTCCTCACATGATGCAGTTTCGTCAGCGGGTCATTGCATCCTGCCATATTGGCCCCATGGATGTGGCGGAGACGGCAGGTTATGTCGAACATCGTTTGAAGTGCGCCGGTGCTGGCGAGTGGCCCAAGCTTCATCCGGATGCGCTCGAGGCAATATTCAAAGCGAGCAATGGCATTCCCCGCAGAATCAATGCCGTATGCGATCGACTTCTTCTATCGGGATATCTTGGCGACAAAAAGGACTTCTGTGGAACTGATGTCGACGAAGTTGCGCGCGAAATATTAGAGGAAACCGAAGGTGGCCGGCCGGCACCCCCGGCGCAAATAGAGATGCCCTCTTCCGAGGTTACTAACACTGCCATAAACGGCCTTGATTCGCAGATTGCACGAATCGTTTCTGGCTTTGCTCAATCGCAGAAAAATCCATCGCGGGGAAGAAAAAAACAGTTGAACTCGCACGCGCAGGGCATTAGCACAAGCGACCTGCGGCAGCTTCTCGCCGGACTGAATGCCGGCCAATTCAATGATCGGTTGGCACGCCTTGAACGGGGGGTGCATCAGTTGGAACTAATCAACTCGACCACCTTGGCCTTGCTCCACCAGTTGTGCGCCCCTCCAACTGACGATGCGCCTCCTGAAACCCCATCGGCGCGCAAAGCACCCAGAGGAAGGAATACCAAGCCGCCCAAGGAGTTCGAATGAGCACATCGCAGTGGCCCGATAATTTCGGGCCAGTAATCTGTGTGGTCGGTGCGCGTCCGAACTTCATGAAGATGGCTCCCATTCTGCGGGCCTTGGCTTCGAACACGCCAACAATTCCGGCGCTACTTGTACATACGGGGCAACACTACGATCGCGACATGAGCGACAAGCTGTTCGAAGATTTAAATTTGCCCCACCCCGATATCAATCTCGATGTAGGCTCTGGCACTCATGCTATTCAGACTGCTGAAGTTATGCGCCGTTTCGAGCCTGTACTCGACACGCACAAACCCTCCTGTATCATTGTAGTCGGCGATGTAAATTCAACCTTGGCCTGCACGCTTGTAGCAACCAAGAAAGGAATTCCCGTTGTACACATTGAAGCCGGTCTGCGCAGTTACGACCGCGCAATGCCAGAAGAAATAAATCGCGTATTGACCGACCAGATAGCCGACCGTCTTTATACGACAGAGAGAGCTGCCGAGAACAATTTGGTGCGCGAGGGAATTGCTCCGGAGCGTATTCAATTTGTGGGCAACGTCATGATCGACTCCTTGCTTCACAATTTGGCGCTTGCGCGCCCAGTCAGTGAAACTTTAGCAGCTGCAGGTGTGGACTTGGCGTTGCTCGAAAAGAACTCCGGATATGGCGTTGTCACCTTGCACCGTCCATCCAATGTTGACAATTCAGAGGTTTTGGCTTCGTTACTTGGCATCCTGCGAGAAATTTCCGAAAGACTGCCATTGGTCTTCGCAATGCATCCCAGAACCCGGGCAAATATCCAACGCTTCGATCTTGAACACCTGATTGCCGATCCACGAATGATTATTCTGCCACCCCAAGGTTACTTGGAGATGCTTGGCCTAATGGCCAAATCCTGCATGGTATTGACAGACTCCGGCGGTCTTCAGGAAGAGACTACTGCACTTGGTGTTCCCTGTCTGACAATGCGCGAGAACACCGAGCGTCCCATCACCGTAGAACAAGGCACAAATATTCTAGTTGGACATAACGTCGCAGCCATTCGCACTCAAGCGAATGAAATCCTGTCGGGTAGAGGCAAACGTGGGTGCGTGCCAGAGCTTTGGGATGGTCATGCAGCTGAACGTATCGCAGCCGATATCGGGCAATGGCTTGTTCAGGAAATCCAACCATCTTCAACGAACTGATTTCATGCAAGCCCCTACCGTTACCAATGCCTTTACGATTGACGTCGAGGATTATTTTCAGGTCTCAGCCTTTGCATCACATATTCCGCGTCATGATTGGCCGTTTCGCGAATGCCGGATCGAACGTAATGTTGATCGCATTCTTGCCCTTTTGGATGAAAATGGAATCAAGGCGACTTTTTTTGCGCTCGGATGGATTGCCGAGAGATATCCCCAAACCATCAAGAGAATTGTCGCAGAAGGACATGAACTGGCAAGTCATGGTTACGGACATGAGCGCGCCAACGAACAAACGGAATCCGCCTTCTTCTCGGACATCAACCTAGCAAAGCTAATACTCGAAGACTTGGCAGGTGCCGAAGTAATAGGCTACCGTGCGCCAAGCTTCTCTATTGGCAGTAGCAATCTCTGGGCTTTCGAGTGCCTTGAACGGGCTGGCTACCGCTACAGTTCCAGCATCTATCCCATCCACCACGACCATTACGGTATGCCCGATGCTCCACGTCACGCTCACTCGATCGGCGGACTCTTGGAAATTCCGGCTACCGCCCTGCGCTTTCTAAATCGCAACTGGCCTGCTAGCGGTGGGGGATATTTCCGCCTGATGCCCTACGGTCTTTCACGTTGGATGATTCAAAGAATAAACAGTAAAGACCATATTCCCGCAGTGTTTTACTTTCATCCATGGGAGATCGATGAGGAGCAGCCCCGAATCCCAGGAATCTGTCGCAAGACCCGTTTTCGCCACTATGTCAACATAGGCCGCATGGAAAAGCGCCTCAAACTCCTTCTCGGAGATTTCCATTGGGGTCGCATGGATCATATCTTCTTCTCCGGCTTACATTAAACGACATGCTGGAAGTCAAAGTACTGGATCCGGCAGACGAAGCCACTGCTCTGAAGTGGGATAGATTCGTAATTGATTGTCCTTCGGCGACTTTTTTTCATCTGTCGTCATGGCAAGGGATTATCCGCGATGTATTCGGTCATCACGTTTACTTCCTATATGCCACCGACAATGTCGGAATTTGCGGTGTATTGCCTCTTGCACATGTAAAAAGCATGCTCTTTGGCAATGCCCTGGTTGCCCTCCCCTTTGCAGTCTACGGCGGCGTTGCAACGAGCAATAGCAAGGCTGGTTTGGCCTTAGAAGAGGAAGCGCAACGATTGGCTGGTCAACTGGAGGTCGACCACCTCGAATTCCGCAATATTGAAAAACGCCATGACGATTGGCCAATGCAAAATCTGTACGTTACGTTCCGCAAGGAGATCCTTCCGGATATCGAAGCCAACATGCTCGCCATCCCGCGCAAACAACGCGCCATGGTACGCAAAGGCATAAAAAATGGCCTCGTTTCAGAGGTTGACCGTGACAGCCAACGTTTTTTTGCCCTTTATGCCGACAATGTCCATCGCCACGGCACTCCCGCGATGCCAAAACGCTATTTCGATATCCTGCTCAAAGTCTTTGGCGAAAGTTGCGAAGTGCTCACCGTCTGCGGGCCGGATGGTCGCCCCCTCAGTAGCGTGTTGTCCTTCTACTTCCGCGATGAAGTTCTACCATATTACGCAGGTGACGACGAAAGTGCCCGTCATCTTGCCGCCAATGATTTCAAATACTGGGAGCTGATGCGCCGCGCCTGCGAGCGAGGCCTCAAGGTATTCGACTACGGACGCAGCAAGCACGGTACCGGTTCATTTGCCTTCAAGAAAAACTGGGGATTCGAACCACAGCCCCTCCACTACGAATACTGTCTTTACAAGCGCGACAGCATTCCCCAAAACAACCCATCCAACGCCAAATACCGACTCTTCATTGAAGCCTGGCGACGCATGCCGCTCTGGCTTGCTAACCGCCTCGGGCCACATATCGTCCGCAACCTTGGATGAATTGAAAATGGCCAATATCCTCTACCTGGTTCATCGCCTTCCCTATCCACCCAACAAGGGAGACAAGGTTCGCTCTTACCATCTGCTCAAGCATTTGACACAAAAACACAAAGTCTTTCTCGGAACCTTTATCGACGATCCTGAAGACGAAGCGCATATTGCGACCCTGCGCAGCCTGTGTGCGGATATTTATGTCGGCAAAATAATCCCTCGCTTTGCCAAAATTTTAAGCCTCGGTGCTCTATTGTCTGGCACCCCACTGACTTTGTGCTATTACCGGAATACTGGATTGCGCACCTGGGTAGAAAACACCCTCAAATCCCAGCGCATTGACTCCGTTGTGATTTTCTCTTCAGCTATGGCGCAGTATGTTGAAAACGTACCGCGTCTGCATACGCTTGTCGACTTCGTCGACGTTGACTCTGCCAAATGGATCCAATATGCCCCCAATCACCGCTGGCCGATGTCCTGGCTCTACCGGCGTGAAGGACGGTTACTGCTCGACTACGAAATCAGGATAGCCGCCACCGCTGCCCGCTCCTTCTTCGTCACTGACAACGAAGCGGCGCTCTTTCGCCGCCTTGCCCCGGCATGCGCAGTTCGTGTTGACGCCATGTGCAACGGTGTCGATTCCGATTATTTCATGCCGAACTTGGAGCGCTCCTCACCCTATGCCGCAAATGAGCTTCCTATCGTATTTACAGGTGCTATGGACTACTGGCCGAACATTGATGCTGCCACCTGGTTTGCGAGCGACATCATGCCGCACATTCTCAAACTTTGGCCAGACGCGCGCTTTTATATAGTGGGGCGCAACCCGACTCCGGAGGTTCTAGCACTTGCAAACGACAATATCGTCGTAACCGGCACAGTTCCCGACGTTCGCCCCTACCTCCAACACGCGACTATCGTTGTCGCGCCGCTACGGATTGCTCGCGGTATTCAAAACAAAATTCTCGAAGCCATGTCCATGGGCCGGCCCGTTGTCGCTTCCAGCGAATGTGCCGCTGCGGTTGACGCAGTTTTAGGGCAGGAATTACTCACTGCCAATAACGCAAGCGAATTCGTAGACCAAATCGGTAACGCTCTCAATGCTCCAGAGCATGCTGCCGAGATTGGCCGCGCCGCGCGCAAGCGCGTTATCGACCAATATAGCTGGGATGCCCATATGGCCTGCATCGACCGCTATATCGCACCCAGCACTGTGACATCAGTCTGATCCAATACTGCGCCACTACGTTGTCATGAACACACCAAATGCATTCGATTCGCGCCCACTGGTTGCCCATGTCATGTACCGTTTCGACACCGGCGGACTTGAGAATGGGATCGTCAATCTCATCAATCACATGCCGGCAGACAGCTATCGTCATGCTGTCATCGCTCTGACCGAGGTCACCGATTTTCGTAAGCGCATCCAGCGGGATGACATTCAATTCATTTCCCTTAACAAAGCCCCCGGTCACGGGTTTCTTCTATTCCCAAGACTCTTTCAACTGTTTCGACAACTGCGTCCAGCGATCGTCCACAGCCGGAATCTGGCCGCCCTGGAAGTCCAGCTTCCCGCTTGGGCGGCCGGGGTACCCATCCGTATCCACGGCGAGCACGGCCGCGACATCGGCGACCTTGATGGTTCAAATGTAACCTACCAGCGTGTCCGGCGCTTTTATCGGCCTTTCGTGAGTTATTACCTCGCTCTATCGCGCGACCTCGCCGATTATTTGACCCATACCATTCGCGTGCCAGGTAACAAGGTGCTTCAGGTCTACAACGGCGTCAACGCAAATCGTTTTCAACCAGGTGAAAAGTCGGAAGCCATTCCAGGCTGTCCGTTTACCCGTCCCGATTGCTGGATCATTGGCACAGTCGGTCGCATGCAGACGGTCAAAGATCAGCCAACGCTAGTCCGTGCCTTCATCCGCGCCCTACATCTAGACCCCACGCTAGCCCGGCGTCTGCGCCTCGTCCTGATCGGCGACGGCCCATTGCGCGAAGAATGCCACCTACTCCTTAGCTCAGCTGGAGTCAGCGACTTGGCGTGGCTCCCTGGCGAACGCAGCGATGTGCCTGATGTCATGCGTGGTCTAGATTGCTTCATTCTCCCCTCACTGGCTGAGGGCATCTCCAATACCATTCTCGAAGCGATGGCCTCGGGACTCCCGGTAATCGCAACCAACGTCGGTGGCACGCCGGATCTCGTATCCTCAGGGGAAACAGGTGAGATCGTTCCCCCAGCAGACCCGGATTCCATGGCCCGGCAGATTGTACGCCTCGCAAACAACCCTGCATTTGCGCAACACATGGGTAAAGCAGGGCGCGTCGTCATTGAGCAGAAATTCAGTATGGAAGCAATGGTCGCCGCCTACAGTGGAATTTACGACAAACTCCTGCACCGTCCAGGTGCCCTAGCATAATTTAGACAGGAGCAGCCCGACATGTGTGGCATCACCGGAATATTCGATACTAGAGGCCAACGCGACATCGATCGTACGGTACTTCACCGCATGAACGAATCACAGTTCCATCGCGGCCCGGACGAAGGTGGGCTGCACATAGAACCAGGCGTTGGCCTCGGTCACCGTCGGCTTTCCATCATCGACTTATCTACCGGGCAGCAACCACTCTACAACGAGGACAACTCGGTATGCGTCGTTTTCAACGGTGAGATTTACAACTATCAGGAACTGATTTCAGAGTTGCAGGCGCTCGGCCATCTCTTTCACACACGTAGCGACACCGAAGTCATCGTTCACGCTTGGGAGGCTTGGGGCGAAGGTTGTGTCGAGCGCTTTCGTGGAATGTTCGCCTTTGCCCTCTGGGATCGCAATCGGCAAACTCTCTTTCTCGCCCGCGACCGCCTCGGTGTCAAACCCCTGTATTACGCTCTCCTTGACGACGGCAATTTTCTCTTTGGTTCAGAGCTCAAATCGCTCCTTGCCCATGGTGGACTCAAGCGCGACATTGACCCCTGCGCCGTTGAAGAATACTTTGCTCTGGGCTACGTAGCTGAACCACGCAGCATCTTCCGTCAGGCACTCAAGTTATTGCCTGGAGCGACGTTATTGATTAGTCGCGGAAAGCCACTCCCTGAGCCGAAAATCTATTGGGATGTCCACTTTTCGTTGGATAACCCGATCAGCCATCAGGATGCACTTCTTGAACTCAATCAACGCCTCGAAGAATCTATCCGCCTGCGCATGATTTCCGAAGTGCCACTGGGAGCGTTTCTTTCCGGTGGTGTGGATTCGAGTGCTGTCGTTGCGTTGATGGCCGGCATCTCTGCCGAGCCAGTCAATACCTGTTCGATTGCCTTTGCTGATCCGGCCTTTAACGAATCCGAATTTGCCCAGATGGTAGCGAGCCGTTACCACACCCGCCACCATGTCGACATGGTTGAAAGCGACGATTTCGATCTCATTGACACTCTCGCCCGCCTTTACGACGAGCCCTACGCAGATAGCTCGGCCATACCTACCTACCGCGTCTGCCAGTTGGCGAGAAAACACGTAACCGTTGCCCTTTCCGGTGATGGTGGCGACGAGACATTTGGCGGCTATCGACGCTATCGTCTGCACCTGATGGAAGAAAAAATGCGCGCCGCGCTGCCCCTGGGGCTACGTCGCCCGCTATTCGGGATGCTTGGACGGCTCTACCCAAAGGCAGACTGGGCACCACGTATTTTCCGTGCAAAAACCACCTTCGAAGGCATGGCCAGAACCCCTGTCGAAGCCTATTTTCACTCTCTCTCCATCCTGCGAGAACCAATGCGCCAGCAACTGTTCAGCGCTAATTTTCGTTCGCTACTCGGTGGCTACAACGCGAGTGAAGTTTTCACCCGCCATGCTGCCAACGCAGGCACCGACGACCCGCTCGCTCTCATTCAGTATATCGATCTCAAAACCTATCTGGTCGGCGACATCAATACCAAGGTCGACCGGGCCAGCATGGCTCATTCATTGGAAGTACGCGAACCACTCATGGATCATCCGCTCATCGAATGGCTCGCCACGCTACGCTCCTCGGAAAAAGTTAACGGTCAAGAAGGCAAGTACTTGCTCAAAAAAGCAATGGAACCTTTCTTGCCAAACGAGGTGCTATACCGCCCCAAGATGGGATTTGCAGTGCCGCTTGCCCGCTGGTTTCGCGGGCCGCTCAAGGCGCGTGTTCAGCAAGCCGTCCTTGGTGACCGGATGGCTGAATCAGGCTGGTTCAACCGAGACTACCTCAAGTATCTGGTTGACGCCCACAATAGCGGTACGCGTGACTACAGTGCTTCGCTATGGACCCTGCTGATGTTCGAAGCCTTTCTGCGCAATGTAATGGAAAACGGAGAACTCGCATGATCCGCATCCTGCACATCCTCGACCATTCGATCCCCCTGCACAGTGGCTATACCTTCCGCACCCTCTCCATCCTCCGTGAACAACGCAAACTTGGCTGGGACACCGTACATCTAACCAGCCCCAAACATGTCGGTTGTGACAAGGCCGAAGAAGACATCGACGGCTGGCGCTTCTATCGCACCCCAAAGACAGCCTCCTTCAACCTGCCGGGGCTCGGGGAAATCGCCCTCATGCGACAAGTTGAAAAACGCCTTCTGGAGATTGTCGACCGCGACAGACCGGATATCCTGCATGCCCACTCTCCAGTACTAAACGCCATTCCCGCCTTGCGTGTAGGACGACGCCTCGGCATCCCGGTCGTCTATGAAATTCGGGCCTTCTGGGAGGATGCAGCAGTCGACCATGGAACCACTAAGGAAGACAGTCTGCGCTACCGACTAACCCGAGCCCTCGAAACCTACACCCTTAAACATGTCGATCATGCCTTCACCATCTGCGAAGGCCTACGCAACGACATCGTCGGGCGTGGCATTCCGGCCAGCAAAATCACCGTCATCCCCAATGCCGTTGATATCGAATCATTCGATACAAGCGGCCAGCCGGATATAGAACTCAAAGCGAAGCTTGGTCTCAATGGTGCCACCGTCATCGGTTTCATTGGCTCGTTTTACGCCTATGAAGGCCTCGACTTGCTCGTGGATGCCCTGCCACTCATCCTTGCACGCCGTCCTGAAGTCAAAATACTGCTCGTTGGCGGTGGTTCGCAGGAAATAGCGCTTAAGGCGCAGGTAGCGGCTCTTGGTCTGGAAGAAAAAGTCATTTTCACCGGCCGGGTTCCACACGATCAGGTTCAGCGTTACTACGATCTTGTTGACGTTCTGGCTTATCCCCGCCATTCGATGCGCCTGACCGAACTTGTCACTCCCCTCAAACCGCTTGAAGCAATGGCCCAGGGGCGTCTTCTGGTTGCTTCTGATGTGGGTGGGCACAAGGAACTAATCCGTCATGGTGAAACTGGAATGCTATTTAAAGCGGGTAGCACGCAGGCGCTGACCGAAACCATCTGCAACTTGCTCGACCACGAATCACGCTGGCCCGCAATCCGTCTCGCCGGACGCCTTTTTGTTGAAAACGAGCGCAATTGGGCACATAGCGTTGCCAATTACAAGTCAGTTTACGCCCGGCTTACCCAAAACAAAGGGCTGCACTCCTGACATGCAGCCCAAGATTCGCACCCTGCTGTTTTCAACGCTCTACCCAAGCAGCACACGCCCAAGCCATGGCATTTTTGTCGAAACCCGCCTGCGCGAATTACTAAAGACAGGATCGGTCGAAACCACGGTTGTTGCACCCGTACCCTGGTTTTTTTCAACTGATGCGAAATATGGCGAATACGCGAAAATGGCGGCAACGCCAAGTCAAGAGACTCGGAACGGTATTACGGTCTGGCACCCGCGCTATTTTTTGCCACCAAAGATCGGAATGAATATCGCACCCTACACGCTCGCGCTGGGCGCCTTGCCTACGATTCGCCGCTTACAACGTGAGGGTTTCGATTTCGATCTTATCGACGCCCATTACTATTATCCGGATGGCGTAGCCGCTGGAATACTTGCCGCCCATTTTGGCAAACCGTTCGTCGTCACCGCCAGGGGAACCGATCTCAACCTGATTCCCCAATACAGTCACCCGCGAAAGCTAATTCTATCCACTGCCAAAAGAGCCGCTACTTCCATCTCCGTCTGCCGCGCCTTGAGCGATGAACTTGCCCGCATTGGTGCCGACCCTAGACAGTTGAAGGTTCTGAGGAACGGTGTAAATCTGGAGCACTTTCACCCGCTACCAACATCCGACGCCCGCAATAAATTGGGCATCGGCGGCGACAGGATTCTGCTTTCTGTAGGCCATCTGGTTGAGCGCAAAGGGCATCATCTAGTGATAGGCATGCTGCCACAGTTACCCGATTTCCAACTGATTATTGCCGGCGATGGCCCAGAGCGTGCAGCGCTTGAGGCGCTCTCCCGCCAGTTGAACGTTGCTGACCGCGTGCATTTCGCTGGGGCGGTGACACAAGCCGAACTTGTTCTCTACTACGCTGCTGCCGATGCGCTCGTCCTAGCATCCAGCCGCGAAGGATGGGCTAACGTATTATTAGAATCAATGGCCTGCGGCACACCGGTGGTCGCCACCAATATATGGGGCACACCGGAAGTTGTATCACTGCCGGTTGCGGGGCAACTGGCGGAGGAAAGAACGTCAGACAGCCTTGTAACTGCAACCCTTGCCCTGATGGCCAACTATCCGGATCGAGCCAAGGTTCGAAATTATGCCGAAGGATTTTCCTGGGAAGAAACCACGCGCGGCCAGATAGAAGTATTCCGTAATATAACCACTGCGGGGAATCATGCTCCGCAGACCACAAAACAGAATCATGCGTGACATCACCGTTCTCGGCATTATTGCCGCACTCGCTGCCTACGCGCTGGTGCATCCCTGGGTAGGCATCATGGGCTGGACTTGGCTCAGTCTGATGAACCCACATGCCTTGGGCTGGGAACTACGTTTCATGCCAGTTGCAGCAGCGATGGCCATCGCCACACTGATCGGCATCGTCATTTCAAAAGACCGTAAGACATTTTATGTCACTCCAGAAACTGCAGCCCTGATGGCTTTCATGCTCTGGATGACCATGACATTGATTTTTTCCATCTACTTTGAATGGAGTACTTTGATGTGGAAGCGGGTCATGAAGATCGACTTCATGGTTCTCGTCGCATTGATAGTTCTCTATAGCAAAACACACATCACCACGTTGGTTTGGGTTGTTGCAGGATCCATCGGATTTTATGGTTTCAAGGGTGGATTGTTCACGGTTGCCACAGGTGGCAGCTATCTTGTCTGGGGACCAACCGGTACCTACATCGAGGGTAATAACGAACTGGCTCTTGCACTGATCCTGATCATTCCGCTTATCAATTTCCTCTACCTGACGCACGAGGGAAAATGGACGAAGCGCGGTTTGATGCTGTGGATGCTGCTCTGTGCAGTCGCTGCGCTAGGTAGCCATTCGCGAGGGGCGCTACTGGCAATTGGCGCAATGGGGGGGTTACTTTGGCTTCGCTCTCCAGGAAAACTTCAATCGGGTCTCGCTATTTTGCTTATTGGGATAGTTGCGCTCTTCTTCATGCCAGAAAAATGGATGGAAAGAATGACATCCATCGGAGAATACAAATCGGATGCGTCAGCCCTTGGTCGCCTCAACGCATGGAGCATGGCCTGGAACCTCGCATCCGACCGCTTCCTTGGCGGCGGTTTTGAGGTTTACACACCGGAGATATTTGCCCAGTACGCCCCTGTTCCCTGGGACTTGCATCAAGCGCACAGCATTTATTTTCAGGTACTCGGCGAACACGGTTTTTTTGGCCTCTTTCTCTTTCTGCTAATGTGGGGCTTGGTCTGGAGACAGGCTGGCAAATTGCGGAAGGATGGCCGCGCCAATCCAGAAACGCTTTGGGTATCCCATCTTGGTGCCATGTGCCAAGTCAGCCTTGCGGGCTACGCAGTCGGAGGAGCCTTTCTTAGCCTTGCCTATTTTGACCTACCTTACAATATCCTCTTACTGGTTGTTCTTGGCCGGCGCTGGCTAGACAGAAAAGGCTGGATCGAAGAAGCCATTCCGGGCAGAGCTAATACCCTCCCTCGTTCCAAGGCAACGCCAGACTCTAATCCCAAGCCCGCTTCGGCGAATACAGCAGTGAGATGACGATGCTCCGCACAGCTTTTTCAGTTGCCTCCCCTGGTGGAAAGCGCGGCAGACTGACAATCTTCATCTTTCACCGCGTTCTACCGGAAATCGACCCGCTTTTTCCCGATGAGCCAGACGTCCGCCGCTTCTCGGAAATGCTGGGCTGGATTTCCGCATGGTTCAACGTCCTGCCCCTGACTGTCGCAATAGACTGCCAAAAAAAGGGGAAACTACCTCCCCGCGCAGCTGCTATCACCTTTGATGATGGCTATGCCGACAACTTTACCTTGGCTCGTCCAATTCTTCAGCAACACGGCATGTGCGCCACCTTCTTCATTGCTACCAGCTTTCTCGATGGTGGGCGCATGTGGAACGACACGGTGATCGAGGCGCTCCGCCGCACCCCTGAATCAGTACTCGACCTCAGCCCACATGCGCTTGGTCAGTACGAAATCTCCAGCGTCGCAACCAGACGCGCCGCCATTCACAACATAATTGGGAAGATAAAATACCTACCGGTTGCTGAACGCACCCACATCACCGAGCGCATCGCAGAAATCGCCGGCACCCGCCTGCCTGATAGTCTGATGATGACCTCGGCCCAAGTGATTGGGATGCGTCAATCCGGCATGCAGATTGGCGCCCATACACTAACCCATCCCATTCTCGCCCGACTGGACAAGGAATCAGCGCTATCGGAAATCACGGGTAGCAAACAGATCCTGGAAAATATTCTCGGCGAGGAAGTTCCAGTCTTTGCCTACCCCAACGGCAAACCTGGCGAAGACTACCAACCTGAGCATGCTACCATGGTGCGAGAATCAAGCTTCACCGCTGCCGTCTCAACTGCTTGGGGGGCAGCCGACAGTGGCTCGGATTGCTATCAACTGCCACGCTTTACCCCATGGGACAAATCGCGTCTGCGCTTCGGCGTACGTCTGCTGAGTAATCTACGCCATAACGGCCGCAACGCTTGATCAGCTAGATATTCGCACAACCATTCTCAATTCCAAAGCCAATAGTTATTGCGCCTCACTTTGCACTTTCGAGCACCAATATCCAATCGCCTTGGCCAGCGAAATTATTATGTTCCGATGACAACGCCTGCTTTCCCGACGTAGAAAATGGAGAACCACTCGCCTCGAATAGTCGCCCATTAGTTGGGTCAAACCAATAGACCCGCACAAGCGGCCCAGCTAGGCGCGACAGATTGAACGATACGGTTCTCGGCGAAGGTATATAAGCCAACGCAAATGAACCATCATTGGCCACAGCAGCAACTGCTTGATCCTCACCCGCCCGGATTCCGCCCGTGAGAAAGGTATTGGCGACATCCGGCACCAATTTGAACCAAGCGTGAGCCTCAAGCAAACGACGCAGATAGCCCATGCTATATGCTCCCTCACTACCCAATGCTCGTTCCCAGCCACTACCGAACTGCCAGACCACCCAGTTCCCCATCACCTGACCGCAACCACCGGAAAGCAGCGTTTGATAGGCTTGCAGGCGGACGGTACGACCATCGTAACCGTCAATCCCCTCGTAACGCCCCTCGATCAGGAAAAACGGCTTACGTGAACGTCCATGGGCTCCCAAGGCGTTGCTCACGACATTATTGGAATCGGTATAAATATTATCCACCTGCAGCCAAGGCTCTGCCGAGCCCAACAATTCGGATGCGCCTGTCCCTCTAGCGCCGTGAAATGTGTTGAGCGACGTGCTTTCGACCTCTCTGATTCCTGCCACAAGGGCTTTTAGCAAGGTTAATTCCGGCGGATTGAAATCACCGCCATGTACCCAAAGAATATTGTTGTATCGACGAAAGCGCTCCGCAAGATAGCGGCCATAGTTGCGTAACTTGGCAACACCATTGGCTTTCATTTCCCGATACCAGCCTTCGCTCCCCCCTCCAAAGCCCATATAGGCAGGTGCCAACATGACTAGAAAACCCCGCTCCGCCGCCTTGCCAATAACAAAATCTGCATGCGCAAAATATCGCTCATTTGGCGTACTGAAATCACCAGCAACCGTAAAGGGGAAATCGGCATAGCTGTTGCGTGGTGGTGAATCAGTAAATTCGTGCTCAATCAGATTGACGAGCACCGTGTTGAATCCTTTG
>ERZ1645187.865-NODE-865-length-29191-cov-38.938015_pt1 | contig 29191 bp, 31 predicted proteins | sample MGYA00575352_ERZ1645187 | MGnify/ENA primary metagenome ERZ1645187 (study PRJEB40837, sample SAMN11349314) | freshwater sediment metagenome | isolation source: river sediment | host: Sediment | place: India: Wazaribad , New Delhi | collected 2017-02-21 ...
CGCACCTTGGAAAGCAGAGGATCCTGCATCGTATGCGCAAGGTCGTCGATCTTGATTCGCGTTGGGTCAATCTTCCCGCCGGCGCCACCGGCGACGACAATTGGGACGCCAATTCGCAGGGAGTGGGCGATCATCGCCGATTTGACACGGCTCTGGTCAATGGCGTCGATGATTACATCGAAGTTGCCAAGCAGTATTTCGGCCACATTCTCAGGAGTTACAAAATCCTCAATACAGCTTACGTGACAATCCGGGTTGATGCTACGAATGCGTTCGGCCATGGCATCGACCTTTGCTTTGCCGTAGATGTCGCCGAGCGCATGTATCTGCCGGTTTGTGTTCGATTCTGCCACCATATCAAGGTCGACCGCAGCCAGTTTGCCGATTCCGCATCTGGCAAGTGCCTCCAGTGCCCATGATCCGACGCCGCCGGCTCCAACCACGCAGACGTTTGCATTTTTCAGCCGCTCAGCAGCTGCCTCGCCGTACAGTCGAGCTACACCGCCGAACCGACGTTGATGATCATGATTCATCAGCTAAGCTCACAAACACGCATTGAGTCACTATGTTGTATTTTTTCATGGCTCCTGAGTTTATCCGAAAGCAGGGATCACGGATAAGCATGCCTTCTTCGTTAGCTTGTCTTGACGACCCGACTGCCCGCGCCTAAGATTCCGCGCTTACTCAAGAGCAGGTGCAATTTGACCGTGGAACAGCTTTACGCCCTAATCGGGCCAGATATGAAGGCCGTGGATGCGGTCATACGCGATCGTCTTTACTCCGATGTGGTATTGGTTCGCCAAGTTGCAGAATACATCATCGGCGGTGGCGGCAAGCGAATGCGACCTGCGCTGGTACTGCTGGTAGCTGGCGCTATGGGCTATCAGGGGAGGCATCACCACGATCTTGCCGCAGTCGTTGAGTTCATCCATACGGCCACGCTGTTACACGATGATGTGGTTGACGAGTCTGCATTGAGACGGGGGCGCGATACAGCCAATGCCATGTTTGGTAATGCGGCCAGTGTACTGGTTGGCGATTTTCTATATTCCCGCGCTTTCCAAATGATGGTTGAGGTCAACGAAATGCGCGTCATGCAAGTGCTTTCGGACGCGACAAATGTAATTGCAGAAGGTGAGGTCCTGCAACTCTTGAACTGCCATGACGCAGACGTTGATGAGGAGCGTTATCTACAAGTTATCCGCTACAAAACTGCCAAGTTGTTCGAGGCTGCGGCGCAGTTGGGGGCTATCCTTGGCGGCGCTACTCCAGAAGTCGAGCGCGCTCTGGCGGACTATGGCATGCACCTTGGAACGGCATTCCAACTGGTTGACGACGTTCTCGACTATTCCGGCCAGGAAGCCGATACCGGAAAGCATTTGGGCGATGACCTGGCTGAAGGGAAACCCACACTCCCGTTAATCTACGTCATGCAGAACGGTACAGCCGAGCAAGCAGCCTGTGTTCGCAGGGCCATAGAGGAAGGCGGTCGGGACGATTTTCCCGCTGTGCTCGCTGCTATTCATGACACAGGTGCTCTTGCGCACGCGCGAAGTCAAGCAGTACTCGAGGCAGCACGCGCAAGAGAAGCAATTCTCTGTCTGAAGGATTCAAATTATCGGGAAGCTCTGATACAATTGTCAGCCTTTGCAGTTGAGAGGAATCATTAGAGGCCTTTCAGAACGCATCGGAGTGTAGCTCAGCCTGGTAGAGCACTGCGTTCGGGACGCAGGGGTCGCAAGTTCGAATCCTGTCACTCCGACCAATTGAAACCCCTGTAACTCAACGAGTTACAGGGGTTTTTCAATTATGCTCGGCGATCGTAAAGATTTGAATTCACTGACTGTGCCCACGGCGTGCCCGGGCCGCGAAGCGCAAAATCGAGAGTCGGCCACAAAGTTTTCAGGCCTGTTGCGGTCGACGGCTAAAAAGAGGCAAATTCCGAATGTTGTCTGGCTTCGTGGAGCTGTATTTTGGCGGTCGCATCACAGGTTCGGCGCCAGGAAACACGGTTGGGTCGCGCTTCTTTCGCGGATCTGATGGCATGGCGCCTGATTTTGGTTATGATGACATGTTGCCATTGCACTGTTGCCCAAGATGAAATATCTGCTTCTTATTGCTTTTGTCGGTGTGGTTTGGTGGGTGTTCAAAAATAGGTCGCAGGGGCCGGTTGAGCGCAAGCGGGCATCCGCAGCTCCGGAAACGATGGTGGTTTGTGCGTATTGCGGGGTGCATCTGCCGCAAAGCGAAAGTGTCTTCGGGGATGGTGGGGTTTATTGCTCAGAGGCGCATCGTCAGGCCACAAAGGCATCGCGCGCGTCGTGAGAGATTGGCTGTCATCGACCTGGGAGGCAAGCTGGAGGCCGTTCCAGTATTTCAATCTATATCGTCTGTTGCTTGGCGGCTTGGCACTGTTTGGCGTGTTTTTGCCCGAAGGCTGGATTGCACCGCTCCATCCGACATATTTGCGGCTATTCGTGTGGGCGCTAGTGCTCTATCTGTGCACAGTTGGGATCGGATTGATCGCGTCGATCTTTTGGCAGAAGCGCTTCAACATTCAGCTTTCGCTACAGGTACTGCTCGATGTGGCCGCGCTTGGCTTGTTGATGTTTACGGGGGGGGGCGTCGGAAGCAGTGTCGGTACGCTGATGCTAGTTTCGCTGGCGACGGCAAGCTTGGTTGGCCGTGGCCGGTTGGTGTTGTTTTATGCGGCACTGGCTACCCTTGTTACGCTTGGCGGACAAGTAATCGGTGTGCTGTTCCGCAATTTCGAGCCAACGACGATTGTTCAGGCTGGATTGCTTTCGGCGGGGTTCTTTGCCACCGCGATTCTGTCCAGACTGCTCGGCCAGCGCTTGATGGCTAACGAGGAGCTGGCGCGCCAGCGCGGGATTGGTCTGGAAAATCAGAGTCGCATCAGTCAGCGGGTTATTGAGCGGATGCAGGATGGTGTACTGGTTATCGATAGCACCGGTCTGGTACAGCGTCATAATCCTATGGTCGAAACCATGCTTGGTTCGGCGCCGACGCCTGGTGTTTCATTGTCGGAATATTGTCCGTCGTTGGCCGCAGCCCTGGCGGAGTGGTTGCCGGCCCAGGGTGAGACGACGCTCGACTTCCAGGCGCCAGCCGGGGGCGAGTTGCGCGCTCGTTTCGCACAAACCGCCAGTAGCGATGGTGAGGTTCTGGTCTTTGTCGAGGACCTCGGTCGTATCAAGGAGCGGGCACAGCAGTTGAAATTGGCTGCTTTGGGGCGGTTGACCGCAAGCATCGCCCACGAGATTCGTAATCCGCTCTCGGCGATCGGACATGCCGGAGAGTTGTTGCGCGAGGAGCGGCGCGGCGCCATGCAGGATAGGCTGCTGAGAATTCTGGCCGACAATGTGGCTCGTCTGGATCGGATCGTTGCGGACATTCTCGAGCTTGGCCGGCGGGATCGCATGCAGACCGAGCGTTTGTCGGTTCAGTGGTTTTGCACGCAGTTCGTCGAGAGTTTCGCCAATGCAGAAGACGTGGCCGAAGGCGTTATCGTACTCGAGGCAGAAAATGATCTCGGGATATACTTTGATCGTAACCATCTCAACCAGATTCTGTGGAACCTGCTGGACAATGCGATTCGCCATTCCTCGGGAGCACCGGGCAGTGTCCGGCTTAGTGCGGTGGCGGACGGCACGCGAGGCTTGGTCGAATTGCACGTGATTGACGACGGTGCTGGCGTTCCGGAGGCGGTCAGGGCACAGATTTTCGAGCCATTTTTCACGACTCACCATCTGGGTACCGGTTTGGGGTTGTTCATAGCGCGGGAATTGTGCGAGGCCAACGGCGCCAGTCTGGAATTGGCAGCAGATGCCGCTGGCGGCCACTTTATTATTGCTGGGAGAAGCGACACATGTCTGTTGTCCGAAGCGAACGGCGCCCGCGCGGCGAGCTGAGCCGCGTACTGGTCATCGATGACGAACCGGATATCCGGGAGCTGATCGATCTCACATTGTCGCGCATGGGCCTGGCGGCTGCGTGCGCCGGCAGTGTGGCGGAAGCCCGGCAGGCGCTGGCCGACGGCGAGTTCCAGTTATGCCTGACCGACATGCGCCTGCCCGATGGCGATGGCCTGGAGGTGGTGCGTTATATTGGCGAGCACCATGCGCAGACGCCGGTAGCGGTGATTACCGCCTTCGGCAGTACGGAAAACGCCGTTGCCGCCTTGAAGGCGGGGGCTTTCGACTATCTGGCGAAGCCGGTTGGTCTGGAGCAGTTGCGCGCCCTCGTCAAGTCGGCGTTGCGCGTGTCCGACAGTCAGCGCCAGGATGATCCCTTGCAGTCGTTGACCGGAGCATCGGCGGCCATGCAGCAAGTCCGCTCGATGATCGAGAAGCTGGCGCGCAGCCAGGCGCCGATCTACATTTCCGGCGAATCCGGCAGCGGCAAGGAGCTGGCGGCACGCCTGATCCATACGCGCAGCGCTCAGGGCTCCGGGCCGTTCGTGCCGGTCAACTGTGGTGCAATTCCGGAAAACCTGATGGAAAGCGAGTTTTTCGGTTATCGCAAAGGTGCGTTTACTGGCGCGGACAGCGACCGGGATGGCTTCTTCCAGGCGGCCAACGGCGGCACCCTTTTTCTCGACGAAGTTGCCGACCTGCCGCTTGCCATGCAGGTCAAGCTGCTGCGCGTGATTCAGGAAAAGCGCGTGCGCAAAGTCGGCGTGGCAACGGAAGAGCCGGTCGATGTGCGTATCGTCTGTGCGACCCACCGCAATCTGCGCGATTGCGTCGAAAAAGGCAGCTTCCGTCAGGATTTGTATTACCGGCTCAATGTCATCGAGCTGCGCATGCCCTCGCTGCGCGAACGCATGGAGGACATTCCCGACCTGGTGGCAGCCATTCTTGTGAAGCTGTGCGGTGCAGGTGTGCCGCAAGTGGCGCCAGGTGCGCTGCAGGCACTGGCGGCGTATCCTTTCCCCGGCAATGTCCGGGAACTGGAAAATGTTCTCGAGCGGGCAACGGCGCTCTGTTCTAACGGCGTGATCGAGGCAGGCGACCTGCAACTGGCGCCCGACGAATTCGGCGGCGAAAACCCCGGGCGCGGCAGCGAAACGCTCGACGACTACCTCAACCGCCTGGAACGCCAGGCCATACTCGAAGCGCTCCAGAAAACCGAAGGAAATCGTACCGCTGCGGCCCGCCTGCTTGGCGTAACCTTCCGTTCGTTGCGTTACCGCCTTGAGAGGCTGGGCATCGAATGAAATCCTGGCGCGGCGATGGCTGGCTGAAAGGCGCGCGCTGGGTCTATTCGCCGAATCAGGGGGGGAGACCGGTTGCCGGCCTTGTGTCGCTGATCGTGCTGCATCATATCAGTCTGCCGCCGGACGACTTTTCCGGTGACTGGGTCGAGCGGTTTTTCACCAATCGACTCGATCCGCTGGCGCATCCGTATTTTTCGACGATTTCGGATTTGCAGGTCTCGGCCCATTTTGTCATCCGCCGCGACGGTCGCCTGCTCCAGTTCGTCGGTTGTGACCGGCGCGCCTGGCATGCAGGTCAGTCGAGCTGGCAGGGGCGCGAAAACTGCAACGACTACTCGGTCGGCATCGAGCTTGAAGGCAGCGACAGCCAGCCGTTTACGGAAGCCCAGTACGCAGCACTGATGCCGCTGATTGCGAAACTGCGGGCGCGCTATCCGATTCGCGCAGTGGTCGGTCATTGTCATGTGGCACCCGGTCGCAAGACCGATCCGGGGCCGTGCTTCGATTGGGCCGCGCTCCGTTCGCGTTGCCCGGGCCTGCTGTTAGCGCCTGAAGTAAGTGCTTAAACGGGCGACCGATTCGCTCAGCCGCTCGATGTCGGTGGTGTAGGCAAAGCGGATGTGTTTTTCCGGCGCATTGCTGCCAAAGTCCAGCCCGGGCGTTGCCGCGACGCCGGTCTTTTCCAGCAGATCGCGGGCTAGTGCAAAACTGTCGTTGGACAGCCCGGAGCAATCGCAATACAGATAGAAGGCTCCTTCCGGGCGGGCGGTGACGCGAAAGCCGATGGCCTCCAGTGCCGGTGCCAAGAAGTCGCGGCGCTGCCGGAACTCGGCGCGTCGGGCTTCGAGAATGGCGATCGTTTCCGGCGTGAAGGCGGCTAGCGCGGCATACTGTGCCGGTGTCGACGGGCACAGCACGAGGTTCTGCGCCAGTTTCTCGACATCGCGCACATAGGGCTCGGGGATCACCATCCAGCCCAGGCGCCAGCCGGTCATCTGGAAATACTTGGAAAAGCTGTTGATGACCCAGACGTCGTCGCCCGCAGCACAGGCTGTCGCAGCATCGCTTTCGTAGGTCAGGCCGTGGTAGATCTCGTCCACCAGAAAATGTCCGTTTCTCAGGCGACAGGCGGCAGCCAAAGCCTCGATCTCGGGCAGCGTCAGCAGGGTGCCGGTGGGGTTGGCCGGCGATGCGACCAGCAGTCCGGCCGTGCGTTCGTTCCAGTAGTCGCGCAAGTGTGCCGGCGTTGGCTGGAAATTGGTTTCCGGCCCGACCGGAATGCTCAGCGGCCGTCCTTCATAAACGCGCAAAATATGGCGGTTGCATGGGTAACCCGGGTCGGCCAGCAGCCATTCGCTACCCGGGTCGGCCAGGCAGGCGAAGGCCAGGTTCAGCGCGCCCGAAGCGCCGTTGGTGACGGCGATACGGCTGGCGGGCACGGCGGCGCCGTAGCGCTGGCGATAGAAGTTGGAAATGGCCTCACGCAAGGCCGGCAGACCGAGCGCCTCGGTATATTTGGTATTGCCCCTGTTTACGGCGTCGACCGCAGCAGACGCGATTGGTGCCGGGGTCGGAAAGTCCGGTTCGCCGACTTCCATGTGAATGATGTCGCGCCCCTCGGCTTCCAGTTGCCGCGCACGCGTGAATAACTCGACGACGTGGAAGGGAGCGATTTCGGCCAGACGTTGGGCAGGACGGTACATGGTGACTCCAAAAAGAAAAGGCCACCGGGATTTTGCACCCCGATGGCCATTTGCTTTCAGCTCAGAAGAGGATCAGGCAGCATCCTTGAAGATGCCCATTTCGAAGAGTTCGCGCTTGAGCACGAGTTCGCGCGGCATCTTTTCGCCCATCTTGTCGAACCATTCCTTGTGGCCGGCCAGCTCGGCCTTCCAGGCGTCCGCATCGATGGTGCTGAGGGCTTCGAAGTCTTCCTTGTTGATTTCCAGGCCACTCCAGTCGATGTCCTCGAACTTCGGCATCCAGCCGAGCACGGTTTCCTTGGCGGCGACGGTGCCCTTGCAACGCTGGACGATCCACTTGAGGACGCGCATGTTGTCGCCGAAGCCCGGCCACATGAACTCGCCCTTCTCGTTCATGCGGAACCAGTTCACGCAGAAAATCTTCGGCGTGGCATCGACCGTCTTGCCCATGCGCAACCAGTGGTTGAAGTAATCGCCCATGTGGTAGCCGCAGAAGGGCAGCATGGCGAACGGGTCGCGCCGGACAACGCCCTGCTGGCCGAAAGCGGCAGCGGTGGTTTCGGAACCGAGGGTGGCGGCCATGTAGACGCCGTAGTTCCAGTTGAAGGCCTGGTATACCAGCGGCACGGTGGTAGCGCGGCGACCGCCAAAGATGAAGGCGGAAATCGGCACGCCGGCCGGGTCCTCCCAGGCGGCGTCGACCGATGGGCACTGGCTGGCCGGGGCAGTGAAGCGGGAGTTGGCGTGGGCCGCCTTCTTGCCAGCCTTGCCGTCTTCCGGCGTCCAGTCGTTGCCTTGCCAGTCAATGAGGTGTGCCGGGGCTTCCTTGGTCAAGCCTTCCCACCACACATCGCCGTCGTCGGTCAGCGCGACGTTGGTGAAGATAATGTTTTCCTTGAGCGTGGCCAGGGCGTTGAAGTTGGTCTTGGCCGAGGTGCCGGGGGCAACGCCGAAAAAGCCGGCTTCCGGGTTGATGGCGTAGAAACGGGTGACGCCGTCGGCATCGACGCGCGGCTTGATCCATGCAATATCGTCGCCAATGGTGGTGATCTTCCAGCCGTTGAGCGGCTGGGGCGGGATCAGCATGGCGAAGTTGGTCTTGCCGCAGGCCGACGGGAAGGCGGCGGCGACGTAGGTCTTTTCACCTTCGGGGGATTCAACGCCGAGGATCAGCATGTGTTCGGCCAGCCAGCCCTGATCGCGGGCCATCGTGGAGGCGATGCGCAGGGCGAAACACTTCTTGCCAAGCAGGGCGTTGCCGCCGTAACCGGAACCGTACGACCAGATTTCGCGGGTTTCCGGGTAGTGAACGATGTACTTGACGGTCGGGTTGCACGGCCAGGCCACATCCTTCTGGCCTGCTTCCAGCGGTGCACCCACGGTGTGCACGCAGGGAACGTATTCGCCACCGCTGCCGAGAACGTCGAAAACGGCCTTGCCCATGCGGGTCATCGTGCGCATGTTGGTAACGACATAGGCGGAGTCGGTAATCTCGACGCCGATGTGGGCGATCGGCGAGCCGAGCGGGCCCATCGAGAACGGGATCACATACATCGTGCGACCCTTCATGCAGCCCTTGAACAGACCGTTCAGGGTCTCGCGCATCTTGGCGGGCTCTTCCCAGTTATTGGTCGGGCCGGCGTCTTCCTTGTTGGCGGAGCAGATGTAGGTTCGGTCTTCGACGCGGGCGACGTCGGAAGGATCGGAAAAGGCGAGGTAGGAGTTCGGGCGCTTTTCCGGGTTCAGCTTGATCAGGGTGCCGGCTTCTACCATTTCGGCACACAAGCGGTCATACTCTTCCTGCGAGCCATCGGCCCAATGAATATGCGCCGGCTGGGTCAGGGCGGCGATTTCGGCGACCCATTTCTTCAGGCCTTCGTGTTTGACGTAGTCAGGTGCATTCAGCGGTGCGGTCATGGCGGTGTCTCTCTCCAAGTTACTGAAACAGATAAACTTTACGCCAGTCGCCGGGAGCTGCCACCAAGACTTCGAGCGGCGCGGGGGCCGTCGGCTGGGAAGCCCATAATTATGCATCAAATTAGGGTAAACATCCACTTGACTTTGCTTGGTAAGTGATAGCCGCAAGTTGGCACCCGACGCTCGCGTGGTACAATTTTGCGCAATTTAAAACACGTTTTCACGATACGAAACGGAGGCAGACATGGATCCCAAGCAATTGCGCGAAGCCGCACTCTATTACCACCGCCACCCGAAGCCGGGCAAAATCGCGGTGACGCCGATCAAGCAATTGACCAATCAGTACGATCTTTCCATGGCTTATTCGCCCGGCGTTGCCTTTGCCTGCGAAGAAATCGTCGCCGATCCGGGTGAGGTCAGCACGCTGACCTCGCGCGCCAATCTGGTCGGGGTCATCACCAACGGTACCGCCGTTCTCGGCCTTGGGCCGATCGGCCCGCTCGCCGCCAAGCCGGTCATGGAAGGCAAGGGCGTTCTCTTCAAGAAGTTCGCCAACATCGATGTTTTCGATCTGGAAATCGAAGAACGCGATCCGGACAAGTTGATCGACACCATTGCCTCGCTGGAGCCGACCTTCGGCGGCATCAACCTTGAAGACATCAAGGCGCCGGAATGCTTCTACATCGAGAAGAAGCTGCGCGAGCGGATGAAAATTCCCGTCTTCCACGACGATCAGCACGGCACGGCCATCGTTGTCGGGGCTGCAGCGCTCAATGGCCTACACCTGATCGGCAAGGATCTGAAGACCGTCAAGATCGTCACCTCGGGTGCCGGCGCCGCCGCATTGGCCTGCCTCGACCTGCTGGTATTGCTCGGCGCGCCGGTTGAAAACATCTGGGTGACCGACATCAAGGGACTGGTTTACGAAGGTCGCGTCGAGGAAATGGACGAGATCAAGGCCCGCTACGCCAAAAAGACCGACGCCCGAACGCTGGGCGAGGTGATCGAAGGCGCCGACGTCTTTCTCGGGCTTTCCGCCGGGGGCGTGCTGAAGCCGGAAATGGTCGCCAAAATGGCTACCAAGCCGCTGATCATGGCGCTGGCCAACCCGACCCCGGAAATCACGCCGGAATTGGTCAAGAGCGTGCGCGACGACGCGATCATGTGCACCGGCCGCTCGGATTACCCGAACCAGGTCAATAACGTTCTGTGTTTCCCGTTCATCTTCCGGGGCGCGCTCGACGTCGGTGCGACGACGATTACCGAAGAAATGAAGATGGCAGCGGTCAAAGCCATCGCCGAACTGGCGCGCGCCGAGCAGTCGGAGGTCGTGGCCTCGGCCTATGGCGAGAAAATTACCGGCTTCGGCCCCGAATACCTGATTCCCCGTCCCTTCGATCCGCGTTTGATCGTCAAGATTGCACCTGCTGTGGCACGTGCCGGCATGGATTCCGGCGTCGCCACGCGACCGATTACCGATTGGGCCGCCTACATCCAGGGGCTCAACGAGTTCGTCTACCACTCCGGCATGATCATGAAGCCGGTGTTTTCGCAGGCCAAGCTGGCACCCAAGCGGATCGTTTTTGCCGAGGGCGAGGACGAGCGCGTACTGCGCGCGGTCCAGGTGATTTGCGACGAAGGCATTGCCCGACCCATCCTGATCGGCCGTCCGGGCGAGATTGCGCGGCGCATCGAAGCCTCCGGTCTGCGTATTCGCGAGGGCGACAACTACGAAGTCATCCATTCCGACGACTCGGAGTTTTTCGACGCGCATTTCGACGAATTCTGGCAAACCTACCATCGCCTGACTGAGCGCAAAGGGGTCTCGCCGGACTATGCCCGCCGCGAAATTCGTCGCCGGGCGACGCTGTACGGCGCCTTGATGGTGCGGCTGGGTTACGCCGACGGCCTGATCTGCGGCACCTTCGGGCGCCATGACACGCACCGCGAATACGTGCAGAGCGTGATCGGAACGCACGCCGGGCTCGACCGCTATTACGCGATGAACCTGCTGATGCTGCCTGGCCGCACCGTTTTCATCGCCGATACCTACATCAATTACGATCCGAGTGCCGAGCAACTGGCCGACATGACTTTGCTGGCCGCCGAGGAAATCCGCAATTTCGGCATGCAGCCGAAAGTCGCGCTGTTGTCGCATTCGACCTTCGGTACCACAGATTCGCCGACGTCCGTCAAGATGCGGGAGGTGCTGGCGCTTCTCAGCCAGCGCGCGCCGGAACTGGAAGTCGAGGGCGAAATGCACGGCGACGCTGCGTTGGACGAAGAGATTCGCCTGGGGGCCTTCCCGAACTCCAGGTTAAAAGGGCAGGCCAACCTGCTCGTCATGCCGACGCTGGATGCCGCCAATATTTCGTTCAACCTGCTCAAGGTGGCGGCTGGCGACAATCTGACCATCGGCCCCATCCTGCTCGGTGCGGCACGTCCGGTGAATATCCTGACGCCAACGGCAACGGTACGCCGTATCGTCAATATGACGGCCTTGACCGTTGTCGATGCAAGCTGACAACTGATCTTAACTTATTGTCCTATCTATCTATTTTTGTTGATTTATATAACTCTCCTGCTAAACTGGGCTAGAATTCGCTGCGTATCGGCAGGAGAGTAAAAATGAAACAAGGATTCACGGCAGCCATGCTGCTGAGCGCGTTGCTGGGCTTGGGGCTGGGTGCGCCAAGCCAGGCGGCAACAGACGCCAAAAAGACCAACTCGGTAGCCAAGAAGACAAGCAGTAAGGAAGTTGCGACCTCGAAGCAGGCCTCGACACAGAGCAAGAAAGCGCCGGCCAAGGCCGCTGCTGCACCCGCCAAAGCGTCGCAGAAAACTGCTGCGCGTGCCCCACAGAAAACGGCGAGGCAGAAAACGTCGAGTGCGCCGGAAACGAAAAAATCGATGCGCAAGGTCAGCATGGCCGACATCGACCCGCGTCGCCTGGCGCTTTACTCGGCATCGGCACTGGTCATCGATCAGGAAACCGGTCAGCCCTTGCTTGAAAAGCAGTCCGACACCGTGGTGCCGATCGCCTCGATTTCCAAACTGATGACGGCGATGGTCGTCCTCGATGCCAAACTCAACCTGAACGAAGTCATCGCTATCGGCGATGAGGATGTCGACGGACTCAAGGGTACCCGCTCGCGTCTGCCGGTCGGTACGACGATGACGCGCGAGACGGCCATGCTGCTGGCGCTGATGTCGTCGGAAAATCGCGCCGCAAATTCGCTCGGCCGTCACTACCCGGGCGGGATGCCGGCCTTCGTCAAGGCAATGAACCACAAGGCGCATGCCTTGGGCATGCACAGCTCACGCTTCGAGGAACCCACCGGATTGTCCAGCAACAACGTGTCTACGGCGCAGGATCTGGCGCGCATGGTCGCGGCTGCAGCGCGCTATCCGGAAATCCGCAATTTCTCGACGACCGGCGAGGCGCGTGTCGAATTGAATGGCCACATCCGCGACTTCCACAACACCAATGCCCTGGTGCGTAGCGACAACTGGGAAATCGGCGTGTCGAAGACCGGTTATATATCCGAAGCGGGGCGTTGCCTGGTGATGCAGGCGCGGGTGGCGGACAAGCCAGTCGTCATTGTTCTGCTCGACTCGGCAGGCAAGATGACGCGGGTTGGCGACGCCAACCGGATCAAGCGCTGGATGGAAAGTGCCAGTCTGGCGCCGGAGCGCAAGCGCGCCTGAGCCTGGCTCGGTCGCAAAGAAGAAGGGCTGCCTGCGAGCAGCCCTATTTTTTTAGACCGGTGTAGCCAAGTGCCCGCGAGACAGCGCCGGCGGCATCCCGAACCTGGGTGACCCAGGCCGGGTCGTGGCGGTCGGTGGGGGCGGAAACCGAGAGGGCGGCAACGATATGCCCTTCCTCGTCGTGAATCGGCGCGGCAACACACTTGAGGCCGATTTCCGCCTCTTCGTCGTCGATGGCGATGCCATGCCGACGTACCTTGTCGAGTTCCTTTTCGAGAGCTGCTAGCGTCGTCAGCGAATGCGGCGTCTTGCCAGGCAAGCCGGTACGCCGGGCATAGTCGCGAACCTGCTGCGACGAATCGGCAGCGAGGAATAGTTTGCCCAGCGAAGTCAGATGCAACGGAGCGCGTTCACCGACCAGATAGACGACGCGAACCAGCGAGCGGCCGGACGAGGTGCGTTCGATATAGACGATTTCATCGCCATGACGCGCGCCGAGGTTGATGGCCTCACCAATGGTTTCATGCAGTGTCTGCATGAAGGGCAGGGCAACTTCGCGCAGGTTGATGCGCGATTTGACCAGGTTGCCGAGTTCCAGCAGCCGGATGCCGAGGCGATAGGTGCCGGCATCCTGGCGCTCGACGAAATTCGCAGCGGTCATGGCGGCCAGGATGCGATGGGCAGTCGACGGATGGAGTTCGGTGACGCCGGAGAGGTGTTTGAGGCTGGCCGGCTCGGGTGAGGCGGCAAGGGCATCGAGCAGCGTCATCATGCGCTCGATAACCTGGATCGAACCGGGCGTCTTGGCTGACCCGCTGGCGGTATCGGACAACTGGATTCCTTTATTGGTGCGGTTTGAGTAGCATTAGCCACTTTCTCTCTTGTGCGCCGCAATATTAGCATGCGCTTGGCCCTCTACGTTACCTGCCTGGTCGACCTGATGCGTCCGGCCGTCGGCTTCGCCGCCCTGCACCTGCTCGAGGGGGCCGGCTGCGAGGTCGTCGTCCCGCCGGGGCAGACCTGTTGCGGTCAACCCGCCTGGAGTGCCGGAAATCGCGATCTGGCACGTGACCTGGCAAAGAAGGCGATAGCCGAACTGGAGTCTTTCGATTACGTGGTGATTCCCTCGGGCTCGTGCGCCGAACACATTCGCATTGCCTATCCGCAGTTGCTGGCGGACGATGCGGATTGGTCGGCACGGGCGGCGGCGGTGGCCGGGCGCAGCTACGAATTGAGCCGCTTCCTCGACGAGGTGCTGCCATCCTGCGCTGTGCCAGGGGCGTTTGCCGGCCGTGTGACCTACCACGATTCCTGCAAGGGGCTGCGTGGCCTTGGTATCAAGGCTCAGCCACGGGCCTTGCTGGGCAAGGTACGCGGCCTGACGCTGACCGAGATGCAGGATTGCGAGGAATGCTGTGGCTTCGGCGGTGTTTTCGCGGTACGCTTCGGCGAGGTGTCCACGGCCATTGTCGACCGCAAGTGCGAGGCGATTGCGGCGACCGGCGCCGACGCCGTGGTCGGTGGCGATCTCGGCTGCCTGCTCAATATCGAAGGCCGTCTGCGGCGACGCGGCGACCTGCGGACGCAGGTCTTGCATCTGGCCGAAGTGCTGGCCGGCCCGGAGCCGGTGTGAAGGCGGCGATGCATTCGCAGGCAATGTTCTTCCAGGCGCGGGCCGGGGTGCAGGTACGAAACGCGGGATTGCAGAAGACGTTGAAAAGAGTCCGACCGCTGTTCGTCGCCAAGCGGGTCAAAGGCGTGGCCGGGCTGGTCGAGGATGGTATCGATGTCGAGGAACTGCGTGGCGCTTGCGAGGCGATTCGCCGGCGGGTCGTCGACGATCTCGATGTCTGGCTGGAGCTATTTGAAGCGCGCGCCCTGGCCAGCGGCGCCGAGGTGCTGTGGGCGCGCGACGGTGACGAAGTGGCCCGGTTGGTGGTCGACATCGCGCAACGCCACGGCGTGACCAAGGCGGTCAAGTCGAAATCCATGCTCTCTGAGGAAGCGCTGCTGAATGAGGCGCTGAGCGCCGCCGGCATCCGCCCGGTCGAGACCGATCTCGGCGAATACATCGTGCAGCTTGCCGGTGAAACGCCGTCGCACATCATCGCGCCGGCGGTGCACAAAACGATAGTCGAGGTTGAGGCCTTGTTCGCCGAGGAGCACAAGCGGCCAAAGCAGGAGCGGACATCCGCCGACATCCCGGCGATGGCCGCTGAGGCACGCGCGGTGTTGCGCCAGCACTTCCTGTCGGCCGAAATGGGCATTTCTGGCGCCAACTTTCTGATCGCCGAAAGCGGCTCGGCGGCGCTCGTTACCAACGAAGGCAACGGCCGCATGGTGACGACCCTGCCCAAGGTGCATGTCGTCATCACTGGCATCGAGAAGATCGTGCCGACGCTGGAGGATTTCGCGACGCTGATGCGCCTGCTACCGCGCTCGGCAACGGGTCAGAGCATTTCCAACTACGTTTCGCTGTTGACCGGAACGCGCAGTGCGGACGAAACCGAGGGGCCGGAAAAGACCGTCTTCATTCTGGTCGACAACGGTCGGGCGGCGCTCGCCGGCTCCGATTTTTCCGACATGTTGCGCTGCATTCGCTGCGGCGCCTGCATGAACCATTGCCCGGTCTACTTTTCGCTCGGTGGCCACGCCTACGGCTGGGTTTATCCGGGGCCGATGGGCTCGGTACTGACGCCGCTCTACACCGGCATCGAAAACGCGCTCGACCTGCCGCATGCCTCCACCGGCTGCAACCAGTGCGGTAGCGTGTGCCCGGTCAATATTCCGCTGCCGGCGTTGATGCATCGCTTGCGGGAAGTCCAGAACGAACGCGGCTTGCGCCCGTGGGGCGAGCGCCTGGCGTTGCGCGCCTGGGGCTGGGTGGCCGGGCGCCCCGGCCTCTATCGCTGGATGAGCCGGCGTGCCGCGCGCTATATGCGCTGGCTGGCCGATGACAGCGGGCGTATCCGCATATTCGGCCTGGCGCCGGGATGGTCGGCAGGGCGCGACCTGACACCGCCGCCGGGCCAGACTTTTCACGAACTTTACGCAGCAAGAAAGAGAGCTTGAACATGGAATTTTCCGCCGAAGGCCCCAAGGCCATCCCGTTGTGGGTCAATGGCCACGCCTATCTGACCGTCGCCGATGGCTTCTACGATGTCGTCGATCCGGCGAGCGGCGAAGCCATCTACCGCGTGCCGCTGTGCGGGGCCGACGAAGCGGCGGAGGCGGTGGGCGCCGCGCGCGCCGCGCAGCCGGCCTGGGCCGCGTTGACGCTCGACGCGCGGCAGGCGTGCCTGAATGCGTTGGCCGAGCGCCTGGACGGCTATGCCGGCCATTTCGCCAAGCTCCTGCGCAAGGAAACCGGCTTTTCCGAAGCGGCTGCGCAGGCCGAGGTCGCGGCAGCGCTGGCCGCCTTGCGTGGAACGGCGGTGGGCGAAGCCGGTGTGGTGGCCGTCGTCGTCGATGCCACGCATCCGCTGGCCAATTTTGCCGTGGCGGCGGCCACAGCCTTACGCGGCGGGGCGACCGTGATCGTCAAGCCCAGCCCGAAGGCGCCTTCCGCTGCCTACGCGCTATGCGAACTGTCGGCACGGGCCGAGTGGCCGGCCGGCGTGCTCAATTTGATGCAGGGAGACACGGCTGCGATTGAGGGCATGTGCGCGGCGGCCATCGACCGGCTGGTGTATGCCGGCGAACCGGCGCTGGGCGCTCAGGTCGGTGCCATCGCCAGCGCTACCGGCAAGCCCTGGGCCATGCAGGGGGCGTGATGCATCGCATCGTCTGCCTGGAACGCGATTCGGTCATTGCCGCGTTCCGGCGTCCGGCCTTTCCGCATGACTGGGTCGACTACCCGATGTCTACCCCGGGGCAGGTGGTCGAGCGCCTGCAAGGCGCCACCATCGCCGTCATCAACAAGCTGCCTTTGCCGGCTGTTGCGGTCGACGCCCTGAAAAGCCTGAAAATGGTGGCCGTGTCGGCGACCGGTACCAACATCGTCGACCTCGAGGCCTGTCGGCAGCGTGGCATTGTCGTCTCCAACATTCGCGGTTACGCCGACCACACCGTGCCCGAGCATGCGTTTGCGTTGCTGCTTGCGCTATCGCGCAATCTGGTCGCCTGGCGGGCGACGGTTCAGGCCGGGCGCTGGCAGCAGTCGGATCAGTTCTGCCTGTTCGATCATCCCATTCGCGACCTGCACGGCGCCACACTCGGCCTGATCGGTAGCGGCAGCCTGGGCAACGGCGTTGCACGGCTGGCCGAGGCGTTCGGCATGCGCGTGCTGCGCGCCGAGCGCAAGGGCGCTTCGCTGCTGCGGCCCGGCTACACGGCATTCGACGCGGTGTTGCGTGAAGCCGATGCGATCAGCCTGCATTGCCCGTTGACGCCCGAGACGCAAGGCTTGATCGGCGAGGCCGAGTTGCGGGCGATGAAGCCAGGCGCCTTGCTCATCAACACCGCGCGCGGCGGACTGGTTGACGAGGCGGCGCTGATTCGTGCCCTGCACGAAGGCTGGATCGCCGGTGCCGGCTTCGACGTGATCACTGCCGAGCCGCCGCCGGCCGGTCATCCGATGGTCGCGCCGGAACTGTTGGCGCTGCCCAATTTTCTCCTGACGCCGCACGTCGCCTGGTCGAGTCGCCCAGCCATGCAGGTGCTGGCCGACCAGTTGATCGACAATATCGAAGCCTTCGCAGCCGGGCAACCGAGAAACAGGGTGGCATGAGCGCGCGCGACGAGATCTTGCAGCGCGTGCGCGCCGGCCTGGGCAAAGGCGATGCGGAGACGCGCCGGGCCGTTGCCGAAGTGGCGATGAAGCACCCCGTGCGCGGCCCGCAGCCGCGACTCGAGGGCGATCTCGCCGCACGTTTCGCGCGCAAGGCGCAATATCTGGCGAGCACGGTTGAGTCTGTATCTGGCCGGGCGCTGGTACCGCAGGCAGTTGCGCGTTATCTGAGCGAACGAAGCTTGCCGCCGCAGGCGGTGGCGACCGGCGATGTCGCCGGATTCGCTTGGGCGGGCGCCGGCATTGAGGTGGCGCCGAGGGTTGCGGTCGACGACGATAAAACGGGCATTTCCGGCTGCTTCTGCGCCATTGCCGAAACCGGTACGCTGCTGCTGCTCTCCGGTCTGCAAACGCCGGGCAGCGTCAGCCTGTTGCCGGAAACCCACATCGCCATCGTTCCCGTCGGCCGCATCGTCGCGACGATGGAAGACGCTTTTGCGCTACTGCGGGCTGAACGTGGCAAGCTGCCGCGTGCCGTCAATTTCATCTCCGGGCCGTCAAGAACCGGCGATATCGAACAAACCATCGTCCTCGGTGCCCACGGGCCATGCCGGGTACACCTGATTCTGGTGGAAGAAAACTCATGAGCATCACCTTTGCCGTGCGCGGCGACTACATTCAGCTCGACCAACTGCTCAAGGCGACCGGCCTGTGCGAATCCGGCGGCGCGGCGCATGCCGCCATCGCCGAGGGACGCGTGAAGGTGGATGCTGCGGTCGACACCCGAAAAAGGGCAAAAATGCGGCCGGGTCAGACGGTCAGCTTCGCCGGTGAGACGGTGGTGCTGGTGGCCGAGGGTGGCTAGCCTCGCCTGAGGTTTCAGTCCAGCCAGCGGATCGGTGCGGCCTGGGTGGGAATTCGGCCTTGCCGTCCGGCATAAACCGCAGCGATTGCGGCAATGTCGGCCTGCGGATCGCCGCTGAGATCGAGGACGGCGAGAATGCCGACTTCGCGGCGTGCGTAATCTACGGTGGTGAGGACGACCGGCACGCCGGCTTCGAGCGCGATGCGGTAGAAGCCGCTTTTCCAGCCGGCGGTCAGTTTGCGCGTGCCCTCGGGGGCGAGCACTAGAAGAAGTTCAGGGCGCTGGGCGAATTGCGCGACCATTTGGGCGACGAAACCGTTCGCTGCCCGGCGGTCTACCGGAATGCCGCCAAGCCAGCGCAGAAGCCCGCCGAATGGCCAGCGGAACAGGCTGTCTTTGCCTACCCAGTGCGCCTTTAGCCCGAGCCCGAGATTGCCGAGCTGGGCATGAAGGGCATCCCAGTTGGAGGTGTGCGGATAAGCGATGGCGACGGCACGCAAGGGCAGGTTTTTCGGTTCGATCAGCGTCCAGCCAAGGAGCGACAACAGCAAGCGGGCGATTTTTTTCTGCATCCGATTAGTCTAAACGATCCCGCTCAGGGCGCGGCTTTCAGGTCATCTTGACGACGATGTCGTGCAGCGTGTTGGCGCAGTTGGCCATGCGGTCGGCGGCGTTGGACAGGTGGCGGTAGATTTCGCGGCGCTTGAACATGTTGATGTAGTCGTCACCCTGGAACAGCTCGGCAATGGCCCGGCGGTAGGCCTTTTCGACCTTGCGCTCGGCTTTGCGCGCACTGTCGGCATCGCCGGCGGCGGCTGCCGGCTCCTTGGCCAGGTGTGCGAAACCGAGGGCGAGCGCATCGGTGCCGAGCTTGATGTGCATTGCCATCTCCAGGCAATGCTTGTCGGGCGAGACGCAGAGAACGCCCATTTCGCTGACCGTCGTCTTGCAGTAATTGACGATCTCGTCGAGATTGACGATTGCGCGATAGAGGTCTTCGCGGTCGATCGGTGTCGCAAAGGCTTCGTTCAGCGTATGCAGGTTGCGGCTCTTGATGCGGTCGGCCTCGTGTTCGTCCTGGCGGATCTGGTCGCCGGTGGCCGGTTCGCCGCCTTCCATGAAGGCGACCAGCAGGCCGGCCGTGTGCGCAACGTGCTCGCACTGTTCGGTGAGCAGGGCGAAGAAATTGGGCATCTTGGGGAACACGCGCTCGAACAGGCGGCGGAAGAAAGATGGCTGCTCGTTCATCGCGGGCCTCCGAAATAAAGATTAACGATGGCATACGCCTGAATGGCTGCGAGGGCGGCGCCGGGGATGGTGATGATCCAGGTCACGGCGATGTCCTTGGCCTTGGCCCAACGTACCGCGCGCGGCCGTTCCGAGGCGCCGATGCCCATGATCGAGGTGGCGACCACGTGTGTCGTCGAAACCGGCGCGCCGCCGAGCGAGGCGGCGAGGATGACGGCGGCCGAGGTCAGCTGCGAACCGAGGGCATGGATCGGCCGTACGCGGTAGATGGCGAAACCGAGCGTGCGGACGATGCGCCAGCCGCCGGTCATGATGCCCAGGGTGATTGCCGAGGCGCAGGCGAGCATGACCCAGAACGGCACCTCGAAGCGCGGGATGAAACCGCCGAGTAGCAGCACCAGGGTCAGGATGCCCATGCTTTTTTGCGCGTCGTTGGCGCCGTGTGCAAAGGCCAGGCCGGCAGCGGTGACGAACTGGGCGGTGCGGAGTCGCGAGTTGGCCGCCGGGTTGGCGGCCATCAGCAGGGCAGTCAGCAGGCGGTGCAGTAAAAAGCCGAGCCAGAAGCCGAGCAGCGGCGAAAGCAGCAAGGCTGCCAGCACCTTGACGATGCCGGTCACGCGGCCTTCCAGCAGTTCGCCGAAACCCCAGACGACGTGATCGGCGCCGACTGAAACGGTGACGGCACCGATCAGCCCGCCGACCAGCGCGTGCGACGACGACGACGGAATGCCGAAATACCAGGTGACAAGATTCCAGACGATGGCGCCGATCAGGCCGCACAGCAGAATGCTCAGCGACAGCACCGGGGCCACGCCGTCAAGCGCGACGAAGCTGCCGATGGTGTCGGCGACTGCCGTGCCGCCGAGCAGCGGGCCGAGGAACTCGAAGAAGCCGACGATGATGACCGCCTGGGCCGGCGTCATGGCGCGCGAGGCGATGACGGTGGCGACGATGTTGGCGGCGTCGTGGAAGCCGTTGGTGTAGTCGAACAGCAGCACGATGACGACCGTAAGCGTCGCCAGCAGGACCACGGTTTCAGCCATTTGCGATGTCTCGGTCGCAGGTTTTATTGTTGTCGCGTGACATCGTTTCAGTATAGCGCCGATGGCTGGATCGGGCGCTAACCGGCGCCTGTTGCGGTCGACGGCGTAAAATAAGCAAATTCTGAATTACGGGATGCATCGCGATGAACGCTTTGAGAGGTACCGTCTGCCTTCCCCGCTTCGTTCCCGCCTGCCTTGCCATCGATGTTGGCCGGCGATGGGTGTGATTGCGGGGGCGCTTGCCCTCCTCGCGGCGAGCTGGTTCGGCGGCAACTGGTTGATCCGGCGCGGGCTGCGGGCGCCACGCATCGCCGAGGGTGCGACGCCGGGCGCAGTTGCCTGGCAGGCGGTGGAATTCGCCACAGCCAATCGCAAGACCCTGCGCGGCTGGTGGATTCCGGCCGCCGAACGTGCTCCGGCGCTGGCCGTCATCCACGGCTGGGGTGGCAATGCGACGATGATGCTGCCGCTGGTGGACGCGCTGCATCGTGCCGGCTACGGCTTGTTGCTGTTTTCGGCGCGCAACCACGGCGCCAGTGACAGCGACAGCTTTTCGTCGCTGCCGCGCTTCGCCGAGGATCTCGAACATGCCTTCGACTGGCTGCGCGCCCGGCCCGAGGTCGATACGCAACGCGTCGGGCTGCTCGGGCATTCGGTCGGTGCCGGTGCGGCGTTGCTGGTCGCCGCGCGGCGACGCGAAGTGGCGGCGGTTGTCAGCCTTTCCGCCTTCGCCCATCCGGCCGGGATGATGCGGCGCTGGCTGCGCGCAAAGGGGATTCCGTTCTGGCCGTTCGGCTGGTACATCCTGGCCTATGTCCAGCACGCCATCGGCTACCGCTTCGACGACATCGCGCCGCAACGCACGGTTGCCGACATTGCCTGCCCGGTATTGCTGGTGCATGGCACCGAGGATGAAACGGTACCGGTCAGCGACGCGCATGCCATCATCGCTGGAGCGCGCCCAGGGCTGGCGCGCCTGCTGCTGATTTCCGGGCAGCACGAAGGGTTCGACGACATCGCCGGGCCACTGGCCCAGGTGATCGAATTTCTCGACGGGATCGACGCGCCGGGTCGTGAGTCCTGTTGAGTCATGGATGCCGCCGTGTTTTGGCCGATAATCGCGGCATGGACGAACGTCGCAAAAATCAACGCATCATTGCCCGGATACCCTGCGACCTGCTGATCGCTCCGACCGGCCGGCATTTCTCCGGGGTGACCAAGAATATTTCCTTTGGCGGCGTCGAGTTCGAGGCCAGCGAATCGCTGGTGCGTCCCGGCTCTGGCGTCACCAGCGGTACGGCGGCGATCCTGACTTTTCAGATGCGGCGGATGGGCATCCTCCAGGAACTGAAGTTTCCCTGTCGCCTGCGCTTTATCGCAGCCAATACGGCGGGCATCGAATTCACCGTTTCCTACCCGACGCCGGAACAGCGCCTGGCGCTCCAGACAATGATGGAAACCCGCTCGAATCGTCTGGACTAGCGCGCTGTCGTCGGCCTCAGCAGCCGCTGCCTTCGGGCAGGCGCGAGAAGCCGAAGCCGCCGCTGCCACCGGCCGGCTGGATGCAGATCATCATGTTGAGGGCGCTGGCCGAGCGCCGCAGGTCGCTCGGGAAGGGGGCGAAGGGTACCGCCTGTTCGACGACCGACTTGATGAAGGCGATCTGATCCTTCTGGTCGCCGGCATTCACGATGCTGAAGCTCTTGAGCGTGCCGTCCGGGTTCAGCTTGACCTGAACCGACGCCTTCTTGACGCCTTGCGTGCGCGGGTCGTTACGCACGAAGCTGGCGCTGCGGTTGAGCTTTTTGACCAGCGCGTCGAGATACATTTCCAGGCTGAAGGGATCGACCGGCTGGGCATTGGGGAGCAGTTCCAGGATTTCGCTGCCTTCGCGATCCTGCTTGCCCTGCTGACGGGCAAATTCGCGCGCCATCGACAGTGAGCGCTGGGCGAAGTCGGGGCGCGGGCTGCCCTTGGCCTGACTTTCCAGTTCGCGCAGGAAGTCGTTCATTTCGGCCTTTTGCGCCACTGTCCATTTCGGTGCCGACTGGTTGGCCGCTGGCCCTTTCGGTTTGTTGATCGCCAGCACCGTCCGTTTGGCCTGTTGCGGCTTGGTTGGCGCCGGTTTGCTCGGGGCGGCGGTCGGGGGCGGCATGCTGGCGGTTTGCGGTTTCTGGGTCGGCGAGGCGAGGCTGGCTTCGAGACGCGTGGCCGGTGGCCGGGAAACTGGCTTTTCCTTTTGCGGAATCAGCAGGATGGCGCAATGCAAGGCGAGCGAAAGCGCCAGCGCCAAGTACAGCGCGCGTTTTCGGTGGTCGTTTTCCTGAGCGAGCTGACGCTTCAACTCGGCGATCTCAAGGAGCAGCGCACGCTGCGAAGCGGTTGATTCCTGAACGGGCATCGGCCCGATTCTAATCTGCCGCGCGCGGCATGGTCGACCGCGATGCTTGTCCGGGCGTGTAAAAAAACATTAATAAAAGAACATTAATATACGCAAACATTTCAACTATTATTGAAACATGAAACTAAATATTGCGGTGTCGGCGCTCGGGGCGCTGGCCCATGAAACCCGGTTGCAAATCTTTCGCCTGCTGGTGCAGGCCGGGGCGGACGGGCTGTCGGTCGGCAAGATTGCCGAGGCCTTGGGTATCGACGCCAACGGGCGTCTGACTTTTCATCTCAAGGAACTGGTCGCTGCCGGGCTGATCGGCTCGCGGCAGGAGGGCCGCTTCGTTTTCTATTCGACCGATTACGCAGCGATGAATGAACTGCTGCGTTATCTGACCGAGGATTGCTGCGGCAGCCTCGGTTGTCACGATATTGTCAACACCTGCAGCACGGAGCATTGCACATGAAGACTTTCAACATTCTGGTGCTGTGCACCGGCAATTCGGCTCGTTCCATCCTGGGCGAGGCATTGTTCAACCATCTCGGAAAAGGGCGAGTCCATGCCTTCTCCGCCGGCAGTCAGCCGAGCGGCAAGGTCAATCCGGTGGCACTGGAAACGCTGGCGGCGCATGGCGTACCCTGGCCGAACGCCGGGCATCCGCGCAGCAAGTCGTGGGAGGAGTTTTCCGGTTCCGACGCGCCGCAAATGGATTTCATCTTCACCGTCTGCGCCAGTGCGGCGGGCGAGGCCTGCCCGATCTGGCCGGGGCACCCGGCCACCGCGCATTGGGGCATCGCCGATCCGGCGCACGTCGAGCCGCTGGAGGCACGGCGGGCGGCGTTCGAGGTGGCCTATGCCGAACTGGAAAAGCGCATTGTAGCGTTTTTGAAATTGCCCCTTGAAACGATGTCGACCGCAACCGTCGCCGAAGCGGCACGCAAAATTCATCTGGAGGCCGGGCAATGAGCGCGCAATGCGAGGTCACGATGAAACAGGCGGCCGGTGAGGCGATGAGCACCTTCGAGCGCTATCTGTCGCTTTGGGTCTTCATCTGCATCGTTGCCGGCATTGCCTTCGGCCAGGCTTTGCCGGGCGTTTTCCAGGCCATCGGCCGCATGGAGGTCGCGCAGGTCAATCTGCCGGTCGGCCTGCTGATCTGGGTGATGATCATTCCGATGCTGGTCAAGGTCGATTTTGGCGCGCTGAGTGAAATGAAGCAGCATGTGCGCGGCATCGGCGTTACGCTGTTCGTCAATTGGCTGGTCAAACCGTTTTCTATGGCTTTTCTCGGCTGGCTGTTCATCCGCCAGCTGTTCGCGCCCTGGCTGCCGGCCGATCAACTCGACAGCTACATTGCCGGCCTCATCCTGCTCGCGGCGGCACCATGTACCGCGATGGTTTTCGTCTGGAGCAGGCTGTCAAATGGCGACCCGCTGTTCACGCTGTCGCAGGTGGCGGTCAACGACGCCATCATGGTCTTTGCATTTGCGCCGCTGGTGGCCTTCCTGCTCGGGCTGTCGGCGATCACCGTGCCGTGGGATACGTTGCTGATTTCGGTCGTGCTCTACATCGTGATCCCGGTGGCGCTCGCCCAATGGTGGCGCAAGGCGCTGCTGGCGCGCGGTCAGGCGACCTTCGATGCGGCGATGGCGAAGATCGGCCCGTGGTCAATCACCGCGCTGCTCGCCACACTGGTGCTGCTGTTCGCCTTCCAGGGGGAGGCCATCCTGAAGCAGCCGCTGGTCATCGCGCTGCTGGCGGTGCCGATCCTGATTCAGGTCTTCTTCAACTCCGCGTTGGCCTACTGGCTCAACCGTGTGGTCGGTGAAAAGCACAACATCGCCTGCCCGTCGGCACTGATTGGCGCGTCCAATTTCTTCGAGCTGGCGGTGGCGGCGGCGATCAGCCTGTTCGGTTTCGAATCCGGCGCGGCGTTGGCAACGGTGGTCGGCGTGCTGATCGAGGTGCCGGTGATGCTGCTGGTGGTCAAGGTCGTCAATTCAAGCAAGGATTGGTATGAACGAAGCTGATTCACGCCTGGCGCGCTGGCTGCTCGGCCTGGCGGTGGTGGTGCCTGCCTGGGTGCTGATCTACGGGCATCTGACCGAGTTTGCCGATGCCATGATTTCCCTGTTTGGCTTGAGCCGGGAAACCCGGCTGGGCGAAGCGATACATTTCTTTTTCTACGACACGCCCAAAGTCTTGCTGCTGCTGACCGCCGTGGTGTTCCTGATGGGCATTATCCATACCTTCGTCTCGCCGGAACGTACGCGCGCCATGCTGGCTGGGCGCCGCCTGGGGGTTGGCAACGTGCTGGCGGCGACGCTGGGCATCGTTACGCCGTTTTGCTCGTGTTCGGCCGTGCCGCTGTTCATCGGTTTCCTGTCAGCGGGCATTCCGCTCGGCGTGACCTTTTCCTTCCTGATTTCCGCGCCGATGGTCAACGAAGTTGCGTTGGCGCTCCTTTTCGGGCTGTTTGGCTGGAAGGTGGCGGCGCTTTACCTCGGCCTCGGCCTGCTGGTGGCGATCTTGGCCGGCATGATCATTGGTCACCTGAAAATGGAGCCGTATCTGGAGGACTGGGTGCGCGCCATCCAGGCCGGCAGCGCGGCCCCGGTCGACCACGCGGGCATGCCTTGGGCGGAGCGCTTTGCCTCTGGCTGGGCGCATGTGAAAGAAATCGTCGGCAAGGTCTGGCCTTATATCCTGGCCGGCATCGCGCTCGGCGCCGGCATCCACGGCTACGTGCCGGAAGACTTCATGGCTTCGTTCATGGGTCGCGATGTCTGGTGGGCAGTGCCGGCGGCGGTGCTGCTGGGCGTACCGATGTATACCAACGCCGCCGGCATTATTCCAATTGTCGAGGCGCTGATTGGCAAGGGGGCGGCATTGGGTACCGTGCTCGCCTTCATGATGAGCGTCATCGCCCTCTCCGCGCCGGAAATGATCATTCTGCGCAAGGCGCTCAAGCCACGACTGATCGCTACCTTTGCCGGGGTCGTCGCCACTGGCATCCTGCTGGTCGGCTATGTGTTCAACGCAGTTATTTAGGGAGAGTTAACCATGAAAAACATCAAGGTGCTGGGCAGCGGTTGCGCCAAATGCCATGCCACCGTCGATCTGGTCAAACAGGCGGCAGCCGATCTTGGGGTCGCCATCGAACTGGAAAAGGTCGAGGACATGGCCGCCATCGTCGGTTATGGGGTCATGAGCACGCCGGCCGTCGTGGTCGATGGCAAGGTGGTGCATGCCGGCGGCGTGCCGGACAAGATGAAGATCGCCGGCTGGCTAGCCTGACTTCAGGCAGGCATCGATGGCGGCCAGCGCCGCCAGCGCGCCGGATTCCAGGCTGACGCCAAGTGCACTGCCGACCTCGGCTTCGGTAGGGTTGATGCGGATCAGCGGGGCGCCTAGCGTTTCGCCATACCAGCGGACGGTCGGGATGTGGGTGCCGGCGCCGAGTTCGATAACGACCAGCTTTTTTGCACCGCGCCGCCAGGCATCGAGCCGCGCCTGTTGCTGCGCGGTGCGCCGTTCGATCCAGCCCCAGTCGCCGAACATCAGGATGTTCGGCCGCGCCAGTCGACCGCAGTGCGGGCAATGCGGCAGCTCGGAAGTGAGCAGGCAAGTGTCGTCATCGACTTCCGGCAGCACCGAATCCGCAGGCCAGATGTGCTCGGCGCAGGATTCGAGGCATTGCAGGTGGTGAATTGAGCCGTGGATTTCGCAAATGCGCGCCGGGTCGAAACCGGCCTTGGCGAACTGCCCGTCGACATTGCTGGTGAAGACGAAAGCCCCATGCGGCAGGCGCGCTGCCCAGCGGCGAAGGATGTGAAAGCCTTCGTGTGGCACGGTGCGCCGGTAGAGCGCCAGCCGGTGGCCGTAGAAACCCCAGCCGAGCCGCGCATTGCGCCGAAAGGTGTCGGGGCTGGCAGCTTCCTCGAAGTCGATACGCGCCTTGGCCAGCGCCGGATAGGCCCGCCAGAAGCCGTCGCGGCCGCGAAAGTCGGGCAGGCCGGAATCGACGCCCATGCCGGCTCCGGCGGTAATCAGCAGGCCATCGGCGGCGGCGATAAGCCGGGCGGCACGTTCGCTGGCGGTGGACACGCTAGCCTTCCAGCACGCGCAGCAGTGACGATGTGTCGTCCTTGCCCCAGCCCTGCGCCATCAGTGCATTGAGCTGCTGCGCGACGCTTGCGGTCAACGGCACCGGAACGCCCGATTTGCGCGCTGCTTCCAATACCAGCCCGAAATCCTTGTGATGCAGCCGGGCCTCGATGCCGGCCGCAAAATCGCGTTTGACCATGCGCTCCCCCATCACGTCGAGCACGCGCGAAGCTGCCGAGCCGCCGGCCAGCGCCTGTTTGACTTTGGCGCAATCGACGCCGGAAGCGGCGGCCAGTCGTATTGCTTCGGCGGCGGCTTGGATGGCGGCAACCATGATCATCTGGTTGCAGGCCTTGGCGACCTGCCCGGCACCGTTGGGGCCGATATGCACGATGCGCTTTCCCAGGCAGGCTAGCAGCGGGCGCACCCGTTCGAGCACCGCCGCATCGCCGCCGGCCATGATCGCCAGCGTGGCGTCGATTGCACCCTGCGCGCCGCCGGAAACCGGCGCGTCGAGCATATGGATGCCTTTTTCGGCAAGCGTGGCGGCGATCCGGCGTGCGGCATCGGGGGCGATGGTCGAGCAATCGACCAGCACCGAATCCGGTGCCATGCCTTCGCTCAGGCCATTGGTACCCAGGGCGACGGCTTCGACATCGGCACTGGAGGTGATGATCGTGAATACCACTTCGCAACTACGCCCAAGTTCGGCGGGCGTTGCGCAAAGCGTCGCCGGCAGGCCGGCAGCGCTTTCCGGGCGGCGCGCCCAGACAGAAAGTTCATGGCCGGCACGCTGCAAATGCAGCGCCATCGGGCGGCCCATCGCGCCGAGGCCGATAAAGCCGACTTTCATTCCTGCCCCGACAGCCGTTCCAGCAACTTCAAGACGGCGATGGAGTCTTCTTCGCCCATGCCGGAGCCGACCATCGCGTTGAACATCTGCGCCGTCGCCGCCGAGCCGGGAAGGCAGAGGCCGAGTTCATGCGCCGTCTGCATCACGATGTTCAAATCCTTCTCGTGCATCCAGCTCTTGAAACCCGGCTTGAAATTGCGGTCGAGCATGCGCTGGCCGTGGTTTTCCAGGATTTTCGAGTAAGCGAAGCCGCCCAGCAGCGCTTCGCGCACCCTGTTGCGGTCGACCCCGTTTTTTGCCGCAAAAGCAAAAGCCTCGGCCACCGCCAGCACGCCCATGCCAGTGACGATCTGGTTGGCGGCCTTGGTGACCTGGCCGGCGCCGGAAGCGCCGACATGGACGATGTTCTTGCCCATGCACTCGAAGGCGGGCTTGGCTTTGGCGAAAGCTGCGTCGGAGCCCCCGGCCATGATCGACAACGTGCCGGCAATGGCGCCCACCTCGCCACCGGAAACCGGAGCATCCATGAAGTCGACCCCGGCTGCGGCCAAATCCACGCCGATCTGCCGCGCGGCGGCGGGGGCGATGGTGCTCATATCGACCGCGACCAGACCGGGCGCAGCACCCTGCGCCACGCCGCGCATGACTTCGGCGACATCCGGCGCATCGGCCACCATCGAGATCACCAGTTCATTGCCTTGTGCAGCGTCGACAGGGTTGGCGGCGGCGCGCGCACCGGCATCGAGCAGCGGCTGCATCGATTCGGCGCGTCGCGCCCAAACGGTGACCTGATGACCACCCTTCAAAAGGTTCAGCGCCATCGGGCGACCCATGATCCCGAGGCCGATAAAAGCGATATTCATGCTGCGCTCCTGCATTGTGGAGCAAGGATTCTAGCCGATTGACCGGAGACTGAAACACCCCGCACGAGGGTGGGCCGGGAGCGAATCTAGCTAGATTTTGGTGCGGTGGTGAGGTTTCCGCCAAACGGTGGTAATGCACCAACCGGGTTCTTAAAACAAAGTATGACCTGGAGAACGCTCATGCCACACCATCTGAACGAAGAGCCCCTGTTCTGGATGTGGCTGGCCGCCTTTGCCAGCCTCGCAGAGTACGTACTAACTTCCGGCGCATCGCTGGCCGATGCCGAAGAGTTGCTCTTTGGCTTCCGCATTCCCGGCAGCCTGCCGTCGCGTTACGCCTGCCTGGCCGGCGGGGTGGCGAACGGCTGGCCGACCGGCTGAATTATCGCGCCAACGCTCGGGTAAGGCCTCGGTTAACCCGGCGATTTCGTCGTTTTCTGCTTAGTTGCCGCAGCTGTTGCTGCTGCGTTTTAAGCCCATCTTTGCCAGCAGCTTTTCCGGCGGGCAGAAGCCGGTGAAGCCGCTTT
>ERZ1645187.866-NODE-866-length-29189-cov-5.969143_pt1 | contig 29189 bp, 21 predicted proteins | sample MGYA00575352_ERZ1645187 | MGnify/ENA primary metagenome ERZ1645187 (study PRJEB40837, sample SAMN11349314) | freshwater sediment metagenome | isolation source: river sediment | host: Sediment | place: India: Wazaribad , New Delhi | collected 2017-02-21 ...
CTGCCCGAAGGACCGAAGGCGGCGCTGGCCGCATTGATCGCCCGCAGCGGCGCGGGCGAGACGCTGGCCGGGCGCAATCCGAACGAACCCTTCCGTCAGGCCATGGGCGCGATGATCGCCCGGATCGACGCCACCTCGCACGGGCTTGCGCAGGGCTATGCCGGGCCGCACGACTATATCGCCGACCTTCAGGCGGTCGAACGCGCGCTGGCCGCCATTGCGGCGGGGGAACTGGCCGAACGCTTCGTCGCCCCGCTGCGCTGGCGGGCCGAGGCCTTCGGCTTCCGCACGGCGGCGCTGGACCTGCGGCAGAACTCCACCGTCATCAACGCCGTGCTGGCCGAGGTGTGGGAAGTTCTGGGCATTACCACCCGTCCCGAAACCCGCGAGGGCGCGGCGCTGATCCGGCAGGCGCTTCTGGACGAGGCCCTGCCGCAGCCCGATTTCGCCCGGCTGGGTCCGGTGGCGCAGGATTTCCTGACGCTGCTGGTCGACATGCAGACGCCGGGCTGCGACCCCGAGGCCTACGGGCCGTTCATCGTCTCGATGACCCGGAATGCCGAGGACGTGCTGGCCGTGCATCTTCTGGCGCGCTACGCCGTGGGCGGCCGGGCGGCCGGGCAAAGCCCCGCAGGCATCCATGTCGTGCCGCTGTTCGAGACCATCGGCGACCTGCGTGCCGCCCCCCGCATCCTGGGCGATCTTCTGGAGACCGCGGCCTTCCGCGCCGGCGCGCGCGAACGCCGCGACCAGGTCGAGGTGATGCTGGGCTATTCGGATTCCAACAAGGACGGCGGCTTCCTCTGCTCCTCCTGGGAACTCTATCGCGCGCAGCAGAGGATCACGCGGCGCCTTGCCGAACTGGGCTACCGTGCCGCCTATTTCCACGGCCGCGGCGGCTCGGCCAGCCGGGGTGGCGCGCCGACCGAACGCGCCATCGCCGCCCAGCCCGCCGGGACCATCGCCGGACGGCTGCGCCTTACCGAACAGGGCGAGGTCGTGTCATCGAAATACGCGAACCGCGGCACCGCGCTGCAGCATCTGGAACTGCTGACCGCCTCGGTCCTCACCCACACCGCGCTGTCCGAAACCGGCCGCCGCCCCGACCCCGAGGAGGAAGAGGCGATGGAGGCCCTGTCGGGCATGTCGCAGGCGGCCTATGACGGGCTGATCCGCAGCCCGGGCTTCGTCGCCTATTTTCAGGAGGCAAGTCCGGTCGACGAGCTTTCCGCGCTGAAGATCGGATCGCGCCCGGCCCGGCGGCACGGCGCCAGCACGCTGGCCGACCTGCGCGCCATCCCCTGGGTCTTCGCCTGGTCGCAGAACCGGCACATGCTGACGGGCTGGTATGGCGCGGGTTCTGCGCTCGACAATTTCCTGCGGGTGCGCGGCCCAGCCGCCGCCAGCCAGTTGCGGGCGATGTTCGACCAGTCCCGCCTGTTCCGCATGGTCGTGGACGAGGTGGAGAAATCGCTCTTTCAGACCGACATGCAGATCGCGGCCCTCTATGCCGATCTCGTGCGCGATGCCGATACCCGCAGCGCGACCCTGAACCGGATCCGCCGCGAATACGACCTGACCCGGCGGCTGATCCTTGACCTGACCGGGCAGAGCGATCTGGCGGCGCGCTTTCCCCGGCTCCGCGCCCGGTTCGAGCGCGTGCGCCCCCAGCTCGACCGCAGCCACGCCCTGCAGGTCACCCTGCTGACGAAAAGCCGCAGCGGGAACGGCACCGGGGTCTCGATCCCGCTCCTGCTTTCGATGAACTGCATCGCGGCCGGTCTGGGCTGGACCGGCTGAGGAAAGGGCTGCGGGCGCCAAGGACGGCCCGTCGCGGCCGGATCCGATCTTGAACCCGGCATTCCCCACCGGATGACGTGCTGGCCTGCCAACTGCAGTGCAAGGCGCGATGGAGCATCCGACACGGCGGGCCGCAGCCGTGCAGCGCTCAGGGAGTTGCTTCGACAGGACCAATCCGGGCAAAGGCCTTTACCGGCGATGCGTCGCAATAGTCCGCAATCTGGCTCCTGGACAGTGCGGCAAGGTCCGCCGTGCCCATGCAATGGGCAAGATGCCATTCCGCCACGCGGGCGACCGCCTCGGACGCGGTCCATGCCGGTGCCCAGCCCAAAGTCCGCCGGGCTTCGGCAGAGCTGACCATCAGCATCCGTGCCTCCGAGCCGCTCATGTCCTCCTCGACCACGAGCTCAGCCTTCAAGGGCTGCATTTCCTTGAGGAAAAGGCGCAGGATCTCTTCGACGCTGCGCGCCGCCGCCTCCTCGGGTCCGAAGTTAAGTGCCGCCGGCGTCGCTTCGGGATCTGCCAGAAGTGCATGGGCATGCAGCAGATAGCCTCCGACCGGCTCCAGCACATGCTGCCAGGGGCGCGTGGCCCTGGGGGACCGGATCGTGATCCTGCCGCCGGTGGTGAGGGCGCGCACCGCATCCGGGATCAGTCGGTCCGCCGCCCAGTCGCCGCCGCCGATCACATTGCCGGCCCGCGCCGTGGCGACCAGCGGCTGGTTCCTGGAGCCTGCCCCCCGGTGAAAGCCGCCGGAGCGGTAGGTCGCGGCCACGATCTCGGCTGCGGCCTTGCTCGCACCATAGGGTTCGTGCCCGCCGAGAGGATCCGTCTCGATGAAAGCGCGGCCCGTGTTGTCGTTCTGGTAGACCTTGTCCGAGGTCACGACCAGGACGGCGCGCACCGAAGGAACCGCCCGGGCGGCCTCCAGAACCGCGGCGGTCCCCATCACGTTCACGCCGAATGTCGCCAGCGGATCGCGCAGGGCCAGGCGCACGATGGGCTGGGCTGCAAGGTGGAAGATCAGATCGGGCCGCCATTCCTCCACCGCGGCAAGCACCGATGCCGCGTCGCGGATGTCGCCGCGGAAATCGCGCCGCACCACACCGGAGGCGAAGATGTCGAAGGCCGATGGCTGCGACGGCACGATGTCGCTGAACCCTGCCACCCTGGCCCCCAGTTCCGAAAGCCACAGGCAAAGCCAGGCTCCCTTGAACCCCGTGTGCCCCGTCACGAGGACCCGAAGGCCGGAATAGGTCTCCTGCAAGGGGCGTTCGGCTGCAGCGATGGTCATTCCTGTCTCTCCCACAGAGTTCGCAACCCCTGTTCCAAGGGTATCCGTTCCTTCCAGCCCAGGCGCTCGCGGGCGCGGGCGGCACTCGACACGCGGATCGAGGTTTCTCCCGCTGCCGGCGGGCCGACCACGGCCTCCAGATCCGGGCGGCCAGCGATCCTCATCACCAGCCGCGCCATCTCGAGGCTTGACATCCCGCGTTCGGACACAAGATTGACCGGCTGGCCGCGAATACCATCCTCGCAGGCGTGGTCCGCAAGCGCCAGAAGCCCGGCGACAGCATCCCGCACATTCAAATATCCGCGAATCGACCGTCCGTCGCCCCGCAGCCGTGGCGCCACACCTTGGCGGGCGGCGTCGAAGAGGCCCGGGATCAGCCGCGAGGCATTCGCATCCCCGAACCCATAGACATTTCCAAGCCTGGCGACAGTCACCGGCTGGCCAAGGGCGGCAAAGCCCGATGCCGCCGCCTCGCCGGCCAGCTTGGACATCTCGTATGGCCCGCGCGCCATGGGCAGATCGTCCTCGACCGATGGCCTGCCGGAAGCCTCGCCATAAACCCCGTCGGTCGAGGCCACGACGACCGCCGCCGATGGTGCCGCATGACGCAAGACATCCAGCAGCAACCACACCGCGCGCGAATTGCTTTCAAAGGCCGCGACCGGATCCGAACGGGCCGCCTCGACCTGCGACATCCCCGCCAGATTGAACACTGCATCGGGCGATGCCTCACTGACCAGCACCGCATCGACACCCCCGGCGACCACCAGCCGCACGCCGGGAGCAGAGGCCAACCCCAGCGCCGCAAAAAGCCCGTCTGCCGGCGGAGGCCGGCGGACGACGGCCGTTACCCGCACACCGCGGTCCGCGAGTTCGCGACACAGCCAGGAGCCTAAGAATCCCGCCGCACCGATGACGAGGGCGGAGTTCACCTGGCCGCCTTGCCCGCGGCTTCGGGCGAACTGCCGGGAACCCAGGGCATATCGCCCGCCGCCCAGGCGTCGTTCAGTTCGCGGTAGTCCTTGAACGTGTCCATGCAGCGCCAGAACCCTGTGTGTTCATACACCTTGAGCTGCCCGTCGCCGGCCAGCCGCTCCAGCGGCCGTCGCTCGAGGATGCAGTCCTCGGCCTCGGACAGGTAGTCGAAGAACGAGCGCTCGAAGATGAAGAAGCCGCCGTTGATGAGAGCCGTGGATTTCGGCTTCTCGGCGAAGGCCGTCACGGTGTCGCCTTCGACGCGCATGACACCGAACTGCGAGGCAGGCTGCACGCCCGTCACGGTCCCGATCCGCCCGTGGGCCAGATGAAACGCCATGGCCTTGTGCAGATCGATATCGGAAACGCCGTCGCCATACGTCAGCATGAAGCGGTCAGCCTTCACATAGGGGGCGATACGCGCCACGCGGCCGCCGGTCTGGGTGGAGGCCCCCGTTTCAGCCATGGTGATGCGCCAGTCCATGTCGGGCTCTTCGCCAAGGAAGCTGTGCTGGCCCTTGGCGAAATCGACCAACATATCGCGGCGGCGCATTTCGTATTGCAGGAAGGCTTCCTTTATCATCACGCCACGATAGCCCAGGCAGAGGATGAAGTTCTTGAAGCCCTGCCGCGCATAGATGCGCATGATATGCAGCAGGATCGGCTCACTGCCGATTTCCACCAGCGGCTTGGGCATGCGCTCGGTCGCCTCGCGCAGCCGCGTTCCTTCGCCGCCGCAAAGAATGACCACCGGGATATCTGCGGGGTTGAATGCAGTTTGGTCAGCCATAGTCATCTCCACCATGTTTGTCTCAGGCATCGCCTTCCATCGCGTATGGACAGGTTTTGAAGGCCTTTTCCTGTTGCGGGAATGGCAAGGTCATGGCGCGGCGCATCCTGTCGCAACGAGCTTCCGATAAAGCTTCTCGATGGCTGCAGTGCTGGCCTTCCAGGTCAAGGACATGGCCCGCTGGCGATTGGTTTCGGCCTCGCGCGCCAGAAGCGCGGGATCGGCAAGGCGCGAGGCGATTGCGGCTGCCGCCTTGCCTTCGTCCCAGGGCTCGATATGCGCCCCCTCGAAATGGCCGGGAATCGTGGAAACCACAGAACACCCGGCCAGCATCGCCTCGTAGATCACCAGCCCGAAGGTCTCGGCCCGCGACGGCATGAACAGGATGGACGCCCGCGCAAGGGCCGCGTGATAGACTGCACCGCGTCCGACGATCAGCTTCAGGTTGGACGGCACCGGCGGCAGCGGCGCGGCGTCATCGTCGGTCCAGCCGACAGCTTCGAAACGCAGATGAGGCAGTGCCGCCGCTACCCCGCAGAGCCGGTCGAAGCCCTTCCGCCGGTCGAACTTGCCGGCATACAGCACGACCGGGGGCTCGGCCCTGGCCACAGGCAGTCCTTGCGGACCGTCCGGCTGCGCGATGCCCGGCGCAATGACCTGTCCGCACCCGCGAAAACCCAGCCGCCGGGCCAGATCGAGCGAGGCCTCGCTCAGAAAGACATGGGTATCGAAAGGCAGGCGCAGCTGCATCCTTTCGAGAAAGGAAAACAGCCATCCGCCAGGACCGGGTTTCATCTCGCGCCAGACCGGACCGAACAGCCCGAGCTGCTCGCAGACGACCTTGCGGCCGGCCAGCCTTGCCGCCGCCCAGGCCAGCGGCGCGGCATGAAAGGTGAAGCCATGCACGATATCGGCCTTGCGTGCCTCTGCCACCGCGGCTGCCAGCATCAGACCGGACAGTGCGCGCGGCAAACCGATGCGCCGGGTCACCACTCCCTCGTATTCCGTGATCTCAGGATCGCCTGCGCAGAGCACCCGGACGGAATGGCCTGCCTCGATCAGGCCCCGGGCGCGCTCGAAGGCGACATATTCGCCGCCCCCTCCGCTGTCCGGCAGAAATCGCTCATGGATCAGCAGCACCCGCATGGCTCACAGCACCAGGCAACGGGCGCGGGCGCTGCCCCAGACAAGCGCCGCGAAGGTTACGCAGGCGCGCGGCAAGCCAAGAGCCGCCCGCGCAGCCACCGCCAGCGGGTTCCGGTAGCGTCCCGGCTCCAGCATCCTGACGAAAAAGAAGGGCAGGACCGCCAGCCCCGACCAGCCTCCGGTCAGGGGCATGAATACGAGACCCAAGAGTCCCAGCACGAAGGCGGCGCTCTGCCGGGTGAGGAACCAGTGAAGGAAAAGCGCTCCGCGCATCTCGGGCCAACGCTTGACCAGAAGCGGCAGGTTGCGCAGATGCCAGCATTCCATCAGCCATTTGCCAAGCGGCTGCGCCGTGACCTCGTGATAGACCACCGCCTCATGGCTGAAGCGGTATTGCCAGCCGGCCGCCAGGACCCGCCGTCCAAGATCGGTATCCTCGCCGTAGAACCGATCGGCGAAGGGTCCGGTAAAGCCGTCGACGGCCCGGAAGGCCGCGACCCGATAGAAGATGTTGCAGGTTTCAAAGAACGGCGACGGTCCGGGGACGTTCACCGTCTTTTCCAGCAGGCGCCGCCGATGCGCCGGATTGGGCAGGGTGGTCCCCTGCACCAGCCCGACCTCCGGCGCGCCGGCAAAGGCGGCGGCGGCCGCAGAAATCCATCCCGGCGAGACCTCGCAATCGTCGTCGACAAAGGCGATGATCTCGCCTTTCGCCTCCATACCGCCGAAATGGCGCGAAGGCGCCGGACCGCGCCCGTTCCGCGCCGTATAGCGCAGCGGCACAGGGCTTTCCGCCGCCAGCCGGCGGACCACCGCCTCGGTTTCGTCTGCGGTGCGATTGTGAACCACATGAATATCGAGGCGGTCCGGCGGATAGTCCTGCGCGATAAGGCTGCGCAGACACCGTGCCAGCGCTTCGGGCCGACGGTGCGTCGGGATCACGACAGAGACATGGGGCAATTGCGGATTCATTTCCCGGGTCACTCCCCCCTCTCTGCCACTCCGGCCCGTGGCCCGATCGGCAGAAGCGTGAGGCGCAGGCCGAGACGCCGCCCGGCAACCAGACCAACGGCAAGCAGCGACAGGCCAAGGGCAATGCAGGTCGCCAGCGCGGCCCCCGCAATCCCCATCCGTGGCACAAGAAGCAGGTTCAGGACCACGTTCAGCGCGATCCCGGCGATCACCCCGGCCATCGGCAGGGTGTCGCGCCCGGCGATGACCGCCAGCCCGCCGGCCACTCCCGCGGCCGCGACTCCGATCTGACCCACGACGAGCAGTTGCAACACCCCCGCCCCGGCCCGGAACTCCTCACCGAAAACAGCCAGCATGGCCTCCCCGAACAGAACCGCCCCGAGCAACATGATGCCGACGACCAGCGCACCGATCCGGGCGGCTTCGACGCACAGTGCCTCGGTCCGCGGCCGGTCGCCTTCAGCCCAGGCCCGGGCGATCCGCGGCATATAGGCGGCATTCAACCCCGCAAGACCCAGCGAAGCCATGGCGGAAAGCCGGGTCGCGGCCGCGTAGATGCCTAGGCGATCCGGCTCCACCAGCCACGCGAGCATCAGGATGTCCACCTTCTCGTTCAATGTCGCTCCGATCAGGATAAGGAAAATACCTGCCCCGGTCCGCGTCCATCTCCGCAGTTCATATCTCCGCCCATGAACAGAGGGAATTTCGGTGAAATCCAGGCGCCACAACATCTTGGCCAGCGCGAGGGCTGCCAGCGCCGTGGCGGCTGCGGTCGAAGCGAAGGCCATACCCGGCCCGATGCCGATCATCGCGGCCCCGAAACCCAGAAACAGCAGGGTCATCCCTTGCCGGATCAGGCTTTGCATCGCCTCGGGCAAGGCGACGCGGCCGCGCGCTTGCAGGAGTGTCGCCAGGGTCTGGACGAATGCCAGCGGCGCCACCAGAACCGCGCTCCAGACAAGAGCGGTGGTCAGGACCTGATCGGCATGCAGCACCCCGGCGAGGAGGAGAACGCCCACCACACAAAGCAGCGAGCCGGCTGCCGTGACAAGGATGCTGGCGCGGCGGAAGCCCGCGACTTCTGCCCATGCGCCGCGCGCCACATACTCTGGCAGATGCCGGATCGCGGCAAACGGCATGCCGGCCGAGGCAAAGGCGGACAGCGCAAGGGCGACGGTGATGCCGAAGGCATAGACGCCATAATCGGCCGGGCCAAGCCACCGCGCCAGCACGACATTCACCCCAAGTCCCAGCACGGCAACCGCAAGCTTCACCCCCAGCGATGCCAGTCCCGCCGCACCGGCCCCCCCGCGCAGCCGCCCGAGGGCCGGCAGGGAAAAGCTCTTGCGAGGTGGCTTCATGGCATGACCGGACACTGGGGCACCCGTTTCGCTCATTCGGCAGCAACCAGCAGGATAGCAGCTGGCGCGGGATGCGGGATGGAAGGCGGCACCGAAACCGTGGCCAAGGCCATCGGACATGCTCGCTGCAAGGCGCAGGGCGATGCCGAGGTCATCATGCCGGGATCCGTTCCCGGGCTTCTCCCGCCGGACCTGACACGGCAGCCCCGGCCAGCAGCGCCTCGTAGGCGGGGCCAAGGCGATCCCACCCGAAAGCATGCGCCCGCAAACGGCAAAGCGCTTCGGTCCCGGGCTGGGCAGCCAGGGCGATACATTGGAGAAGCGCCCTTGCAAGCCCTTCCACATTGCTTGCGGCTCCGGCAACCGTCTCACCGGGCTCGAAAACAGCACCGATCCGCGGATCGGCGATGATGTCGGGGATGCCGGCGTGGTTGCAGCCGACGACCGGAGTCCCGGCGGCCAACGCTTCGATCAGCACGTTTCCAAGCGCTTCCCAGATCGCCGGATTGACGACGACGGTCGCCGAGGCAAACAGTCCCGGCAAGTCGCCGACCTTGCCGATCCCGTGGAAGATGACCGACTCGCGCATGTCCTCGGGCAGTGCTGCCGATATTGCGGCGCGCGTCGTCTCGGAACAGCGGCCGGAATAGGCCAGTTCGGCCTGCGGGTGATCGCGCCGCACCTGAGCGAAGGCCCGCGCCAGAAGGATCGCGCCCTTGCGGGGCTCATCCAGATCGCCGACGAACAGGATACGCGGATACGGCGGAGGATTGCGCTGCTCGGCCTCGAAAGGCGCCGTCACCGTGGGCGAAGGCAGCAAGACCCCTTCGCGTCCGAAATCACCGCGCAGGCAATCGGCTGCAAAACGCGAAAGCACGATGACATCGTCGGCCGAGCGCACCACTTCCCTGAACATCAGCGCGTCGATGGGGATCGAGCGGAAATACCGCGCCACGGGCACCCCTGTCATCTGATAGACGACCCGGAAATCTCCGCCCCCGCGGGCACGGAGCGCCTTCCGGGCCCTCAGCGCGCCCCAGGCATCATGATAGTTCAGGCAATGGACCGCGTCGAACTCCCGATGCATCAGAACGGATCGGCATTCGAAGGCAAAGGCATGAAACCCGTTGAGCTGGCGCAGCCGCCCAAGCCTTTTCAGCCGCTGTGGCCGCAGGATCTGATGCACCGGCCCGTCCTCGCGCGACTGCGCCCCATCCGGCGATGAGGAGATGACGGTGACATCATGCCCCCGTGACGCAAGGTAGTGGCCAAGATCATTCAAGAGTCGCTCCGACCCTCGCCTGACCCAAGGCCAGCATGTCGGATGTGTAAGAGCAATCCGCATTCGTGGCATCGAAAAATACTCACATATGCACACAAGGACAGAGCGCCAGGGCGCATAGTGCAGGTGCAAAACTATGGACGCCGCGGGAAGCCGGCGTCAAGCTCAGGACCAGACTTGCGGGTATATTGTTTCGCCGGCGACGACAATAAGACCGGCTACGATGTTTTGACGATGGAAGAAAGAAAATGTCGATCGGGAGTTTTCCACAGATCGCTTCGAAACCGGTGCTTCAGACGACCATCACGACAGGCGGATCCGGGATTGATTTCCAAAGGAGCGTTCAGCACCCGCTCATACACGCGCTGCAAAAGCAAGCAGGAGGACAGATTCGATCAATCAAGGCTATCCGAATCACAAAATTTGTGTCGAAGTCCACATTCATGTGATGCCCGCATTTGCGGGTGTGGAATGGTGTAGGGCCTTTCGACCTCGATTGAAGTTCGGGTTTCGCATGGATTCGGTCAATTTCTCATCCTCTGCAGCGGATCAGACGTCGGAAGCCGACGCCTCGGGCGCAGCCAAACCCTTCCGTTTCTGGCCGGTGGTCAAGCCCGCTTTTGATCGGGGCATTGCGATCGTCGGCCTCGTCACGCTCCTGCCGTTCCTACTGCTGATCGCTGCAGCGGTCCGTCTGGATTCTCCCGGGTCGGTGCTGTTTCGCCAGGCGCGCTTCGGCAAGGGCAGCAAGGTCGTGATGGTCACGAAGTTCCGCACCATGCGCCACGACATGGCCGACATGGGCGGCCGCATGCAGGCAGCCCGCGGCGACGGGAGGGTCACCAGGCTTGGCCAATTCCTCCGCTCGACCTGTCTCGACGAGCTTCCGCAGTTGTGGGACGTCGCCTGCGGGCGGCTGTCGCTGGTTGGCCCCCGCCCGCATCCTCTGGAGATGGAAGTCGAGGGCAAGCGCGCCGATCTGGTCATCCTCGACTATCACGAACGTCACCGCGTCAAACCCGGGATCACCGGTCTCGCCCAGATCATGGGGAACAGGGGACCCGTAACGAGCATCGCCATGGGGCAGGCGCGGATAGGCTATGATATCGCCTATGCAAATGACATATCCTTCACGAAGGATATGAGGATCATCCTGGCCACATTGATCGTGCCCTTCCGACGCAACGTCTGTTATTAACACTTGTGGCAGGAACACCGAATGCCCCGCACCCTGGAAATCTAAAGGCCGAGGGCGCGAGACAGTTTAAGCTTCTTCAGCACGAAGCCCGCAGCTATGGGCCCGAATACGCCCGCCAGACTGCCGAACAGAATGTGCGGCCCTAGTGCGTGGATCCCGGCAGCGTTCAGAAACACCCGGGCCGCCCCATTGAACAGGACGTGCATGACAAAAATCTCGATGCTTCGCACACCGAGAAATGCGAGCAGCAAATAGATCGGGGCAAGAATTCGCGCCGATACCGGCCAGAGCAAGGGGACGCGCAAAAGCGCGAAGAGAAACACGCAACCGGCTAGGCCGGTCAGCAAACCGAACGGGCCCTCGATCCCCACTTCGGTCATAAGAAACACGCTCCAGCACACCAGCGCGGCAAAGCCGGCCACCAACATCAGCCGGGGGCCCAGAAGCTCGGGTCGGCCCGCCAGCAGGTAGCCGAGGGTGAAAAACAGGAAGACCTTCAGAAAGACGGTCAGCAGGAACGGCTCGATGGTGCCGAATGCCGCCTGCAGGACTTGCCCGACCATGGCGAGCGCCAGGGCCAGCAGACCAAGCTTTCTGTCCGTGGGCGTCCAGCGTCCGGCCACCCAGCCCAGCAAGCTCTGGCATTGGATGAGCGCGTAGAAGAACCAGAAGATGCTGTAGGGCAGGATCGGCGTCAGCAAAAGGATCCACAGGAAATCCACAGCCGAAAGCGGCTGGTTGACGACCGTGGAAAGCGCGAACATCACCCCGGCGGTGATGAAGGTCCAGACCAGATAGGGACGGACGATCCGCAGCAACCGCCCCTTCCAGGTTGCGCCGAAGGGCTTGTGTGCAATGGAGGCGCGGAAAGTGTAGCCGCTGAGAACGAAAAGCAGCGGCAAATGCAACGAATAGAGCGTGGCGTCCATCCGCAGGTATGCCGGGATATCCAGCATGCCCGCAGCATGCAGTCCACGCGCGACATGCCCGACGACGACCAGAACCAGCGTCAGGCCACGAAGGGCATCGAGCCAGATCAGGCGGTCTTGGTCGACGGTCGAGGCGGCAGGCATGGTGGTCATCTTGCGATCCGGTCATCCTGGCTGCCGTCCAGGTCCTGGGCCCGGTTGGGACGGCGGCGCATTCCGCCCAGGCGCGTTTCCGGAAACAGGCGCGGAGCATAAAGCGCGGCAAGCTCGCGGTCGCCACACTTTCGGACGGCGTTCAACTGCCGCCGCCGCGCAAGCGTCCCCGGCAGATTGCGGATGTTCCAGGCAAGGGCTCGAAGCTTGGGCCGACGGCGGCTCCGAAGCAGCACATCGGCCAGGGCATATCCCAAATAGAGCGGCAGGTAGACCGCAAGCATCGAGCGGCCTGCATTGGCGATCAGCGAGGCGAGACGGTTCTTGCAGCCGTGATAGATCAGCGGATCCGCAGCTTCACCGATACTGTCCCCGACATGGTGATAGCAGCGGGCCTGCGGGATGACACGCTGGCGCCCGCCGGCCGCCGATATCCGCCAGCCCAGGTCGGAGTCCTCGAACCCGTAGAAGAAGCGCCCGTCGAAGCCGCCTGCCCGGCGAACCTGCGCGGCACGCACGAGGAAGGCCGAGCAGTTGATCCACAGCCTGTCCTCCGGTGCGGCGACAGAGACGGCCGGTTGGCCTTCGCAGGCGTCCCAGGCCAGCCCGAGACGGCTGAGCACGCCGCCATAGGCATTCACATGGCCACGGTCGTTGGCATAGATGACAACGCCCCCTACCCCCGCCAGCCCGGGGTCCGCATCCAGCTCGGCCATGCAAAGCGCCAGCCAGTCCGGTTCAAGTTCGACATCGCTGTCGACAAAAGCCAGACAGTCGCCCCGCGCCTGTGAGATGCCGGCGTTGCGGGCGCCCGCAGGACCGCTAGGCGATATGCGCAAGTAGCGTAGCGGACAGGAGCCCGGCCGGGCAGCCCGGGCGATCATGGCCGGCTCGGTTCCGTCGTTTGACCCGTTGTCGACGACAATGACCTCGAAATCCCTGCGGGTCTGGGTTTCAAGCGCATCCAGCACCATGGTCAGCCCCGCCAGCCGGTTGAACGTCGGGATGATGACCGAAATACGGATCATGACGGCATCCCCTGCATGCGGCCACTGTCACGAAGCCATGCGGCCATGGCGGCAAGGACGACAAGCAGCGCCATGTGGTGATCCCACCACAGCGAGAAATCGGTCAGTTGCTGGACGAAAAGCAAGAGCGTTCCCCAGAACACGCCAAGGAAGAACACATGTCCGGGTGCGGTTCCGCGGCTCGCACCATGGAACAGGCGGATCAGACTGGTCAGGAACAGAACGAAGGCGACGAGCCCGACGATCCCCAGCTCGGCCAGGACAAGCAGGTAGACGTTGTGAACCGGAGCGATGGTCTTGACATTGACCTGAAGCCGGGCCTCCTGAATCTCTTCGTTTACGCCGTAAAGGACGGCATCATGGCGCGCCAGGGCCGGAACGAAGCCGCTCGGGCCTACACCGAAGGCCGGTGCCTCGCGCCAGATATCCAGTGCCGCCGCGTTATAGTCGGCACGAAATGAAATGGAGCCGCCGAAATCGCCTGTCAGCCGGTCGACGATCCTGTCCATCATAGGGATGAGGGCCAGCGCGCCCATCACGATCAAGATCAGCGTGCCGCCGATCATCCGCCGCGGCGGCAACAAGCCGCGCAGCATCAAGGACAGGCCCGCCCCCCCCAAGGCAAGCAACATGCCCGCCGCAGGTGCCCGCGATTGCGACATCAGGATTGCGAGACAGCCGCCAACTCCTGCCGCCAGGGACAAAAGCCGCAGCCATGGCGCATAGTCGCGGATGATTCCCATCAGCACGAAGCCGCAGGTGAACGTCAGGATGAAGGGCGCATACATGTTCGGATGGCCCAGCGTGCCCGTTGCGCGGCGGGCCATTTCGCCCTCCTGCGTCGCAATGCTGCCCAGCCCGCTGCCTCCGGCAGACAGTGCAACCTGCACCCCGCCAAGAGCAGTCTGCAGCATGACCATGGCCATCAACGCAAAAAGCAGCGCCCAGAATCTCTCGCGTGTCAGCAGGGCGCGCAGGATCAGGAACATGATCAGATACTTGGCGATGCGGAAGGTCTCGATTATGCCGGGCACGACATCAAGGTTGCGCAGCGCCGATATGGCCATGGCGACGATCATCAACAGCATCGCCGGTTCGATCGACAGGTGCCGCGGAACACGCGGCTCGACCTGCGCACGCCGGGCCAGAGCGACACCGGCGGCGACAAGCAGCAACAGTATCATCGCCGCATCGGCAAGCGTCCAGTAAAGGCCCGAGGGGCCATAATTTCCGATCACCGCGTCGAAGCTGTAGAATTGCCGGTTGTAGGAGATCGCGACGACCAGCACGCCGAGAATGAGCACTATGGCATCGCGCAGGATCGCCGCCGCGATCACCAGGCACAGGCAGATCGCCGCCAGGCCCGTCACGCGCATCCCCCGCTCGGCGGCAAATACGGCCATCACAGCGACAAGGCTCGCAATCAGAAAAAGACCAGTGGCCGCCAGAACGCGGCCACCGGGCACCCCGTTCCGGTTGCGCAACGCCGTCACGGCGCAGGCTCCATCCGGATGGCCGTTACGCTTGTCGGCGGCAGGACGATGGAGAATTCACCCTTTACGGTGCTTGGCGGCTCGCTACTCAGGCCAACGGTGTCCGCTTCGGATTTCCGGAACCAGTCCCCGGGAGCAAAGTTGCCCGGAGGAGCGAAGGGCACCCCCGGAACGTCGATGTGGATCGTGCCGCGATGGGCATCGGGCGCGGGGCCGGCCAGATGGGTGACATGGGCGACATATTTTCCCGGTCCACCGATCCTTACCGTAACCGGCTGCGGCCCAGCCAGATCGGCATTGTTCAGCATCAGCCCGAGCGTGCCGTTCGCCCGACGCCCGGCAACACCATCCACAAGCGGCGCCGCTTCGACCCCACCGGTGAAGCCTCGCGGCGAAGAAAAGAAGACCGGCCCGCTTTCACGGTCAAGCGGGATCAATTCGTCGCCCAGGGTCGGACGATAGAGTCCGAAAGCCAGCAGTGCCGGCGTCTCGCGCCATCCCCCGCCCCTCACCGGGCCGATCCAACCCATGTTCAGCCAGTCCGAAAGCTTGAAGAATGCCGCGGCCTCGACCCGTGGCTCCCGCAGGAAGGTGTTCAGCATCCTGGCGACTCCGACCGCCGCGGCCTGGGTCTTGATGTGATCGAAATACGGATTGGTCGGATCCAGAGTGAACAACGGCCCCCATTCCGTAACGGCAATGCCGATCTGCCCGCTTCGGTCCGGCTGGTATCTGTCGAGCTGTGCCGCAGTGTCGGCCAGGTTGTCGGCAACGAGGGCGGGCGCGGCCAGGAGCGCCCGGTAGACCTCGGCCCAGACCTCGGGCGAGCTGTCGATCACCAGCGGCGCATAGGCATTGTGGATGGCGAAACTGTCGATGGTATCGCCGGCCATGGCCAGAACGGTTTCGTTCCAGTCGTCATAGGCGTTGAAACGATAAGGCCCGTAGTTCAGCAGTCCGATGGCAGCGATCCTTGCATCCGGCAGTTCCCTGCGGATGGCTTCGGCAAAGGGCCGGACCTTCGCCACATATTCGGCAGGCGTCATCGAAGCACCCGACAGGTCGTTTGCCATGTAAAGCTCGTTGCCGATCTCCCACCAAGTGGCGATGTCGGCACCGTGCTTGTCCCGGATATAGGCTGCCCAGGCGCCGGCCTCTTCCGGCGTGCCGTGACCGGCATTCACGGTGATCATCAACTTGGCGCCGATGCCGCGGGCGAATGCAGCGATCTCGTCGGTGCCGATGACATGCGGCGAACGTTCATCCTGCCCGGGAATATGGGCGCTGGCCGGGCGGCTTCCCTGGGGACCGATGCCCTGACGCCAGTCGTAGGTGTCCGACCACACGCCACCCGGAAAACGGATCAGGCTGATGCCAGCCGCACGGGCCATGCGAATGAAATCGCTGTCGATGGCCTGTGCATCGGCGTTCCAGAGCCCGTTGGCCGAGCGGATCCATTCCACATTGGCGCCGAATACCGAAACCGGCAATGGGCGCCCGCCTGCCCCGGGATCGAGGGTGAATACCGTAGGTGTAGCCGAGGCCGCACCAGCCGGTTCGGGCGCAAGGACGGTCAGCCGGATATCGTCAAAGATCGCCCGCCCCTGCGTGCCCTCGGCCGAGGCGAAAAGGATCATCGTCTCTGCACTGTCCGGCAGGGGGCCGGTATCGCGGGCCTCCCGCTCCGCAGGAGGCCCCTCGCCGCTGGCCGCCCGCAGCGACAGCATCCGCTTAACCGCACCGCCCTTGTCCAGCACGGCAAGTCCGACGATTGCCGCCGCCCCGCCTTCGGCCCCAAGTTGTGCCGACAGCACCAGTGTGCCGCCGCGGAAGGAGGCGACATCGATGATCTGACCAAATCCCAGCGGCTCGGCACTCGGGGTATTGGCGGCATCCGGGCTCAGGACCAGCATGCCACCCTCGACCACTGCCCCCCCCTTGGCCGCGGCCGCCTCCGAGATGTGCCAGCCGGTTGGCGACCCACCTTCGCCTTGCGAAAAGTCGCCGTTCACCAGCCCGGCTGCGCCCGCCCCATCAGAATCCAGACAGCCTGCGAGGACCAGGAACAACCCGGCCAGTCTGGCCAGCTGCCAAAGGCGCCTAGAGAACGAGACGGCCATAACGGATACTCCCGGCAATCAGCGTAGCAGCCATCACGACGAGCCGCAGGAAATGCAGTATTGCGACTTGCAGCACCTGCCAGTTGCGGCGGGGGTCGAGGCTACGGCTTTTCCAGAGCCACAACAGCACCACTCCGACCGCCAAGAGCCACGGCAGCGCCTTCGGGGCAAGGATCAGAAGCAACGGGACCATGACAAAGGTCGCATAGGCGACCAGCGTCATGGGGTAAAAGACAAGGTTCCAGCGCAGCAGCCGGGGCCCGATCTCCGGATGCAGCTTCAGCAAGAGCGGAAGCAGGATCAGCCGCGTCGGCTCCATCAGCCACAGGAAGGGCGTAAGCGCCTCGACCTCGTGAAGGATCAGGGCTTCGGGAACGAAGACATTGCGGTGCCCTTCGCGCTTCAGGCGCCAAGCCAGATCGCTATCGCCGCATTCGGTTGCGCGGCCCAGGAAATCCCGGATGCCCAGGTTTTCGGCAAAGCCGCCCGCAGCCAGGAAGAGGTCGCGCCGGTAGGCGACATTCGCGGTTGGATAGGTCGGGTGTTCCACCAGCGTCTCGGCGGTCAGTTTCGAGAAGAACTCCTTCTTCTGCTCGGGCTTGTATGTCACCGGGCCCGAGCAGAAGGCTACATCCCGCTCGCGGAACGGCGCGACCAGCGCCGAAAGCCAGCCGGGTGTCGTCCGGCAGTCGCTGTCGGTGAAGGCGAGGATCTCGCCGTTGGCGTTGCGGGCCCCGAGGTTGCGCTTTGGCACCGGGCCGCGATCATCCCCGATCTGCAGGTAACGAACGGCAAACGGCGCATGGCGGGCATATTCGCCGACGATCTCGGCGATAGCGTCGCGGCTGTCGCCATCGACCACGATCAGTTCCATCCGGCTGGCAGGATAGTCCTGCGTCAGCAGGCTTTCGAGGAGATCGCGCAGCATGCCGGCCCTGTCCCGGACCGGAACGATGACCGTTACAGTTGGCGGCGAGGAGATAGCGTCGGCCATTCGATGTGTCCCCGCTGTCAGGCGCCCCTGCGGGGCCGGGCAAAACGTTGCAGTCCGGAAAGGATGAAACCCAGGTTCCGGCCGCCGTTACGGTCCAGCCAGTCGGTTGCAGCCCCGATGCCCGCAGCATCGTCGTGCCCGGCCCAGACCCCCAGCACCACACCATCGGCGGTCTGCGCGGCACGAAGGGCAATCGGGCTTTCGAATATCGGCGGCGTGGCAATCAGCGTCAGCCGACGGCCCTGCGCAGCTTGATCCGCCTTTCCAAGCTCCTCGATCGCTTCCAGCGCAGAATGCTCGGTATCGAAGTCCACTTCGCCTATGCCGATACGCTCGCCCCCCGCGCCCGACAGCGGCCGGTGGCGGAATGTCAGCCCGCCGGCGGACGCTTCGCGCATTCCCTTTGCCGGCGGCTTTGCCCAGCACAGCGCATTTATCAACCTGACCTCGGAAAAACCCTGCTGATGCAGCGCCGCCACAAGCCCCCGCAAGCGTTCGGCGGCATTCGGCGACTGCGTGCCGACGGCCATGCAGGCTATGGTGGTGTCACCCGTCGGACGACAATGTGCCCCTATCGCTGCAGCCGCCAGCGCGAGTTCGACACGGTCCGCGGGCTTCTTGCGAAGAAGCGATGCAAGCACCGGCTGGCCGGTCAGGGCCGAAAGATCGCCGGGGCGCCAGATCCGGGTATCAAGAAACTCGCGGATCGCAATCCAGGCCGCAGCCGCAAGCAGGGCAAATACACTGCCCACCGCCAGGAGCGTTGCATTGCGCGTGCCCGCGGCAAGCGTCGGCTTCGAAGGGGCCTGGATGACCACGATATTGCCAAGCTGCGCGCGTCGTTGGGCCCGCAGGCTCTGCGCCTCTTCGTAGAGACTGGCGAATTCCTGGAAGCTCTTCGCCGCGAGGTCCTTGTCGATATGCAGCGCATTCCAGACCCCTTCCTGTTCGGCGATCTGTTTCAGGCGCTCGCGCTGGTGGGCAATCCGGTCGGCGGCGTCGGCCTGGGTGGCCTCCGAGATTTCCAAGGAGCTTTTCAGCGCGCCGAGGGTTGCCGAGACCAGCGAGGCGTAGGTCTCGTTCATCAAGTCGCTGTCGCGCTGGCCGAACGGCAGAAGCGCCAATCGCAGCCGCTCTGCGTGCAGGGCGATCAGCCGTTCATCGAGCGAGGTCAGCAGCGGATGGTCGGGAATGTTCGCAAGCACGAGCGGCCCGCCGGCAGGCCCGTTCTGCACGGCTTCGAAAGCCTCTATCCGGCTGCGGATCGTTGCCGCCCTGAGTGCCGCATCCCGCTCGGCGGTCAGGGTCTCTTCGAGCGTCGCCAAGAGAAGCTGGCGCTGATTGCTCAGGTCCTCCATCCCGCTTTCGGTCCGCATCCGCGCGATGCTGGCCTCGATCTTCGCCAATCTCTCCGCCGCCGCATCGCGCTGGCGCTCGAAATAGTCATCGTCCTGCTCGTCGAACGCCTCGAGACGGAACTCCAGGAACTCGTTCAGGTAAAATTGGAGCAGTTCTTGCGGCACATCCCGGTCCGGCCAGCGGATCGACAGCACAACCACGTTCGATCCCGTGGTATGCTGGACGCCGATCGACGTGCGGATCTGACGGACCAGCGCCTCGCGGACGGAAAGGCGCACCTTGATCCCGAGGGCATAAGCCACCTCGTCTATGCTATCCTTGACCCACTTCCGCGTATCCTTCAGCAGCGCCTTGGTCTCGCCGAAAAAACCTGGCTCCCGCGGCGGTGGCGTCAGGACCGCCGCCTCCAGATTGGCTGCGTCGATCACGCGATCAACCAGATCCGCATTCAGCAGCAGGTCGATCTCCGAGGTCACGTCGCTGGTGGCAGGGGTCAGAAGCGTGGCCCCCTGCGGTGTGACGATGGTGCGGGGCGGCGCCTGCTCCTGGCTGAGCCGGACAAAGAGCCGCGTCTCGCTCTCGAAGAGAGGCGCCCGCAACAGCATGATGTAAAGAAGCGTGGCGAAGATGATCATGATCACCAGGATCATGAACTCCCACAGCCATTTCGCGGCGACAAACCGAAGATCCCCGAGCGAAACGGAATAAAGCTGGCGCAAACGCTGCTCGACGGGCCCGGGGCCCTGAAGGGAGGGCGGGTGGGTCACGAGCGCTCTCTGATCAGCGGCTGCACCAGATCGAGACTGGGGTTCGCCTTGCCCGCAGTCCGACGCGCGCCATCGACGATCCTGTCGATCTCGTCGTCAAAGACCTCGATGAACTTTTCCCAGGTGAAATCCTTCACCCTTTCAAGACCGGCTGCTCCCATCCGGGCCGCAAGCCCCTCCTCCTTGTCCAGACGCAGCATGGCGGCGGCAAACCCGGCCGGATCGGGCTCGGTCAGAAAGCCCGTGACCCCATCGACGATGGATTCCCTCGGTCCGCCCCGGTTGACCGCAACCGACGGCTTGCCGCAAGTCATGCCTTCCAGAGGAGTCAGCCCCTGATCTTCGTTGAAGGCGCTGAGAAGAACCGCGCGGCAGCCATCGTAGAGTTCGCGCATCCGGGCGTCGCTGACCTCTGTCTCGAAACTGATACCGTCAAGTCCCGCGGCGCTGGCCCGCAGTTCTGCATAGTAGGCCTGGCTCTTGCGATCAACCATGCCCGCAACGACCAGCCCAAGCTTTCCGCCCTGCCCCCGATAGCGGCGATAGGCATCGATGGCCATCTCGATGTTCTTGGTCCACATGATCCGGCCCGGCAGAAAGAAATAGTCGCCGATCGGCCCCTGACCGCGAATTGCGGACGCCGCCACGCCCGGATATGCCACGATGAGGTCACCTGCGTCCCGCAGTCCCCCGTCCACCGCCCGGTCGCGGGTGGTGCGGCTGTTGCAGATCACGCTGTCGAAATGCCTCCAGGCCCGCCGGTCGATCAGCCGGAACGCCCGCTCTGCCAACAGCTTGCCCATCCGCGGAGCGCCCTTCTTCTCCATCAGGCGTTTGCGGTATTCCTTGTCGTAGACGGCCCTGAGCGGAGTGAAGCACATGTTCATCAGGGGAAGGTGACGGTTGCGGAAGGTCAGAAGAGGCCCAAGACCATCGCAGAAAATCACGACAGCATCATGATCGCTGGCCGGAAAACGCAGACCGAAAATGGTGCGGGCCGCCCGCAACACCTCGATATAGTTTCGCTTGACCGACACATGGCCGACTTCGCGGACATCGAAGTCGCGCATTTCCACAAAGGTCGCATCCCGGTCATAATGAGAGGTGTAGATCGTGATGTCATGCCGCGAGCGCAGATAAACCTCGACAATCGTCCTTTCGATACCGCTTTTGAGGTAGATCCATGGATAATAAAGTGCAATTCTTGCCATCTATACGTTCGCCACAGCTCTCAAGCGGTTGCCATAGTGTTGCCACATCGTAGCCCTCGACCATTAAGCGTGGCAAGGGGTTATCCCGCATATGCGATGCCCTGGCTCAGGCAGGGGTATCTGGCGAACCTGTCCCCGACCGCCGAAATTTCATTCGGCTATAGCAGAAGATCATGGATGCTCAGGCTTGAGACGCCTGCCAGGAACACCTCGCCATCGGCGATGCAGTCTCCGTCAAGATCTATCGCCAGAACTCCTGCGGTCGCGCCGAAGCTGACCTGCCGTCCTGCGCCGGTGAACGACTCCCCGCCGATGAAGACAAGCTCGCCGAAACCCGAAAGGTCGACCAGATCCTCGCCTCGCGTGAAGTCCAGAATGCTGTCGCGGGCATTGCCGAGCCCCATTTCCTCGGCAAAGTGAAAGAGGAACATGTCGTCGCCCTCTCCACCGATCAGCAGGTCCTGACCGCTCCCTCCGCGCAGGATGTCATTTCCGGCATCACCGGACAGAGTGTCGTTTCCGGCTCCGCCCTCCAGCAGATCGCTCCCGCCTTCTCCGACCAGAAGGTCATTTCCGGTTCCTCCCCCAAGAAGGTCGGCCCCGCTTCCTCCGAGAAGGAAATCGTCCCCCGACCCGCCGTCTAGCGTATCGTCGCCGCCTTCGCCGAACAGCAGGTCCTTGCCATCGCCGCCGTCCAGAAAATCGCCGCCATTCCCGCCCAGAAGGATGTCGTCTCCGGCTCCGCCTCCAAGCGTGTCGTTGCCGTCCTGTCCGAGCAGCAGGTCATTTTCGGCCCCGCCTTCCAACTGGTCATTCCCGCGGTCGCCGAGCAGGAAGTCGTCGCCCCCGCCGCCATAGAGGAAGTCCGCCGCCACCAGCAGTGGATCTGAACCCAATCCTCCAGCGAGCCAGTCGTTCCCGTCCCCTCCGAATGTCGTGTCGCTGCCGCTCCCACCCAAAATCTGGTCGTCGCCCTCGCCGCCCCAGATGATGTCATGGCCGGCCCCGCCATCTATCACATCACCGCCGCCGTCACCAATCAGGGTGTCGTTGCCGGCGCCGCCAAGCAGCAGGTCGCCTCCGGCGCCGCCGTCCAGCAGGTCATCGCCATCACCGCCGTCCAAGAGGTCGTCCCCTGCCCCGCCGCGCAGCAGATCGTCTCCGCCCAGGCCGAGAAGGACATCATTGCCTTCGTCGCCGTCCAAGCGGTCGTTACCGCTTCCGCCGTCCAGCAGATCGCCCCCCGAGCCGCCGCTCAGCTCGTCGTTTCCGGCATCGCCGTGAAGCCGGTCATCGCCAGTTCCGCCGTGGAGAGTATCCGTGCCGTCTCCACCGGAGAGCGGGTCGTGCCCCATGCCGCCATCCAGCAGGTCATCGCCCTCGCCGCCATCAAGCAGATCATTGCCCTCTCCCGCCCAGATCTGATCCCTCCCGGCTTCGCCGTGCAGCGTATCGTTTCCCCCGCTTCCGGAAATCGCGTCATCGCCGCCACCGCCGTGGATCAGATCGTCTCCGCTCCGGCCGATCAGCACATCCGCCCAAGTGTCTCCCGCCAGAGTGTCGCTCCCGTCGGAGCCGAACAGGATCGCGTGACCGTCCAGCTGGTGCTGGCTGAAGATCGACGAGTTGATCCCATAGCCATCAGAAAGCCATTCGGCATTCGCAGGTTCCGGCTCGAGCGTTGCAAGCATTCCGCTGTCCAGCAGGCCGTCGGTCGCCCCGGTCAGCCCTGCCCAATCGACCAGATCGACGCGGGTATGTCCGGCAGCGGCGTCGCGCCTGACAAGGAACACCTCGCCCTGGGTATTCGCGAATGCGTTCTCGGTGAAGATTGCGCCCCCGGCCAGGCTCGAGGCGGAAATCAGGATGGCGCCGGTGGCGGCGTCAGCGGCAACGACGGTGTTCCGGGCGATGACCGTCCCGGTCGAGCCGTCGCGCAGATAAGGATTCCCGGTGACAATGATTTCTGCCCGGTCAAGATGGGTCGCACCGCTGTCGCGCATGTTGCCCCACAGCAGATTGTCCGAAATCACGGTATCCGCGGCATCCAGAACCACGATCCCGGCGCCGTCGTTGCCGTAGATGACATTGCCGTAGATCTGGTTGCGGTCGGCGAAATGGTCCGCCTGGATGCCGTTCCCGTCATAGGCGTCACTGTCTTTCTGACCAGAAATGACGTTCCAGCGCACGATATTGTCATCACCCGCCTTCTGCTCTTCGCTTGCGGCGATGAGGTGCACCGCACTCGTGCCCGGTACGCCGCTCAGCCCGTTGGCGTGGATCTGGTTGTTCTGGACGGTCACTCCGTTGGCATAAAGGAGAACAGCCTGCATCCCGTTCTGCGAGAGCAGGTTGCCATCGATGACTAGGCCGTCTCCTGCGGATTGCACGTCCATTGCAGCGATACCTTGGGTATCGTTGTGCTGGATGGTGTTCCCCGCGATCGTCACATTCTCGGCCGTACCGCCGGAAAGCTGGATCCCGATGGCATTGTCGTGGATTTCATTGTTGCGGATCGTCACATCCCGGGCATCGCCGACGACATTGATCCCGGCCAGCTGCGACCCGGTGATCTCGAAGCCTTCTACAGTTATCCCCTTGGGCGAGATCATCAGGATCTGACCTTCCAGCCTGGCCGTCCCTTCGCCATAGGTTCCGATGGTCACCGGCTTGCCCGGATCATCCGCGCCCAGGACGAGGATGGTGCCGCCGGCCACCGTGCCGCCTTTCTGGAGATAGGTTCCCCCCGCCGTCGGGAAAACCACATCCCATGAGGAGAACGGCCGCTCAAGCGATCCGTCTCCTCCGGGTGCAGCATCTGGATCAATGTAATAAATGCTCAAGAAGTGCCCTTTCGATATGGCTGGCAGGGTTCTTGTCAGCAGTGAAGGCCCGTCGCCGACGAGCGGAGACGGAGCCGCAGGCTGCGAGGAAGCCATGGCGCCAAGAGGGCACAAATGTGGCGCGGAGCAGTTCGCCAGTTACGGCGAATTGCGAGTGGTCAGGGCAAGATGCCACACCAGGGATGGGCGGTGGCAGCTATGCCCGGGCCCTGAAGATGCTCCCCGGGGAAGATCGAATGTTGGAAGCACCGGGACCTTCGTCTGCAATGCGTCATCGCAGCCGCACGCGCATCGCAGAGAAAACATCATGTAAAATCAAACATTTGAAAAATCATCACCCTTAATGGGGAAATTAGACCACGCACCGGCTGCGCCCAGGCGAGACCATACCGCGGCAGAGGGCAGGAAGAGACACCGAGCATTCCGCGCGCCCTGTCCATTGCTTGCAACGGCGGCCAGAGAGGTAGGGCACAAGAAGCCGGGGAACCAAACTGTTAAAAATCAATGAACTATTTGGTGGCGGCGTCAGGCGGATGCGAACTGGTCTTCGCTGCCCGACGCTTCAGCCGGCTGGCTGCACAAGCGCACCCGGCAGACCCGAGACCACCGGACTTCGGCAGCGGGCGGCCGCCCGAACCTGCTCCACCGGAACCGCCCCGTCTCGCCAGCGCCACCCGCTCCACGGCCATGATGGCGAAGGGCTCCGTCATATAGACCTGACGAACGGCCTCAGCCCTATCGCGCAAGGCCGTAGACAGGCGCCCATATATCCCTAAACTTTCGGCTGAAAACCGATGGGGGTAACCATGCGCTCCACCGTTGCCGCCCTTCTGGCAATCATGGCCATGCCCGGGATCGTGGCCGCACAGGAAGGCCATGCTGTTCCGGCGGGCGGCAAGGTGAGCGAGGGCTTCGATCCCACTGCGCGCGTGGCGGGCAGCCGCATCGTCGGCGTCGGGTTCCGGGCGGCGGCAGGCCTTGCCTTCGATCCCGCGCAGGTCAGGCTGGCAGGCGCCGCCGAGGACGCCACCATCTGCGTCCGGGCCATCAGCCGCGACGGCCTCTACTGGATGCGGACCCCCTATGAACCGGAAGCCGGAAAGACCCTGCTCTTGTCCCCCTTCACCCTGCTGCCCGACAGGCTGCGGGCATATGCGGTGGAGGAAATAGCCATCTATGCCTTTGAAATATCGGCCAGCGGCCCCGCCCCCACTGCCGAGTCCCGCGCGGCCGACTGTCTAGCCGCCCGGGACGAAGCGGTGACGGTCCTGCCGGTCCTTGCCGCGACGGACGGGCCGGGCGAGCTTGTGGTGCTGGTCAATTCCGGCAACCGCCGGGTCCAGGGGCGATTGAAGGGCGGCTCCGAGATCGAACTGCGATGCGCCCCGCCCGAGTCGACCGAACGCATCGCCTATGACCGCATCTGCACGGCAGAAGTGGCGCCGGCCCCGGATCCCCGCGTCATGGAGCTTGAGCTGACCTTCGACGACGGGCTGACCAAGGCGACGAAGGCCTACGATATCCGCCTGCCCGGGAACGGGTCGTGAAGAAGCCGGGCCGGCCCGCCCGGGAATGGACCTTGAAAGAACGGGAAAGGCCCACCCGGCGCTTCTGGCTGATCCTGGGCTTCACCATGATCCTGCCGTTGGCATCGGGTTTACTGCTGCTGGTCGGGATGCTGTTTCTGGTCGCGGGCAAGCCGCCACTGGTGCTGATCGAGGCCGAGACCGGCTTCCTCAGCTTCCGTGTCCAGCGCGAAGCCCTTTCGGTCATGGCGCTGGACGGCGCCGAGGTGAGGGAGATCGCCTCCTTCTGTCCCGCAGGGCTGGACGAGGCTGGGAAGGTCCGCGCGATCGTGCGGCCGGCCTTCGGCACGACGGTCGAATATCACTGGCTGCCCGGCATGGTGATGATCCGCTTCCTGTCCGAAAATGGCGATCCCGCGCTGGTCGAGAGCGCGGGTGGTGAGCAGTGCCGGGCCGCCGAGGCCAACCTGACCTTTCTGGTTCCGGCCGAGGCCCTGCAACGGGTGCCTCCGCTGCCCGTATTGGGCCGCGGCCAGATCGGGGCAGAACTGGGCGTGCCAACCCTGCCCGGCCTGCCCTCTGCCTGTCGGGACATTGCGCTGGCCGGGCACCGGTGCGTCGACAACGGTCTTCATGAAATTCCCGTCACGGCCACCACCGACCGCACCCTGCACCGTGCCACCGCGAAATTGTTCGGACGGACCTCGGCCCCGTTCTCGGGCGGGCAACTCTATCCCATCACCAGCGACGAAATCCCGATCCCCGGCGGCAGCCGGCTTGAGACGAACAACGAGGACACGCCCTTCATCGGCAGCGTCGGCCTTTCGGGCGACGGGATGTCGCTGCTGACGCAAGTGACCGTGGAAGCCGATAGCCTGCGGGTCTACCGCGTCGGCCGGACCGAGCAGGCCGAGGTTCTGGCGACAGGCGCCATCGCGCGTGCGATCGGCGATCCCAGTCTGTGGCCGCTGCTGATCCTGACCGCAATCATAGCCTACCTTCTGCAGCTGGCGATCAACCTGCGGGGCATCTTCAAGGATGCGGCAGGCGAAAAATGAGACAGCTCCTTGCCGCGGCCCTTCTTGCGCTGCTGCCCGCACAGACCCGGGCCGAGGCGGTCTTCATCGATGCGGGCTTCGGCGAGGTCGGAAACGGCTGGCTTTTCGGATCGCGCAGCGACCAGTCCTGCTGGGTCGCCCTGCCCTGGCATGTCGTGGGGACGATGGAGGCGCAATCGGCGCCACCGTTCTTCTTCGTCGACCAGGAGGGACGGACCGGCGAAGCCGCCGCGCCGGTGCGGGTGACGCAAAGCGAGCTTGCACTTGCGGCAACCGGTGGCAACGACGACCTCGCCTTCGCGCGGGTGACGGCGGGCCTGCGGCCGGGAAGCTGCACCTCACGGCTCGGCCTGCCGGGCGCGGGCTTCGCGCTGGCCATCGCAACGACCGAGCGGCTTCAGTTCTCGGCCATGCAGGAGCGCACCCGTATCGGCTTTCCCGGCGAATTGCTCCGGGCGGTCGCGGATACCGGGCGGGGCGGCACCTTCCTCGTCCGGCCGGAGAACGAGACGGACCGCGCCTTCATGCAGGGCGGGCTGAGCGGGGCGACGGTGCTGATGGAATGGGAGGGGCGGCTGCATCCGGCCGGGATGGTGCTGAGCGTCCTAGATGACCAGAGCGCGGCCGTCGTGCTGCGCTTCGACAAGCTGCGCGAGGCGTTCGAGATCATCGAAGCCGAAGCCGGCGGCAGGACGGGGAGCGCGCCGGAAGCCGCCGCCGCGGGGGCGCCGGTGATCGCGGTCATCGGCGCGCGGGGCATCGTCGGCGGGAACTCAACTCCGCTGACCGGCATTGTCGACAAGGGGGGATGCTGGCGTGCGGGCCCGCCCGAAGGCGAACGCTCGGTCGAGATCGTGCTTTCCGTGACCGGCCTTGCCGCGGGCGTCGGCCACGGCATCACGCTTGTGGCCGATCCGGCCTGCGGCCCGCCGGAAAGCTATGTGGTGGAGCTGCACGACGAAAGCGGCGGATGGGTGACCGTCTCGGGCATCTGCCCAAGCGGGCCCGAGGGCGGCAAGTCCTGCCGCCTGCCGCCGGGCGAAGCGATGGAACTGCGGCTGCGGGCGGCCCCGCGACAGGGCTGGCTCGGCCTGTCGCGGATCGATATCCGCTGATCAGTCGAACAGGCTGGCCTCGACCGGGATCGACATATTGGATTCGCAGACGAAGACGCCTGCAAGACGTTTCCCCTCCACCAGCGAGGCCATCAGGGTGCAGGGATAGATCTTGCCATAATAGGCCGCCGTCCCTGCCCAATGCACATCGCTGCCGAAAATGGTCATCGTGCCGGCCGCCCCTTCACCCGGTTGCGGCGCGTCAATCGCCGGCTTCCAGACCGCGGTTCCCGTCTGGGCATTACCGTCGGAGACCTGGAACAGGAGCCCGGTTCTCAGGCTGGCGACCAGATGCGCAAACCTGGTATTGCTGGGCTGGACTTCCTCGGTCACCCGGAAACGGACCACGGGGAGTGAAGTCATCAAGACCCGCAGCGCCGAATTCTGAAGGTCGGCATTGTCGGAAAGCAGAACCTGGCGCAGACAGGCCTTGCGCACGTCGACGGCCCCTGTCGCCACCGCATCCATCAGGTAGCCCAGCGCCAGATCCGGGTTCGGATCGGAACAGGCGTCACGCCAGCTTTGCAAGGTGGCGGCAATGGTCTCGGCATTCGACTGCGCGGCAGCCGGGGCGGCCGTCAGGACCATCGCAGGAAGGCAGGCGGCGAGAAGGGCGTTTCGTATCATCGCGGAACCAATCTTCTGTTTTCATGCCGGAACCGGCGTCCAGATTGCCACCCCCCGCCGCAGTTGTCGACGTGCAGATCGCGATCAATTTCGACGAGATAAGGGCGAACCGAGATCGTGCCCCCCCATCGATCGGGTGCGGCAAGCCATGCCCGTAACACCCGGATCGCGCCTGCACTATTTTTCGACACCCGTCGCCGGAGGTCGAAAGCGGGCAGCACCGAACAGGCAGCGCTGGCGGATCGGGCAGTCCCGGCAATTGGCGCAGCCGGCGCGGCAGACCGTCTGACCCAGCCGTTTCATCAAGACATGGAGCTCCGAAAGATCGGTGGCGCTCCAGTCAGGCACCATTGCCATCGTCGCTTCATAGGCGGTCCGCGTGTCTGCCTTGCTTGGGACGAAGCCGAACCGCTGCAATATCCTAAGGACATGCGTGTCGATCACGAATGCCGGCATGTGCAAGGTGCTGAAGTTGAGGGTGGATGCCGAAACCTTCCGGCCGACACCCGGCAAGCGCTCCAGCCATGCAAGCGCCCTCGTGACGCTCAGGCCGCCCAGAAACGACAGGTCGAAATCCGGGCGACATGCCGCTATGGTGCCAAGCGCACCGCCGAGATGCCGTGCCTTCACATCGGGAAAGGTGACATCGCCGATGATCCCCTCGACATCGGCTGCCGCTGCATGAGTGAGAGCGGACCATCGGGGGTAGGCCTGGACGAGGCGGCGATAGGCGCCCAATGAGACCTCGTCCCGTGTGCGGCTGCTGATCAGCGACTTCACCAGCTGGCCAATGGGCGCCCGGACAGGGATGGCTCTGCGTCGGCCAAAACAGGACCTCAGCCGGTCGCGGACCCACTCCATATCCTCGGAAGCCCCGAAGCTGAACGCCATCTGCATAGCCAATATTTAGAACAAAACAGAAACATGGCAAGGCCTGCTGGCGCCCAGCCGCAGCCTGTCGCGCCACCGCGCGAACCCTGCGGCCATGGCGGTGCAGGTCCTCAGGCCGAGGGGCCCGCCGAGCTTCACAGACGGCGCTCATTCATCCGGAAGCCTGGCTGGAGCGATTGGCGCCGAACGGCACCCCACCCGGCAGCGGCACGGCGTGGCGCCTGCGGCAAGACCGGGAGGCGATAGCCGATACGAGG
>ERZ1645187.867-NODE-867-length-29154-cov-26.133441_pt1 | contig 29154 bp, 21 predicted proteins | sample MGYA00575352_ERZ1645187 | MGnify/ENA primary metagenome ERZ1645187 (study PRJEB40837, sample SAMN11349314) | freshwater sediment metagenome | isolation source: river sediment | host: Sediment | place: India: Wazaribad , New Delhi | collected 2017-02-21 ...
TCTGCACTTGTGGCTGAGGTATTCCGGCGTTCTCCTGTTGTGTCCACTCCGCTTCCATCTGGTGTATAGCCGGTGCATCAAGTTCCACCTCCACCTGCATATCTTCTTCCACAGGTGCAGCCTGTCTGGCGGCATCGCGCGCATCTTTCGGAATATATTTATCTTTGTACCTGCGCTTCAGGATGTCTTCCTTCACCTCGGCTCTGCGGGCTTTTCTGCGGGCTTCCCGGGCTTCGCGCGCTGCTTCATATTGCACTTTTTTCTCGGCCTCGCGTTCCAGCCGGAGTTGTCTTTCTTCCTCTGTTTCGGGCTGCTTGATGCGGAGTTTACTCGGATGAATTTCAAAAAAATCATCCACCGGAATTTCCACTATCCACCATAAAATCTTCACCTGCGCGATGCCCACACTGCGCATCTTGATACTGTGTGCCAGCAAAGTGGAAATAGCCTGAAAAAGCGATGTAATAATGCTGATCTGAGAAGTGGTCGTCAGCACTTCCTCACTGTTGCCTTTTATGCGGCGCGGATGCTCATATACCATGGTGCCGATACGCAGTCCATCTCTGTTCTGCAATTCCGTCTTAATGGAAACAATGGTAATCGGCAAAAAGAAGGTATTGCTGATGCGCAAATCCGTTTCCGTCGTGACCGCCACCAGCCCGATTTCTTTTGTGCGCACTTCGAGAATGTCAAACATCTTGTTGGCCGATGCTTTCGCGACAATATATGCTTTTATCCGTTGTTTTATTCCCTGCCAGAAACCCATAGTATCTTTCTTATAAACTATTGTTAAAATAGGACTTCCATTGCACTTCAATGAAAATATTACATTAAATTTAAGACAAATGACGCACTATGGAACACATGAGTACAGTAATTGCCATTCCTTTTTTTCTTTTGTTAATCCTGATAGAATATTTTGCGACCCGAAAATCCCATCCGGAATACTACAGACTGAATGACGCACTGACTAATCTGAACGTAGGGGTGAGCCATTTATTGTTTAAATTGCTGACTACCGGCATCCTGTTCGGTGCATATGTATGGACCACCGAACATATCGCGGTGATGCATCTGAGCGGCGTGTGGGCATATATTGTAGTGCTGGTCTTATTTGACTTCTGCTTTTACTGGGCACACCGCTTCGGTCATGAGATGAATATTTTCTGGGGCGCCCACGTAGTGCATCATCAGAGTGAGGAATACAACCTGACCGTAGCCCTCCGTCAATCCTGGATTCACAGTCTGCTGGCTTTCATTTTTTTCCTGCCAATCGGACTTTTGGGCGTGGATATTCTCACACTGGGTATCTGCGCGAGCATCAATTCTTTTTATCAATTCTGGATACATACCAAAGCCGTGAAACGCATGCCAAAATGGTTTGAAGCCATCTTCAATTCGCCGGCGCACCACCGCGTGCACCACGGCGTCAATCCGAAATACATCGACAAAAACCACGCGGGTATGTTTATCATCTGGGACAAAATGTTCGGCACCTTCCAGGAAGAAGAAGAGGAACCGGCCTACGGCACGACAACGCCTGTAAACAGTTGGAATCCGGCCTGGCTGAATATTGAATACTATGCCGGCATGTATCAAAAATCGAAGCAATTTTCTTCCGTAAAAGACAAACTGAAATACATTGTAGCCAAGCCGGGCTGGCAGCCGGAAGAACTGGGCGGACAGATGCCGGTTCCGGAAGCCGACTACAGCCGTCCGAAATACGACGCCAAAGCCGCCAGCAAGGGATTGAATATCTACGTGCTGGTGCAATTTGCATTCATCATCATCGGACTATCCGCCTATCTGTGGCACTTTGAGAAACTATCCACTTTCTACAATGTGCTTGCCTTCAGCGTGCTGATGCTGTCCACCGTGATTTGCAGCGCCATACTGGAACAAAAGAAATGGGTGAAATACGCGGAATATTTCCGCTTGCTGCTGGCGATAGTCGGCCTGAACTCACTATATTACCTGAACTACAACAGTTGGTTCTACATCGTGCTGATTATCTCTGTGGTGCTGACGGCCTACTTCATGGTTTGGTACACCCTGAACATCAACAACAAACACCTGATTCGGGAAATGGCCGTTAGAAAATAGTTGATTTCCTGATTATAATCCCGTCTGTTTTTTCTTCTGACACAATTCCACCAGAACGCCGTTGGTGGTTTTGGGATGAAAAAAGCAGACCAGTTTACCCAATGCGCCTTCGTAAGGTTTCTCTGTCAATGGCTGAAATCCTTCGCCTTTCAGTCGCTCCATTTCCGCATAAATATCCTCCACTTCAAAGGCCACGTGGTGCGTACCTTCGCCTTTGGTCGCCAGAAATTTATGCACCGTACTCTTTTCGGACATCGGCTCCAGCAGTTCTATCTTGGTGTCTTCCAACTGAAAGAAAGAAACATGCAACTGCTGACTCTCCAATGTTTCCTGATGGAAAGGCGGACGATTGAACAGCCTGGAAAATAATTCGTTGGATTGCTGCAGGTCTTTAACAGCGATGCCGATATGGTCTATCTTTTTCATAATGCACAAATTAAAATTTACGCTACTATTTACCAAATCCGGGCGGATGAAAAAACAGGGCAAATTTCCTTTTCGGTAAATATGTATGAAATTCGCTAATTTCACAGGGTGATTTACCTCGACTACAACGCGACCACGCCTGTTTCTCCGGAAGTATTGCAGGAAATGCTGCCTTATTTCTCCGAGAAGTTTGGCAATGCCGCCAGCACTACGCACCTGCCGGGACTGCAAGCCAAATCGGCCGTCGATATAGCACGGGAAAGGGTGGCAGTACAACTGAATGGCGAGCCGCAGGAAATCATCTTCACTTCCGGCGCGACGGAAGCCATCAACCTGGCCATCAAAGGCATCTTTCAGTTATATCAGGGCAAAGGGAATCACATCATCACTGCAAAGACGGAGCACAAGGCAGTTCTCGACACCTGCCGGTTTCTCGAAACAAAAGGCGCACGTATCACCTGGTTAGAAGTGAATCAACACGGGCAGATAAATCTGGAGCAGCTGGAACAGGCAATGACTCCTGAAACGATACTCGTGGCTGTGATGTTTGCGAATAATGAAACTGGTGTCGTGCAAAACATCGCGGATATTGCAGATATCGTACACCGGCACCAAAGCATTTTCTTCTGCGACGCCACACAGGCTGTTGGCAAAATTCCGGTAGATGTGCAGCGCGACGGAATAGATGTGCTCAGTCTTTCCGCCCATAAATTGTACGGACCAAAAGGTGTCGGCGCATTATATGTTCGAAGAAAAAACCCCAGAGTGCAACTGGAGCCACTGTTGCACGGCGGCGGACATGAACGTGGTTGGCGCAGTGGTACGTTGAATGTTCCGGGCATTGTCGGACTGGGAAAGGCTATGGAATTAATTACTTTCGACCATAGAACAACCATGCTGCGCGACCTGCTGGAATCCGGACTAACTGACTATTTTGGCGATGACATTAGCATCAATGGAAAAGAATCGCAACGGCTGCCCAACACGAGCAATATCACTTTCCCGTTCAAAGCCATTGATGTAATCCGGCACACACAAACCAAACTAGCAGTAGCCACAGGTTCCGCCTGCACTTCCGCACAAAACACACCCTCTCATGTGCTCACAGCTATGGGAAAGTCGGCAGCGGAAACAGCCCGCTCTATTCGGTTTAGCATAGGAAAATATACTACGGAAGAGGAAATTGCAGCGACTATACTGCTCCTCAGGGAATGCAGTAAACTATAAGAAACTATTTTGCCCTGATATACTTTTCAGATTGCAGTTCCAGGTATTTCCAGCTGATGGTCAGCGTGTCTCCACTCGCAGAAAGCGTATATCTGGCAGGACGCTCATCATTGAATTGTACCATATCGTGCTCCGCATCTCTGAACAGCAGGAAATTACCGCTTCTTGGCAACGCATTTTTCTTCGTGTGCTGCTCATCGAAAGTATTGTCCTTGCGCAACACCAGCGTAATGCTGTCTGCGGTAGAAGTAGGATTGGAAATACCATTTCGCAAACCGCAGCAGTTCGTCTCTATCCATTTCCAGTTGCCGTAAATCACCTTAGGTTTAGCCGGTTCCACCCACGTTCCTTTTACAGGTTTAGGCATTTTCGGTGGTTTGGCCACCATAACACCGGAAATAATGAGCACTAAAAAGAATACAATGTGTTTGCTGTTCATAATGAAATATTGGGTTAAATTTATAAAATTTGCCGCACACTTTTACACAGTACAAATATCTTACCAAAAATGACGGAACTCGAAAAAATAAGAATAGACAAATGGCTGTGGGCAGTTCGTTTATTCAAAACCAGATCGTTGGCTGCGGATGCCTGTGCCGCCGGCAAGATAAAAATGGACGGAGAAAGCCTGAAGGCCTCCTATATGCTGAAGGCGGGACAAACCATACAGGTGCAGAAAGAAGGCATCCGAATGATTATAAAAGTGGTAAAACTTATAGAAAAACGGGTCGGAGCGCCTCTGGCGGTGCAATGTTATGAAGACCTCACGCCTCCGGAAGAGAAAGATAAACTGAAATTTCCATCCGTATTTTATGAAGTACGGGACAGAGGCATTGGCCGCCCGACAAAAAAAGACCGGAGAGCCATCGAGAAGTTTAAAGATCCTGATTTGGAGGAATAAATATGATTTTACCGGCCTGCTTCTTTAAACATTAATAACAAAGCACCCCCGGAAAAAGCATACAGAGATGCGCAAAAAGTAGTAATTTTGTTACAAATTAGAAATTATGTTTGGAATGCACGGACCTGAAATCTGGTTCATCCTGGCTATCGTAGTGTTATTGTTTGGCGGTAAAAAAATTCCGGAGTTGATGCGTGGCATCGGTAAAGGTATCCGCGAATTCAACGCTGCCAAGGCCAATATTCAGGATGAATTTGATAAAGGCATCAAAGAAGAAGACGCTAAGAAATTACCTGAAAGTAAATAATCCCGCGTGTCAGAAGTAAAAGTGTACAGATCTCTAAAGAAGCTGCAAGAGGATTTGTATGCAAAAAACATAAGTGCCCAAGCGCTCACCAGATTTTATATTTCACAGATTCAGGCAAAAAGCGACCTCAACGCTTTTGTGGAAGTATTTGAATCTTCCGCAATGGCCACCGCTGCTGCCATTGATGAGAAAATAGCAACAGGCCAACCGTTGGGCAAACTCGGCGGGCTCGTTATTGCCATCAAAGACAATATTGTTTACAAAAATCATCTCGTTACAGCTGCATCCCGTATACTGGAAGGCTATAGTTCCCCTTTCTCCGCGACCGTCGTGGAAAGGCTGCTGGCCGAAGATGCCATTATCATCGGACGCACCAACTGCGATGAATTTGCCATGGGCGGAAGCAATGAAAATTCCTGTTATGGTCCGGTAAAAAACCCCTTTAATCCTGCATTGGTAGCCGGCGGTTCTTCCGGTGGCTCCGCAGCGGCCGTGGCTGCCGACCTGTGTATGGCGGCATTGGGTTCCGATACCGGCGGCTCCATTCGTCAGCCGGCTTCTTTTTGCGGCATCGTCGGGATGAAGCCTACCTACGGCGCTGTGTCCCGCTACGGACTGATTGCCTATGGCTCCTCTTTTGACCAGATCGGACCATTCTCCCACAACATTGAAGATGCGGCACTCATTCTGGAAGTCATTTCGGGCGGAGACGCATACGATGCCACCTGCTCATCACGTCCGGCTATTGCGTACAGTCAGCAACTGCAGCCATCCGGCACCTATAAAATTGCCTATTATAAAAACGCGCTGGAACACGAGGGAGTCCATCCCGAAGTGAAGAAAGCCTGTGAAGATACCATCAACAGGCTCAGAAACATGGGCCATACCGTGGAGGGTATCGAATTTGATGAACTGGATTATATCGTTCCCGCCTACTATGTGTTAACCACGGCGGAGGCATCCTCCAATCTTTCCCGATTCGACGGTGTAAAATACGGCTATCGCGCGCCGGAAGCTACCAATTTGGAGCAGACATACAAACTCTCGCGCTCGCAGGGATTTGGTAAGGAAGTGCAACGCCGCATCATGAGCGGCAGCTTCGTTCTGAGTGCCGGCTACTACGATGCCTATTATTCCAAAGCGCAGAAAGTACGCCGCATTGTGGCCGAAAAGACGCACCAGACATTGCGCGATTTCGACTTTATTATGTGTCCGACCGCACCTACACCGGCCTACCCGATTGGGGCAGTATCCGACCCGATTGCTTCTTTCCTCGGAGATATCTTTACCGTACAAGCCAATATCGCCGGTATCCCGGGCATTTCCCTGCCACTATATCACAGCGAAGCAGGATTACCTATCGGCATACAGTTCATGGCTGGCAGATGGCAGGATGCCAGATTACTAGCCTTCTCTGCATTACTTGAAAACAACAAGTAATTGATTTGCAATTAATTAAGTAATTTTTTATTCCTAAAAAAATCCTAAAAACCATGTCGCATGGCATGTAAAAAACCTTTTTTTCCTATCTTGCACCAATGTGCATCAGACGATATTGCTTTTTGTGGCTGCTTTTGCTGCTCGCTGTGCTGCCCTCTCCGCTGACGGCACAAACCAATGTTCCTTCTCTGTACAAGGACGTAGCCAGTGATCTGGAGATACCAACAGAGGAGAAATTACTGAAAGATGATCCTGATCCCGTGGTGTTGAGTGCGCAGATTGCCGTGCGACTGAAAAAGATTCAGAAAACCATTCCGTTGGATTACAACGAGCATGTTCAGACCTACATTACCTACAATACAAAACGAAAAACGCATATTTCCAAAATGCTGGGCCGCGCACAGAAGTTTTTTCCCATTTTTGAATCTATTTTGTCGCAGCATGGTGTGCCGGAAGAGATGAAATATCTGGCAGTGGTGGAATCGGCGCTGAATCCGTTTGCCGTTTCGCCGAAAGGCGCGACAGGCCTGTGGCAATTTATGTACAGCACCGGACTCCGCTATAATCTAGACATTAACAAGCGGGTGGACGAACGAAAAGACCCTTACAAAGCCTGTGAAGGCGCCGCCAGATACCTGAAGGAAATGTATAAATTGTATGGCAACTGGCACCTTGCCATCGCGTCCTACAACTGCGGCCCGGGAAATGTAAACAAAGCCATCAAAAAGGCGGGCGGATCTACCAATTTCTGGGATATCCGGCCTTTTCTGCCGGCAGAAACACGCGCTTATGTGCCGAGTTTCATCGCATTGGTCTATGCCATGAAATACGCCCCTCAATACGGCATCAGTCCGCTAGTGATTTCGCGCGAACCGACAGAACGCGTCACTATCAAGGAGAAAATTACGCTATCGGATCTGGAGTCATTACTGAATATTCCTCGGCAGGTTATCATCGATGAAAATCCGTCTCTGCTGACCACCCTGATTCCTGCCAACTTTACGCTGAACCTGCCGGCATCCAGAGTGAGCGCCTTCGCAGCTTTTCAGGATTCAATGTACAATAAAGCGGAAAATGTGACTACCGCCACCAAACTGGTAGTGCCAAGTGTTGTCAAGCCGAGCAGTGTCACAAAGGATGAATCAGCTTCCGCTGCACCGATAGCTGAACAATCGGCTTCCACCCAAAAAACCACTAAAAAACAAGCGGTCACATCGAAAAAGAAAGAAACCGAAACCAATCAAAAAACAGAAGCGGTAGCTGCGAAAAAGAAACCTGAGACGTCCAAAGAAAAAACAGCCAAATCGCCTGAAAAAACGGCTGTTTCTTCAAAGACTACTACCGTTTCCAAACTGAAACCGAGCAACATCTCCACCCCCGATTTTTACAAGGAAGATGATGAGCATTACAGAATGGTCATATACACGGTGAAAAAAGGCGACAATCTGGGATATATTGCCGGATGGTATCACTGCAAGGTCAAGGAAATCAGACGATGGAACGAGTTGAACGGCAATTTTATTGACATCGGCGACGAACTCGTCATATACGTTCACGAGCAGGATTACAAGAAATTTGTGCGGCTCAACTATTTGAGCAACCGACTCAAAGACCTCCTCAGCAGCCAGATACAAACCCACGAAGAAAGCGAGGCATTGCGCGTGAAGGAACAACGGGAAGACAGCACGCCACTGCTGGATAAAATCAACCCGATGAAAATCATTGCCGACAAGGGTGATTGCTATGAAAAACATACCGTGAAAAGCGGCGAGAACCTGTGGACCATCGCGCAGAAATATGACGATGTGAGTATACAGGATATCATGCGGCTGAACAAATACAAGAAAACACCTATCCTGCACAAAGGGGATGAAATCAGGATACGGCAGGTGCCCTGTCCTTAACATTTGAGCATAGGTAAAAAACCATATATTTTTGGTACTTTTGTAAGCTATCATTGAACCATAAACTATGTATGCTTATCTAAAAGGGAATCTCACCGCTGTCAATCCCACCCACGTGTATCTGGAATGCAACGGTATGGGTTTTTTCATCAACATATCTCTGACGACATTTGCGCAACTGGAAAACCAGACGAATGTGAAGCTGTTTGTCCACCTCGTCGTACGGGAAGATGCGCATACTTTGTATGGTTTCTACACGGAAGAGGAAAAGAATATGTTTTTGCATTTAATCAGTGTTTCCGGCGTTGGCCCCAACACCGCCAGACTCGTCCTCTCCTCTATGAATGTACATGAATTTCAGAAGGCAATATTACACGAAGATGTGCGTTTAATACAATCGATAAAGGGTATCGGACCGAAGTCCGCCCAACGACTTATTTTAGAACTTAAAGACAAATTGAAAAAAGAACCACTGCAGGACAATATTCTTTCAGGCATTGCGGCAGGCAGCAACAGCCTGATTACAGACGAGGCCATCGCAGCGCTCAATATGCTGGGTTTTCAGAAGGCAGCAGCGGAAAAGGCAGTACAAAAGGCACTGAAGGAGCATCACGGACAGCCTTCGGTGGAAGAATTGATAAAACTAAGCCTTAAAAATTTGTAGATTTGCAGTACACACACTTATTTTTTTATTTTTAGTGAGAAAAGGCATACGACATACTTACTTAAGTAGTTTACTATTCTTTGCTGCGTTGTGTAGCAGCGAACTCACTATTGCACAGTCTTCAGACACCAGCAAACCATCTTTAAAATATCCCATCCAGGACAGGAATACCGATTTCCTGAGTACCAAATCCACGACGAATATCGACCTGAAGGATCCGAAAATCATTGACAAAAAAGTAGAGTACGATATCTCCACCAACAAGTATATCGTGTATGAAAAGATTGGCAACACCTATTACAAGACGCCAACCTATCTGACCTATGATGAATACATGGAATACACGAGCCGGGAATCCGAGCAAAGTTATTTCCAGCAACGCTCACGTGCCATCGACCTCGCGGAAAGAAAGAGCAAACAGCCGTTCCTGTATCAGGGACCAGAATTATTCAACCGTTTTCTGGGCGGCACCAAAATTGAAATCAAACCGCAGGGAAATGTGGATGTCACAATCGGTGTCAACTCGCAACGCGTAGATAATCCCGTATTGCTGCAAAACCAGCGTCGTAATATCAACTTCGATTTTGACATGAATATCCAGCTGGGCCTGCAGGCTTCCATCGGCGATAAGATGAAGCTGGGGATCAACTACAATACCAAATCCGGATTTGCCTTCGAAAACCAGCTCAAGCTAGGCTACAAGGGCAAAGAAGACGATATCATTCAGGCGCTCGAATTCGGTAACGTCAGCCTACCGCTGCGCAGCGCGCTCATCAAAGGGCCGCAAAACCTTTTCGGGGTGAAAACACAATTGAAATTCGGACGACTCACCATCACCAATATTTTATCACAGCAAAAATCCAAAACGGAGAATGTGCGTATCGAAAACGGCGCGCAAACCCGCAAGTTTGAGATACGCGCGGATGAATACGAGGAAAACCGACACTTTTTTTTGGCACAGTATTTCCGTGATGCCTACGAAACCAACCTGAGCAAACTGCCTTTTGTCAGTTCACAAGTAGTCATTAACCGGATTGAAGTCTGGGTAACAAACAAAACCCGGCAAACCGAAGAAGTACGGGAAATCGTAGCCTTTCAGGATTTGGGTGAAACATCCAGAATTTACAACACCGGCAAAATCTTCAGCAATGGTGGCACCTATCCTCAGAACAATGCCAATAACCTCTACGATATCATCCGTAATAGTCCGAATGCCCTGGATTTCCGAGACCCGAGCCGCTGTATCAGCTTCCTCGAAAGCAACGGATTTCAGGCGGTAGATGACTACGAAAAAACCAGTGCCCGGAAACTGGCGCCCACGGAATTCTACTTCCATCCGCAACTCGGCTACCTGTCTCTCAATCAGCAGTTGCGGCCGGATGAGGTATTAGGCGTTGCCATCCAGTACACCGTCAACGGACAGGTATTCCAGATGGGCGAATTTGCGACTGACCTGCCTCCACTGGCAGACACCACCAAGACCAAAGATCAGATTCTAGCGTTGAAATTACTGAAGGCAACATCCATCCGGACAACAGAACCCATCTGGGATCTGATGATGAAAAATATCTATTCGCTGAACGCGTACAATGTCAGCAATGAACAATTTTTCTTTGATATTTACTACATCGATCCGGGTGGCGGACAAAAACGTTATCTGCCCGAGGCCGGCAATATTTCCGGCAAACAATTGCTGAAAGTATTGAATCTCGACAACCTCAACAATCAGTCGGATCCGCAACCCGACGGACGTTTCGACTTCTTACCGAATATCACCATCAATCCGCGCAACGGCAAAATCATTTTTCCCGTGCTCGAACCGTTTGGCAGCGCACTGGCCAATGCCATCGGCGATCCTGCTGTGGCGGAGAAATATGCTTACCGATATCTGTACGATACCACCAAGACAGCCGCACTGCAATATCCGGAATTTAACCGATTTGTTCTGAAAGGTTCTTACCGTGGTACCGATAACAGCACCTTCCGGCTGCCGGGCGCCTTCAACCTTCCACAGGGTTCTGTGAGCGTAAGTGCGGGCGGAAATCTGCTTACAGAAAACATCGACTATACCGTGAATTACGGCATCGGTGAAGTGATTATCATCAATCAGGGTGTACTGAATTCCGGTATTCCTATTGACATAAAATTTGAGAACAATATCTTGTTTGGCGTGGTCAACAAATCGCTGATGGGAACGCGACTCGATTATGCAGTCAATAAGAATTTCAATATCGGATTGACCCACCTGCGACTGGCAGAGAGACCGTTTACACAGAAGGTAAACTTCAATGACGATCCGGTAAAAAACAACATCATCGGACTCGACATCAACTACTCCACAGAATCCAAAGGGCTGACGCGTATCTTCAATAAAATCACCGCGCAGGATACAAAAGCACCTTCTAAAGTGTCTGTCTCTGCGGAGGTGGCGCATTTCATTCCGGGACATGCAAAAGCCATTAATATTGACGATGCTGGCACCATCTACGTGGATGACTTTGAAGGCGCAAGCACCACCTTCGACCTTCGGGGCAGCTACCTGAGTTGGTCGCTTGCTTCCGCACCAAAGGGAATGCCCAATCTTTTCGGCGCAGAAAAATTCCCGGAAGCGCGCCTCAGCGACAGCCTTGCCTACGGCTTTAACCGCGCTAAATTATCATGGTATTCCATCGACCCGCTCTTTCAGACGGACATCAACAGCAATCCATTGGATGGCCCCACACAGGAAGCTACCCAAAACAATATCTATACCCGACAGTTCTTTGAACAGGATGTGTTCAAAAACAGGGAAAATGCCACCATTACCAACCCTCCGCTTTTCACCCTGGATTTGTCCTATTTCCCGGATGAACGCGGCCCGTACAACTTTGAAACAAGTCCGACCACCTATTCAAAAGGGGTGAATGCCAGTGGCAAACTCAACAACCCGGAGACCCGCTGGGGTGGTATCATGCGTACCATCGAAGGTACCAGCGACTTTGAGGCAGCCAATATCGAGTTCATACAATTCTGGGTGCTCGATCCGTTCCGCTTTCCGGGCGCCAACAGAAAAGGAAATCTGTATCTGCAATTAGGTACTATTTCTGAAGACATCCTCAAGGATTCCAGAAAGCAATATGAGAATGGTTTGCCGCGTCCGAATGGCGGCACAACGGTAGATACCTCCAACTGGGGTGTTACGCCTACCATTCAGAATGCATTGACCAACAGCTTTGATGCCGATCAGGATGTTATCAGAAAACAGGACGTCGGTCTGGATGGTTTGGATGACGCCACAGAACAGTTGTTTTTTTCCAATTACCTATCCAAACTGGCCGCGGTGGTGAGTAGTCCGGCTGCATTGGAGAAAGCGCAGAGCGACCCATCTTCAGACAACTATGTCTTTAACCGGGATGGTCGTTTTTCCGGCAGCGATGATGTAATTACCCGTTATAAAGATTTCTCCAATACGCAAGGAAACTCTTCCAATAACCTCAATGATGGAAATGTAAACGGCAACTCCCGGACACAACCGGACAATGAGGACCTGAACAATGATAATACCCTGAATGAAACGGAAGAATATTTTCAGTATCGTATTGCATTTGATGACAATACGCTGGCAACTTCCTCTTATGTTGCAGACAGGGTAGCGGTTCCGCTCAACGGCAACGATTCCGCCTTCTGGTATCAGATTAAAATCCCTATCAAGGAATTCGAACAGCGCGTTGGCAATATTGCGGACTTCCGTTCCATTCGTTTTATCCGTATGATGATGACGGATTTTGATCAGCCTGTCACACTGCGCTTCGCGCAATTTGGTTTAGTGCGAAATCAATGGCGTAAATACGACTTGTCGCTGGCCACGCCGGGCGAACAACTGCCGGGCGACGAAATCAGCTCCACCGAATTCAACGTAACCGCAGTGAGTGTTGAAGAAAACTCTACGCGCAAACCGATTCCGTACGCGACACCACCGGGCATTATCCGCGAACAGAATATCAGCGGATATAACAATGCCCTGCAAAACGAGCAGGCGATGAGTTTGCAGGTATGCGAACTGAACGATGGTGACGCGCGTGCCGTATTCAAAGTAACCAACATCGATTTGCGTAACTACAAACGCATCAAGATGTTTACCCACGCAGAGAATTTTCCGGGCGACAAAGGCTCCCTCTATCCGATCAGAGACAATGACATCAATGCCTTCATCCGTATTGGTTCCGACTTTACGGACAACTATTACGAATACGAATTGCCGTTGAAAGTGACGCAACCCGGCAACTACAATCCCGAAAGCGATTTGGACAGAAGACTGATCTGGCCGGATTCCAATCAGATGAATATCCTGTTGGACTCTCTCACTAAAGTGAAACAACTCCGCAATCAAAGCAATGCATCTTTGATTCTGCCTTTTGAGGTGACCATGGCCAACGGCAGTAAAATCAGTCTGAAAGGAAATCCCGATCTCGGGGTGGCTTCTGTGATGATGATTGGCGTGCGTAACCCGAAACGCGTCATCGGAGAGAACGATGCCACCGACGACGGACAACCGAAATGCGCGGAAATCTGGGTGAATGAGTTGCGCATGGCCGGCTTTGACGAACAGAGCGGATGGGCTGCCCTCGGACGTGTAGACCTGCAATTGGGTAATCTCGGTAATATCGTCTTTGCCGGCAATCTGCATACTATCGGATTCGGCGATCTGGAACAAAGGCTGAATCAGCGCTACCGCGACAATTACTATCAATATGACATTGCCACCAACTTACAGCTGGGCAATTTATTACCGGAAAAAGCCGGACTTAAAATTCCGGTATATGCGCAATTTTCACAGGCTATCAGCACGCCGCAATACGATCCGTATGAACTGGATGTGGAGATGAAAGACAAATATAGTGTGATTGATGCCGATCCGAATCTTTCCAAAGACGAGAAAAAAACGATTAAAGATTCTATCAAACGGGTAGCACAGGATATCACTACCATCAAAAGTATCAACGTAACCAACCTGCAGAAAGTGCGCACAAATCCGGAAAAGGAAGCCCGCGTATATGATGTCGAGAACTTCAACGTCACGTATGCCTTCACGCAAACGGAAAAAAATAATCCGGTGATAGAAAAAGAGGTAATTACCAGACACCGTGGTTCACTGGGCTGGAATTTTTCGCCTAAATCGCTCTACTGGCAACCCTTCAAAAAGATTAAAAACAACAGCATTCACCTGAAACCTGTCAAGGAATTCAACATCAACCTGAAACCGAACAGCATTGCCTTCCGTACGGATATCAATCGTCAGTATGGTTCCACTAAAATCCGGGATATCGGCAATGATGGCCTGGTGATACTGCCTACCTATGATAAATATTTCACGTGGGACCGATTCTGGACAATCAAATACAGCCTGACGAAATCCATCAACCTGGATTTCACTGCCAACAACCGCGCCCGCATTGACGAGCCGGAAGGTGCGCTGGACACCAAGGCAAAACGCGATTCGGTGCGCAGAAATTTCTGGAAATTCGGAAGAAACACCAACTACGACCACATCTTCAACGCCTCGTACAACCTGCCGCTGCAATTGTTCCCGTCATTGGACTGGATGAATGTGCGGGCTCGCTACGGCGCGGACTATTCCTGGACCACCGCACCGCTCGGGTTGGCTTCATTGGGTAATACCATTAAAAACGGACAGAACTATCAGATTACCGCAGACATCAACTTCAAGAATCTGTATCAGAAATCCAAGTTCCTGAAACCATACACCTTGCCGGAACAGAAAAAGACCAAAGAGCAATATGCGGACGCGCTGTCAAAATACGAACAACAGGAAAGTGACGCCGATGCCAAAATCCTGAAGAAGAGAGAGGAAATTGAACGCAAGATAGAAGAGATAGAAAAGGCGGAACAGGATACCTCCAAGACAAAAGATGATATCAAGCAACTGATTATTCAGAAGAAACAGCTGAAAAATGACCTGCGCCAGCTGAAGGTGGACAAAAGAAAAATTCTGATGCCGGCCAATCCGAAACTGGATGCTGCGATACGGCCGCTGTTGTTCCTGCAACGCGCATCGTTGAGTTATGATGTGAAGCGCACCTCCATCCTGCCGGGCTTTATGCCATCGCCGCTCTTATTTGGTCAGAGTTTCAGCGAGCGTGCTCCGGGCGCCGCCTTCCTCTTTGGTGCACAAAAAGACACCAACTGGCTGAATGATATGGCGGCAAGAAATCTCATTTCGAGAGATACTTTGCTGAACTATCAGTTTTTGCAAACCCGTCAGAACACCTTCAACCTAAAGGTATCGCTGGAACCTTACCGCGACCTGCGCATTGACATATCCATGCAGCGCACGAAGGGTGAAACCTACTCGGAATTCTTCAAAACGACCTCCGCAGACGGACCATTCCGCCACCTGACACCACAAGTAAACGGCAATATGTCACAGTCATTCCTGATGCTGCGCACCATTTTCAGTAAAGTGGATGAAAACAACTTCAGCAATGCCTTCTATAAATTCCAGGAATTGCGCGAAGTCTATTCTCAGAAATTCGGCGATAAAAACCCGAATTCAGAGGGAATTTATATCAATGACAGCATTGTACTGCCTAACTTCAAGGAAGGCTACGGACCATTCTCTCAGGATGTGCTCGTGCCTGCACTGATAGCGGCTTACACCGGAAAAAATCCGGACAAAGTACGTCTGAATCCGCTGAAAACAATGCCATTACCTAACTGGCGACTCACCTACAACGGAATTGCAAAAACCAGCTGGGGTAAGAAATTATTTACCTCCTTCAACATTACACACGGCTATAATTCTACCTTCAGCATTGGTTCTTACATCACCAACCTGAACTACATCGGTACTGTTGGTTATTTCAACGAAGACTTGTATTACGTGCCGGAACGCATCGACAGTTTGTCGGGCAACTACTACGCGTACTATTCCATCCCGCAGGTGAATATCACGGAACAATTATCTCCGTTGCTGGGTGTGGAAATTACCTGGAAAAACAGTTTGATTACCAATTTTGAATTCAAGAAATCGCGCACGCTCGGTCTGAGTTTGCTGGACTACCGACTGACCGAAACGCGCACCACGGAATATGTGGCGGCACTCGGTTATAAGCTCGCCAAATTCAAATTGCCGTTTAAAATCCGGGGCAAGCGCATCACGCTAAATAACGACATCAACCTGCGCGCCGACTTCTCCTACCGTGATGACAAGACGGTAAACTATCGCCTCGACCAAAATATCGCGGAGCCGACCCGCGGACAAAAAACCATCTCGCTGGCCACCACGATTGACTACATCATCAACAACAAGCTGAACGTCCGTATTTTCTATGATTTCCGCAGAATTAATCCGGCGACGCTGGCATCTTATCCGACGAAAACACACCGCGGTGGTATCACCTTCCGCTTCTCGCTGACACCATAACCGACGCGGCGCTCCTGTTTGATTTCATTGTGATTATGTAACATTCGTTACCTTGCATTTCCCGAAATATTCGTTATTTTCGTAAAAAATTTATCATGAACGTTCCAGCTGAATTAAAATATTCCAAAGAGCACGAATGGGTGCGCGCAGAAGGTGACATTGCCGTAATCGGTATTACTGCATTTGCACAAGGTGAATTAGGTGACATCATTTATGTCGATATCGACAGCGTGGGTGAAACCATGTCGCAGAATGGTATCTTCGGCACTGTAGAAGCCGTTAAGACAGTTTCTGATTTATTCCTGCCGGTGGGCGGAGAAATTGTTGAATTCAATGAAACGCTGAAAGACCAGCCGGAACTCGTGAACAGCGATCCTTATGGCAATGGTTGGATGATTAAAGTAAAAATGAGCAATCCCGCCGAACTGGACACTTTGCTCGACAGCGCAGGCTATCAGGCATTAATCGGTTAATATACCGTCATTCCGAACATCGTGAGGAATCAAAATATACAAAGCAACGTTGCAAAAATAATTCCCGCCACCCTATGGTCGGGAATTATTTTTTTGGTCTGTTTAGTGCCGGGCAGCACCATTCCCCAGGATGACTGGCTCGACAAAATTCACTTCGACAAGTTGGTACACGCTGGCTTATATTTAATATTATTCCTGCTAATTATCAGAATTTCCCGGAAAATAAATGCCGCAAATCTGTTTGCCGCCGGCATACTGTGCATCGCACAAGGCATCCTAATTGAAATCCTGCAAGAATCGATTGTTTTTCTGCACAGGAGTTTTGATATTTGGGACATTGCCGCCAACATGGCAGGCGTCCTTCTTGCTGTCTTCTTGGCAGGCAAATGGTATAAGACAATTTAACTTCCTTTTTAGCGCTATTTTTGATATGTTTAGCCTGTGAAAAACTGGCTGCTGATATTATCTTTCCTATTCACTGTTTCCGCGACTGCACAGGACGGCAACTATGACGCCTTTCTGGCGCGGCAGTTCGCACTCAACGGAGAATATGGCAAAGCTGCGGAATACTACGCCGATCTGTTTGAACAGACACCGGACGAATATTACAACGACTATCTGGACGTGCTGATTAAGTTGAAAGATTTTGAAAAAGCGGAGAAAGTCATCAAAACCATTTATAAAAAAAGTGGCAATAATCCGGTCTATCTCACCGACATCGCTTCGCTGTATCTGCAACAGGAAAAAACCGCGGAGGCGGAAAAGCAATTCGCAAAAATCATCAAGGAATTACCGGCGAGCAAGTATATCATCACACAAGTGGCACAGCGGCTCATCGAGCTGAAGCAATATGATTACGCGGAAAAAGCCTACCTGCGCGGCAAGGAAATCCTGAAAGATAAAAACGCTTTCAATCTTGAAATCGCGCAACTGCTGCTTTGGAAAAACGACTATACCGGCATGATGATGGCCTATCTGGATGAAGCGCCCTACATGGCTAACAATCTTTCCGTGATACAAAACGGATTGCAGAAAGGCTGGACGGATGAAAAAGCGAAAGACGCATTGGAAAAGGAACTACTGAAACGCACGCAATCCGCCAAGGGCAATTTTGTATATCAGGATTTGCTGGTATGGCTGTACATGCAGCGCAACGATTTTGACGGCGCCGTCATTCAGGCTAAATCGCTGGATATGTTGCGCAATGAAGACGGCAGCAATGTGCTGCGCATCGGGCAAACCGCGCTCGTGCAGAAAGACTATGACGCCGCGATCAAAGCGTTTCAGTATGTCGTACAGAAAGGTGCCAATTACCCGTGGTTTGTCAATGCCAACCTGGCACTCATCAATGCACAGCGCGACAAACTCGTCAACGCCACCGCCTATCAGCGCGCGCAGCTGTTTGCACTGAAAGGCACTTATCAGACTTTTATTCAGAGCTATCCGAACGACTATCTGGCGACCAATGCCACACTTGAACTCGCGCAGCTGGAGGCACTCTACCTGCATGAGCTGGATAGTGCCATTGCCCGCACCCTGCCGATTGCAGAAAACAACCGGACACCTAAAGATTTATTAGCCAGAGCCAAGCTGAACCTCGGTGATTACTATATCATGGATGAACAGCCCTGGGAAAGCTTATTGCTGTATTCACAAGTGGAAAAAGAACAGAAAGGTAATCCGATTGGCGAGGAAGCAAAATTCAAGAATGCGAAACTGGCCTATTTCAAAGGCGACTTTGAATGGGCGCAGACACAACTGAAGATTATCAAAGCCTCTACCACAGAGCTCATTTCCAACGATGCCATCGACCTGTCGGTGTTCATCCTCGACAACCTGAATACGGATGAAAGCGACCGCGCACTGCTGAAGTTTGCCAAATCGGAATTGCTGCGTTACCAGCACAAACTGAAAGATGCCGAAGACACGCTCAATGACATTCTGGCCACAAGTGTCGGCACAGCGCTGCAGGATGATATTCTCTATCTGAAATATCAGCTGGCCAAAGACCGGCAGCAATATGCCGAAGCCGCAGGCTATCTGGAGCAACTGTCCGCCAGCTTCGGGGATGATATTCTGGGCGATAATGCGTTGTTCTATCTCGGCGATTTGTATCAATATTATTTGAAAGACGAGGAAAAGGCCAAACAATACTACGAACGCATCATTCTGGAATACAAAGACAGTACGCTGGCGGTGGAAGCCAGAAAAAGATTCCGGAAACTGCGCGGCGATATACCGTAAAACGAACCCTTTCTTTGGAACTAAATATGATGTATCTTTGTTAACACATAAAACACAATTATAACATGGGCGGAATTTATCTGATTTCAATTTTGATTATGGCGGTGAGCTGGTATGTTGGCTTCACCATGAAACGACGTTTTAAAGAGTATTCTGAAAGTCCGATTAACTTAACCGGACGCGAGGTGGCGGAAAAAATGCTGCGCGACAATGGCATCTTCGATGTGAAAGTAGTATCTGTGCCGGGCGCACTGACCGACCACTATAATCCGTTGGACAAAACCGTGAACCTGAGTGATTGGGTATATGCACAGTCCAACGTGGCAGCGGCAGCCGTGGCTGCGCACGAATGCGGACACGCCGTGCAGCACGCTACAGCTTACAGCTGGCTGACAATGCGTTCCAAGTTGGTGCCGATTGTTCAGGTCAGCTCACAGTATATGCAGTGGGTGATTCTGGGTGGTCTGGCAGTACTGATGTTCACCAAAGGACAGATGCCGTGGATATTGCTGGCTGGGATTGTACTGTTTGCCACTACTACCTTGTTCAGTTTCATCACCCTTCCGGTGGAGTTCGACGCTTCCAACCGTGCATTGAAATGGCTGGACAGCACACAGATCGTGTACGGCGATCAGCATGACAAAGCTAAAAACGCGCTGAAATGGGCGGCTTCGACTTATGTGGTGGCAGCATTGGGCTCACTGGTGACCCTGCTTTACTACATTTCCATCTTTATGGGTGCCAGAAGAAGAGACTAAAACAAATGTTCGAATCGTATAAATTTAAAGCAAGCCTGATGGCTTGCTTTTTTTGTTGTGCAGATATCTCTGAATTGCGTAATTTTATGGTATAATATATTATGCCATGAACAAACTGACTTTTCTTTTAGCTATGACTGCGCTCTTATTCATCAGTTCCTGCAAAAAGGATTCGGATGACAACACCATTAACGTTCCCACAGACGGCCTGGTATCCTATTTTAAATTCGATGGAAACTTAAAGGATGCAAAAGGCAACACACCGGAAGGAAGCAACAATGGCAATGCACCCTTTGTTTCTGGCAAGGTTGGGCAAGCCATCTCTGTCAACGGTATTGACCAATACATTGAATTTGACAGAAAAACCTTTAAGAATGGCAATAATATCAGTGTCGCCTTCTGGTTTAAAAAGAAAACCATCGATAAATTATTTCTGATTATGTGTGATGATTTCGCGGTTTCGATGTCAGAGAATGCCGGTATTTTACGGACAGGTTTTACCATTTCCGTTCCCGGCACCAACAGTGCTCATGGAAATTATACGGCCGATGTATGGATACATTTTGTAGGCACTTATGACGGCACGGATATTAAAATTTATATCAACGGCATTTTACAAGAGACGAAAAATCATCCGGGTAATATAACTGCCTATAACAGATCTTTGGAAATAGGCAGATTTGACTCCTCCTATTGCTCCGGTTCTGTGGATGAATTGCTGATTTACGACAAAACACTCACACAAACCGAAGTGAATCAGCTGTATGGCGCCTACTAAGCAGCACTAAGCATCCAGGAAATGGGTAAAAAGCCGGATGGATAAAAAAAGTTTGTCCATCCAAATACTCATTTTCAATCACTTATGTTAAATTACTAAAAATAATTCGGGCAAAAGGTTGGTAATTCGCCTGCGATAAAGTACCTTTGCAACCCAAATTTGTCTCAGGGCATATTAAAAACAAAAAAAATTCAATATCGTGAATACTTTATCTTACAAAACCAAGACTGTATCTCCTAAGGAGGTCGTACGCAAGTGGTACGTAGTGGATGCAGAAAACCAGACATTAGGACGTATCAGTTCTGAAATCGCTAAGATTTTACAAGGCAAAAACAAGCCTTCCTACACACCGAACATCGACACAGGTGACCACGTGATTATCATCAACGCGGAGAAAGTGGCATTGACCGGTAAAAAAATGACTGACAAGGTCTATATCCGTCACACAGGATACCCTGGTGGTCAGCGTTTTATGACACCAAAAGAAGCATTGGTGAAAAAACCGGAGTTCATCCTGGAAAACGCGATCAGCCATATGTTGCCACGCACCCGTCTGGGCAGAGCAATGTTTAAAAAATTACATGTTATAGCAGGTAGCAACCATCCATATGCTGCTCAGAAACCTGAAGTTTTAAAATTCTAATAAAATACAAATGGCAAATACAACAATCAACGGATTAGGTCGCAGAAAAACAGCGGTTGCCCGCGTTTATCTGAAAAGCGGCAACGGAACCATTATCATCAACGGCAAAGACATCAAGGAATACATCAACCTGCAACAGCTGGTAGACAGAGCTTTGAAACCGTTAAACGTACTGGATGCAGCCAGCAAATTTGACATTACTGTTAATGTAAAAGGCGGTGGTATCAAAGGACAGGCTGAAGCTATCTCTTTGGGTATCGCCCGTGCACTGGTAAAAAATGACGAAACAGTGAAACCGGCGCTGAAAGCAGAAAGCCTCATGACGCGTGACTCCAGAATGGTAGAGCGTAAGAAATTTGGTAAGAAAAAAGCGCGTAAGAGCTTCCAATTCAGTAAACGTTAATATTCATCAACTTATAAGCATAATCATATGTCAATGCCAAAAATATCTCAGCAAGAAATGTTGGATGCCGGAGTACACTTCGGGCATTTAAAGAAAAAATGGAATCCTAAAATGTTGCCATACATCTTTATGGAGCGCAAAGGAATCCACATCATAGATTTAAATAAAACACAGGAAAAACTCGAAGAGTCTGCAGCTGTGTTGCGTTCTATCGCGAAATCAGGCAGAAAAATCTTATTTGTAGCTACTAAGAAACAAGCGAAAGACATCGTTCAGGCTGCTGCAAAAGAGGTGAACATGCCATTCGTTACAGAGCGCTGGTTGGGTGGTATGCTGACCAACTTTGTCACTATCCGCAAATCCATCAAGAAAAAACAAAACATCGAGAAGATGTTAGGTGACGGTGCACTGAACAACATCACTAAGAAAGAGCGTTTAATGCTGGGTCGTCAACAGGAGAAATTAGACAAAGTACTGGGTGGTATCGAAAACTTACCTCGTATCCCGGCTGCCTTGTTCCTGGTAGACATCTCTCACGAGCACATCGCGCTGGCGGAAGCGAAAAACCTGGGTATCAAAACCATCGGTATCGTGGACACCAACAGCGACCCTACAAAAGTAGACTTCGCTATCCCTGCAAACGACGATGCTTCCAAATCTATCCAGTTAATCACCAACTACCTTGTTGAGGCGATTAAAGAAGGTCTGGCAGAACGCAAAAAAGACAAAGAAGAGCAGGACGCTAAAACAGAAGCGCAGCCGGAAGCGAAAGCTGAAACTGCAGAATAATATAACAAACTGGTAAGCAAGTACACTTACCAGTTTTTTTCTTTTTACATTTCAAATTCAACTATATCATGTCAAATATTACAGCAGCAGAAGTAAATAAATTAAGACAAGAAACAGGTGCAGGTATCATGGATTGCAAAAAAGCACTGATTGAAACCAACGGTGATTTTGAGGCAGCCATCGATTTCCTCCGCAAGAAAGGCGCGAAAATTGCGGCTAACCGCTCTGACAGAGAAGCCAACGAAGGTGTTGTGGTTGCTTTAACCAGCGAAGACGGCAAATTCGGTTGTGCTGTTAACCTGAGCTCTGAAACAGACTTCGTAGCTAAAAACGAAGATTTCGTAAATCTGGCGAAAGCGATTGCTGACGTAGCACTGAAAAACAGAATCAAAACTGTTGAAGACCTGAACAATGCAGAACTCGACGGCGTGAGCATCAAAGATAAATTGCTGGATACAGTAGCAAAAATCGGCGAGAAGATCGAAGTTAAAAAATACGAAGTACTGGAAGGCGAGGGCGTTGTAGCCTACATCCACATGGGTTACAGAATGGGTGTGTTGGTGCAACTGAACAAAGCACTGGACGAAGCAATCACCGTAGCAGGTAAAGACGTAGCTATGCAAATTGCTGCGATGAATCCTGTAGCTGTTGACGGCAGCGGCGTTTCTGACGAAATGAAAGAGCGCGAAAGAGCGATTGCCCGTGAGAAAGCAATTGCAGCCGGCAAACCGGAGAACATCCTCGACAAAATCGCGGATGGCGCAGTGAACACCATGCTGAAAGAAAACACCCTGTTACCACAGGCATTCGTGAAAGACGGCAGCAAAACCGTTGAGCAATATCTGAAATCAGTAGATAAGGATTTGACAGTTGTATCATTCAAACGTGTGACTTTGTCATAATCCATTGCGATAAATAAAAAAAGAGAACTTAAGGTTCTCTTTTTTTTTGCCTATTTTTGTCATATCATCCTCAATTTACACTATGAAACAACCCATCAAACGCGTATTGCTCAAACTCAGCGGAGAAGCCTTAATGGGCGACCAGCAATTTGGTATCAAGGCGGATACCCTCGGCCTTTTCGCTGATGAAATTGTAGAAGTCATCAAAGCCGGCTACGAAGTTGGAATCGTGGTGGGCGGCGGTAATATCTTCCGCGGTCTGCAGGCCGGCAATATCGGCATCGAGCGCGCACAGGGCGACTACATGGGCATGCTGGCCACCATGATTAACGGTATGGCCTTACAGGGCGCTATCGAATCCAGAGGAATCTATACCCGCTTATTATCTGCATTGAATATTTCTCAGGTGTGTGAACCTTATATCCGCCGCAGGGCAGTGCGCCACCTCGAAAAAGGTCGGTGCATCATCATGGCGGCAGGCACGGGAAATCCGTATTTTACGACAGACACGGCTGCCGCTTTGCGCGCCAATGAGATTGAAGCTGATGTAATCCTGAAAGGTACCAGCGTAGATGGCGTTTACACTGCTGATCCGAAAAAGGACGCATCCGCCACAAAATATGAAACCATCTCTTATGACGAAGTGATGCTGAAAAATCTGCGCATCATGGACCAGACGGCATTCGCTCTTTGCAAGGAAAATAAAATGCCGATTATTGTCTTTAACATCAAGGAAAGAGGCAATATCCTGCGCATCCTGAACGGCGAAAAAATCGGCACGCTGATCAGCTAATCAGCAACAGATTTTCTTACAGTAAATAAAAAGGAGCAGCCCGTTGGGGGCTGCTCCTTCGTTTTTCAGTGATATGTTAGCGCAATTTAGTTAGAACGGACAGGACTTGCACGGATCCACTTCCATATCAAATCTTTCCAGTGATTTCAGGTTGATGCTGCCGCCAATCACACTGAATTCAGTGCGACGGTTTCGTTGATGTTCGAATTCTGTACATTCCACATTATCTGTACAGTTGTTACGCGGTTTGGTTTCTCCGTATCCTTTTGCCACCAGACGTTTTTTATCAATTCCTCTGGAAAGTAGCCAGTCAACGACAGATTGCGCACGGCGCTGTGATAATTTGATATTATAATCGTACGGCGCTCGGGCATCCGTATGAGAAGCAATCTCTACAATGGCATCCGGGTTTGCCTGCAGGAAGCCCAGCAATTTGTAGAGTTCCTTTTCACTTTCAGAACGGATATTCCATTTGTCAAAGTCATAATAGATATCTTTCAGTTCAACCGGCGCTCCGCTGATTCGTTCCAATACCACCTGCACTTCTCTCGGATTTTTGCCGCACACTCTGTCTACCAGACAGAAACTGTTATCCTGTTCTACATTGATCATACCCGGCAGATAATCTTTCGCATTGGCCACTACTATATAATTACAATCGCAGCGCAGCATTTCACAAATCTGTCCTCTTTCATTGGTAGTGTATGTTTTTGTCCATCCCTCACACACGCTGGTTAACTGGATAGTCGCATTTGGCAGTGGCACAAGACCGCTGTCGGAAGCGTGTTTTCCCAGCACGGTTACATTCAGTGCATAATCGCGTTTTTTCTGCAGCGGAATTTTCACAAACACCTTTCCTCCGGGACTCACACCTACCGTAGATGCGCACACAGAATCATTAGGGAAATAACCATCGGCAGTGGCGGTAAAGCAATAGTCGGTGTTTTTCACGACACTGAATTCAAATTCGCCGTCGCATTCGGTGATAGCCCTACCCTGATCTGTCCGGTCCTTTTTTGTCTGCATGATGACGGTGCTGGTGCAAATGGGCTCACCGGTTTGCGCATCCACGACAATACCTTCCAGATCTATTCCTTCATCTACAAATGTATAGATATCATCCAGCCCTCTTCCATCCTGACGGTCTGACGTAAAATAACCATAGCTTCTGTCATTTCCGTAGATAAATCCGTAGTCGTCGTATGAACTATTGATAGGTGCGCCGATATTTTTCATTTTCACCCATTCGCCGGCTGCATTCTGTTTTACTTTGAAGATATCCAATCCACCAAGGCCGCCGTGCGCATCTGAAGAAAAATAAAGATAGCCGCTGCTGTCCACGATGGTCGGGAACATCTCTCTTCCTTCTGTGTTGATTTGCGGACCGAGATTTTTCGGGGTGCTCCAGCCCTCACCTTCGCGTTGTGTTACGTAAATATCCGTAGCGCCAAAACCACCGGGCATATCGCTCACGAAATACATGGTTTTTCCGTCAGGTGTAATGGCAGGATGTCCCACGCTATACTCCGGATTATTGTATTGGAAAGGCTTGTCATTTTTCCATGTCTTACCTTCCACATCCGATTCATAAATAGCGAGCTTGATGATTTTATCGTCACTGCTCGTTGTCGTTTTTTTATTGATGAAATTATTTCTGGTAAAGAATACTTTTTTGTTGTTATCGGTGAAGGCTAGTGTTCCTTCATGATATTTCGTTGTCGCATCACCTTTCATGAACTGCGGTTTTCCGAAATCTGCTTTATCTCCTTTCACATACCACATATCAAAAAACTGGGTACCTGTCCAGGTATGTTCTCTGCTGATAGCCTTGGAGCTATCGCGGGATGATGCGTAGATTAATCCGCCGTCAAATAACGCCGGACTGAAATCATATCCGGATGTATTGAATGGAAGATTTTTTACGGTATATCTTACACGAGTGAGCAGATATTGACCATAATCGCTGCATGCTTTGAGTTCCGCAGCGGAACGTCTGTCTTCCGGCACTTCCTGGTTGTATTGCGCATACCACTTGGCGGCGTCTTCATATCGACCTTTCATCTGCAGCATCTGCGCGTAGTAGAGCTTGTATTTCGGCTCGAAACTGCCGCCTTTCTGTGCGGCCGACTCATACCACTGCAAGGCCTTGTCGTATTTGGAAGTCAGTCTGTAACAGTCTGCCAGTTGCAACATCTGACGTGTACTGTCAGGATGCTTTTTCAGATAAGCTTCATACAAGGGTATGGCCTCATGGTAGGCGAATTCCTTGTATAATTTGTCGGCCTTATTCACACCTCCGGGATACATGGCATTAGTACCACCACCATCTATAAACTGCTGCGCACAGAGACTGCCATAAGACAGAACACTCAGCAGCAGTGCTGTTACAATGGTTCGAAGCGATATGATTGCATATTTGGTATTCATAACTTATTCGCTGTTTAGTTTTAGGTTTTGGTTATTGTCGTCTGCAGCATCAGAAATATCTTGGTGTCACAGCTTTCTTCTTTTCGAATGCAAAATCGTATCCGATGATGATCTCATGGCTTCCTCTGTTGAAATTGTTCAGTTTGGATAATGTGTAGTCGTAAGCATAACCTATCATCAGCTGTTTCGTTGCCCATACTTCCAGCATCGCATCAAAGCTATCTCCGTCGTATAGATTGGTTCCGCTGCTTTTATTTCCCGGTGATGTGCGGTACTGCGCACCGATATTTACTCTGTTATAAATCAGGAAACTAAGGTTAAAATCCAGCGTATGTGCTACACGCTGTTCCGCATTGGCAAGATATCTGTACAAAATCTGCGGGCGGATATAAAGCGCTTTACCGGCCGGAATAGCACCACCTACCATGGCATTGAAGTGAGGTGTTTTCTTTGCGTAGGTAAGATTTTGTTCCTTTTTGGAAAGTTCTCCTTTGATAAAATTCGGAACGCTCAGTCCGACATAGAAATTCGGGTGATACATATATAAACCTGCGCCGACATCCGGTAATACCTTGCTGATATTCTGATTGAGCGCAGGGTCTATTCCTGTACCATCCGTTGTAATGGATCCTGCAAGATTGGCTTTATACCAGAGAATACCTGCATTAATACCCATACTTAATTTTATCTTCTTTCCTAGATTTACCCGATATGCATAGGTGACATCAAATTGATTCTTGTGCTCCACACCGAGGCGGTCGTTCACGAAATAGAATCCGAGGCCATTGTGTTCATTTTTCAGCGGACTGTGTATGCTGAACACCGCGGTTTTAGGCGCACCATCGATACCGCCTGCTTTGCTACCCGACCACTGATCGCGATATAAGGCACGTATACTGAGCACCTCTCTTGCGCCGGTATAGGCTGCATTCAGGGGTAACTTATTATACATGAACTGGGTGTACTGCGGATCTTGCTGTGCCTGCGCAAGGCGGGCAAATCCTGCTACCAGGAAAATAGCAATGAGTACTCTGGTGGTTAACTGATAATACATTGTTATAGCTTTTTTGGTTTTATGGTTTTATACCGATATCTTATACTGCTGTGCGAATTAACGATGTAAGGTGATGAATCCGGCTTTATTGATTTCTTCCTGCGACTCATTGAAGAATTTCACCACATAGTAGTAGGTTCCGTCCGGCAATGGCGAGCCTTTATATCTTCCGTCCCAGTCATTCATATATTGCCCTTCGCGATACACTTCAATACCCCATCTGTTGTATACATTCAGCTCTACATTACCCACGGCACATGGGATTTCGAAGACATCATTTATTCCATCGCCGTTTGGTGAAATAGCATTCGGGATAACACAACCTTCCACTCTGATCACCACCCATGCGCTGTCTTTGTAAGAGATAATAGTATCACATGCCCTATCTACAGGATCGCAGATCTGATACATAAAGCTATCGATTCCCGTATAGCCGGTAACCGGCCGGTAAGTGATAGTTCCATCACCGTTCGGTACCGCAGTACCATGTGAAGGCCCCACTACAACTTCGGATTCTGAACAGAGTGCAACATTATCCTCATCCATGGATACATCATTGGCGAGCACATTTATATCTATGAATGTATTGGGTTCGATTTTCACGGAATCTCTGTTGGCGACAGAAGCCAGACCAATCAGATGTATGATAAATCTTGTTTCAACACATTCATTGAGTTCATCACTGCAGGCTCTCAGCGTAATCGTATCTATACCTTTAAGGTCATCTGCCGTGTAAACGAAACAGCCTTGTTCATCGATTGTCCATGCACCCAATGCAGTAGTTCCGGTGGTACTTTCATCAACAGAAGTGATGATAATATCTTCTGCCACCGGAGCCGGAACATCACATATTGTCAGTGTAGATTTTACAGGCACCAATTCACAACGGTCTGCAAACTGCGTACTTGGTTCACATATTCTTGCCACCAGATTCAGGGTAATGATGCTATCGCAACCCAGACTATTTTGCAAGGTATCCAGCACATACGTTCCGGATTCTTCATAGGAAATACCATTGTACACAAAGGCTTCTCTTCCCAGACAGATGGTAGAATCTATGACAGTGTAGCTCAATGGATGTACCGTCAGACTCAATACCACAATGCTATCGCATTCCAAAGAACTGGTTAATGTATTGGTATATGTACCTGATGCTGTGTATACATTTTCACCAATTTGCACAGATTCTCCGTCGCAGATGGTAATATCCAGTTGTGTATTCAGTATCTGATTAACACGAATTGTTTGTGTGTGTGCAGTTATATTACCACAGGCATCTGATGCTGTCCAGGTTCTGTTGTAAATGATTACATTTTCCATACTTTCATCATCCACCTCTTCAGAATAAGTTACGGTTGCCTGACCACAATTATCCGTTGCTGTCAGAACAACCGGTTCTGGTGCTACGGCACACACGACTTCATCTTGTGGTAAAGATTCCACAAATACAGGTTTAGTCGTATCCTGTACCGTTACAGTTTGCACGTGTACGGTT
>ERZ1645187.870-NODE-870-length-29106-cov-19.621459_pt1 | contig 29106 bp, 30 predicted proteins | sample MGYA00575352_ERZ1645187 | MGnify/ENA primary metagenome ERZ1645187 (study PRJEB40837, sample SAMN11349314) | freshwater sediment metagenome | isolation source: river sediment | host: Sediment | place: India: Wazaribad , New Delhi | collected 2017-02-21 ...
GGCGGCGGTCGCCCCAGCGCCACCGAGTTCGTCGGTGTGAACCCGATTGGTGACAGACCCCAAAGAGGTCGTGATCGGGCTGTCACCGGCGTTCAGTTCCGCCATCTTCGAGACGATCATCGGGCTGCCTCATGGCGCGGTGCTCAAGGAGATCTGCGCCGGCATCGAGGAGGAGGGCCTCAAGCACCGCATCGTCAAGGTCTTCCGGACCGCAGACGTGGGGTTCATCGCACACGAGGCCGCGAAGTTGTCCGGCTCGGGGATCGGTATTGGCATCCAGTCCCGCGGCACCATGGTGATCCACCAGAAGGACCTGGCTCCGCTCAGCAACCTGGAACTGTTCAGTCAGTCCCCGCTGATCGACCTTGAGACCTTCCGAGCGGCCGGGCGCAACGCTGCCCAGTACGCCAAGGGTCTGTCGCCTGCCCCGGTGCCGGTCCGCAATGACCAGATGGCAAGGCCGAAGTATCAGGCTGTCGCTGCCCTCCTGCACAACAAGGAAACCCGGCTGACAGACCAGAAGAAGTCCACCCAAACCGTGCGGCTCAGCTACAGCTAGGAAACGACATGGACCAAGAACAATTGATTCGCCAAATCATGGCCGAGGTGATGAAGAACCTCGGCAATGAGCAGGTCACCTTCGCCAAGAAGCCTGCGTCCACGTCCTCTGCTGGACGGGTGGGCGTGAAGGACTACCCGCTGGCCGAGAAGCATCCCGACCTGGTCAAGACCAGCAGCGGCAAGACGCTCGACGAGCTCAGCTTCGACAAGGTGAAGTCCGGCGCACTCAAGCCGACGGATTTCGTGATCTCGCCGCAGACCCTGGAGATGCAAGCCCAGGTGGCCGAGGACGCAGGTCGCTCGACACTGGCCCGCAACCTGCGCCGGGCCGCCGAACTGAATCCGGTGCCCGATGACCGGCTCCTCGAGATCTACAACGCGCTGCGTCCCTACCGTTCGACGAAGGCCGAGTTGTACGAGATCGCCGATGAGCTGGAAAACCAATACGGCGCGAAGGTCTCGGCGGGTTTCGTCCGGGAAGCAGCCGATGTCTACGACAGCCGCGGCCGGCTGCGCGTCGACTGACGGAAACGGTTGAGGAAGGAGCCCGGAAATGGGGATGGTGGCAGGCATCGACATCGGCAACGCAAGCACCGAAGTTGCGCTCGCCGAGCGTCAAGGCGACAAGCTGATCTTCTTGGCCACTGCCATCATCCCCACCACGGGCATCAAGGGCACCCGGGACAACCTGAGCGGCGTCTTCCAAGCCCTGACCAGCGCGCTCGATCAGGCTGGGCGTCGTCTGGACGAACTGGAACTGGTGCGCATCAACGAGGCGGCACCGGTCATCGGTGACGTAGCGATGGAGACCATCACCGAAACGGTGATCACCGAATCCACCATGATCGGGCACAACCCGTCCACTCCCGGCGGCCTGGGCATCGGGGTGGGCACCACCATAAGGTTGGACGACCTGGCGAAGACCGTCGGCGGCGGGCCATACCTGGTGGTGGTGGATCGCAGCCACAGCTTCGACGAGGTCGCCCGCGTGCTGAACGAGGTCGCCGGCCGAGTCCAGGTCACCGGCGCGATCATGCAGCGCGACGACGGCGTCCTGGTGCACAACCGACTCGACAACAAGATCCCGATCGTCGACGAGGTGACCAAGATCGAGAAGGTGCCGCTGGGCATGCTGGCGGCGATCGAGGTCGCCGAGATGGGACGCATCGTCGAGACGCTGTCCAATCCGTTCGGCATCGCCACCTTGTTCGGCCTGGACGCCGGCGACACCATGCAGGTCGTGCCGTTGGCGCGCTCGCTGGTGGGCAACCGTTCGGCGGTGGTGATCAGGACGCCCAAGGGCGACGTCAAGGAACGCCGGATCCCAGCCGGGACGCTGACCTTTCACGGTAGGGCGGCCACCCACGAGGTGGACGTCGACCGCGGCGCCGAGGAAATCATGGCTGCCTCCGCCAAGGCCCGGCAGATCCACGACATCACCGGCGCCCCCGGCACCAACGTGGGCGGCATGATGGAGAACGTCCGGGTCACGATGAGCCGGCTCACCAACAAGCCGCCCCAGGACATCCACATCACCGATCTGCTCGCGGTCGACACGCAGGTGCCGCGCCAGGTCGCCGGCGGGATCGCCGACGAGTTCTCCATGGAGGCCGCCGTCGGGATCGCCGTGATGGTCAAGGCCGACCGGCTACAGATGGAGACCATCGCCGCCGACATGGCGTCCGAGATCGGCATCCCGGTCGAGGTCGGTGGCGTGGAGGCCGACATGGCCATCCGCGGCGCCTTGACCACCCCGGGCACCGCCCCGCCGGTCGCGATCCTCGACATGGGTGCTGGTTCCACCGACGCCTCGGTGATGCGCACCGACGGCTCCGGGGTATCAACCCATCTGGCCGGTGCCGGCAACATGGTGACCCTGATGATCCAGTCCGAGCTGGGACTGGAAACCTTCGACGCCGCTGAGGACGTCAAACGCTACCCACTGGCCAAGGTCGAGAGCGTCTTCAACATCAGGCATGAGGACGGCACCGTCCAGTTCTTCAGCGAGCCCCTGCCGCCGCACGTCTACGCACGCGTCGTCGTCCTCAAACCCGAAGGCATGGTCCCGCTCAGCCTCAATCTGCCGGTCGAGACCATCCGGCAGGTGCGCATCCGCGCCAAGGAGCGGGTTTTCGTCACCAACGCCCTGCGTGCGCTGCGCCAGGTCAGCCCCACCCAGAACGTTCGTGACATCGACTTCGTGGTGCTGGTCGGCGGATCGGCGCTCGACTTCGAGATCCCGCAACTGGTCACCAAGGCGCTCGCCGACTACCGCGTGGTGGCCGGACGCGCGAACATCCGCGGTACCGAAGGGCCACGCAACGCGGTTGCCACCGGTCTGGCGCTGAGTTGGGGGCAGCGATGAGCAAGGACTCCCCGCCCAGCATTCGGTTGCACGCACATGCCGCGATCAGCGACCAGCAACTCACCGAAGTGCTGCTCGGTATCGAGGAAGAGGGCATCCCAGTCGAGGTCGAACGCTTCGATGAGTTCGACCCACTGGTCCTGGCGCATCAGGCGGCCATCACGTCCCGGCTGGGAATCGGGCTCGGTATCGCGTTGGACTACGCGGTGATCACCACTGAGAAGCTGCCCGAGGCCAAGCCGTATCTGGCGACCTGGCTCAACGCGGACGCCGGCATCGATCGAGCCATCGGGACGAATGCGGCCCGGATGGTCAAGCGAACTCCCTTACGCCCGCTGAGTGGGGAAAGGAATCCATGATGGAAGCACTGGGAACCATCGAGACCGTGGGTCTGGCAGCGGCCTTCGAGGCTGCCGACGTGGCCTGCAAGACGGCCAACGTCGAACTCATCGGCTACGAACTGGCCAAGGGCGGCGGCTTCGTGACCATCAAGGTGGTCGGCAAGGTGGGCGCAGTCAACTCGGCGATCGCCGCCGCGAAGGCCGCCGCCGAGAAGGTCAACCGCGTTGTCGCCACGCTGGTGATCCCAAGGCCGGCGAGCCAGATCGAGCCGCTGATCCGCAATGCGGCGACCCGCGGCTACCGCCCCGAGCCTGCGGCCGTCGAAACGGTCGCAGAGCCCGCCACCGATGTCGAGCAAACCACTGAGGTGCCTGCCGGCGACCAGTCCGCACCTGCTCGCCGGACCACCCGCAAGAAGGCGGCGCCGAAGATCGACGAAGCCGCGCCGCTGCCTGATGCTGGCGCCGAGCCCCCTGCCGAACAGGCGTCCGACAACCAATAGCCCGCCGAAGTCACCATGACGAAGGCGACCAGCACCACCACCACCACAGGAAGGAAAACCACAATGAGCCAAGCATTGGGCCTGGTTGAGACGAAAGGGTTCGTCGGCGCAGTGGAAGCCGCCGACGCCATGGTCAAGTCGGCCAACGTCTCGTTGATCGGCAGCGAGAAGATCGGCGCCGGCTTCGTGACCGTCATGGTCCGCGGAGATGTCGGAGCGGTGAAGGCAGCAGTGGACGCCGGTTCGGCGGCCGCCGCCAAGGTCGGCGAACTGGTCGCCCAGCATGTCATTCCGCGTCCCCATGCCGATGTCGAGAAGCTGCTTCCGGGGTCCTGACCGCCATGAACGAAGCAGGCCTCATCACCCTGATCGCGGATCGGGTTGTCTCCCGCATCATGGAAGCCGACCCGAGCCGCGTGATTGTCGGCATCTCGAATCGTCACATCCACCTTTGCGACGCCGATTTCCGCACGCTGTTCGGGTATGAGGCTCCCACGGTCAGGAAGATGGTGCGCCAGCACGGCGAGTTCGCAGCCGAAGAGACGGTCACCCTGCACGGACCGAAGGGCAGCATGCCCCGGATCCGCGTAATGGGCCCCAACCGGGCGCAGACCCAGGTCGAACTGAGCCAGACAGACTCCCTCGCGCTGGGCGTCAAGGCGCCGGTGGCTCAGTCCGGCCAGCTCGCGAGCGCCGCACCCATCGACATCGAGGGCCCGGCCGGTCGGATCAGCCTGGACCATGCCGTGATCATCGCCGGCCGGCACATCCACATGGGGCCCGGCGACGCCAGAGCCCTCGGTCTTGCCGACCAGGATTTCGTCAGTGTCCGGTTCGGTGGACCGCGGGGAGGCACGCTCAACAACTTCCTGGTCCGGGTGAAAGACTCCTACATTCCCGAACTCCACCTCGACACCGATGAAGGCAACGCCCTCGCTGTCAGGACCGGCGACTGGGTCACCATCTGTCGGAAGTGATATCGATGACCGCCGACTACCGCCCGCTGCGCCGGCTCGCACACCTCGTGCGAACCGGCAAAGTCGACGCCGCCACCGGAAAGCTCCGGCTCGGCGTCGACTTGGGCACGGCAAACATCGTGCTGGTCGTCGTCGATGGTCGCAACCGGCCGGTCGCGGGCGGTTGGCGCCATTCCAATGTCGTGCGCGACGGCATCGTGGTCGATTGGCACGGCGCCGTGCAGGCGGTCCAGTCCATCAAGACCGAACTAGAGACCCGGACGAAGGCCCGCTTCAACCGGGCGGCCGTCTCGGTCCCACCCGGTATCGACCGAGGCACCACCAAGGTCTTCACCAATGTGCTGGAAGCGTGCGGCCTCGACATCGCCGAGGTGGTCGACGAACCGGTCGCGGCGGCCACGGCGCTCGGTCTGCGCGACGGCGCGGTGATCGACATCGGACATGGCACCACAGGTGTCTCGGTGATGAATGGCGGCGAAGTCGTCGCCTCCATCGACGAGGCGACGGGCGGACACCACATGACTCTGGTGCTCGCCGGCGCGCTGAAGATGAGCTACGAGTCGGCTGAGGCATTCAAGGTGGACCCCGGCAACGAGGCGATCGTCTTCGCCACCATCCGTCCCACCCTGGAGAAGATGGCGACCATCGCCGCCGAAGCCCTGGCGGGCAGGGACGTCGAGGCGATCGCGCTGGTCGGCGGTGCCAGCTCCTTCCCGGGTGCGCCCGGCGTCTTCGCCGAAGTGCTCGGACGCCCGGTGGAGCGACCGGACGAGCCACTGTTCCCCACACCTCTCGGCACTGCAATGCGGAGGAAGCATGCCTGAACACCAGTTGCGTGAGTTGATACGCGAGGTCGTCGCCGAAATCCTGGCCGCCCAACGCGGGCTCGCCGGGCCGGCTCCGGCGGAGCGGACGAACGGCTTGGTGCTGTTCACCGGTGCCGCGCTCGGCTTCGAATCGGCACTTCAATCGCTGGCACGGCTCAACGGCAGGTTGGCGCTGGACTGGACGCAGACCCCGTCGGCCGAACGTATCCTCGATCAGCAGCGCATCGCCGCTATCGGCATGACGCCGGTGAGCAGCTCCTTGGTGGTGGGCCATGACATCCTGATCATCCCCACCCTGACCGTCAACCTGGTCGCCAAGGTGACCCACGGCATCGGTGACTGCTTGGCGTCCAATGTGATCTCGGACTTCATCATGCGCGGCAAACCGGTGGTCGTCGCCACCAACGGGGCCTGCCCAGACAGCCCTGACAAGCGCAGTTGGTACCCACACATCCCAGAGCAATATGCCGCGATGCTCCGCAGCAATCTGGCGACCCTGCAGTCGTTCGGAGTGCGGCTCAGCGATGCCGACCGGCTCGACGCCGCGGTGGTGAAGGTGCTGGAACCCAGCGCCAGCCAGCCCGCGGCCGGTGAGGCCGTCCCCACCGACGCAGTGGTGCACCCCGACCGCGTCATTACGGCCGAGACCGTCCACGCAATGGCACCCGGCTCGACGGTCACCCTGATGCCCAACGCGATCATCACCGATCTGGCTCGTGACGCCGCCCGACAGGGACGAATCACGCTATCGAGGAGGAGCTGAGATGTACCTGGCGAAGGTGATCGGCACCGTGGTGTCGACCAGCAAGGACGAGCGCCTGATCGGCTTCAAGCTGCTGCTGGCTCGGCGTATCGACGAGCAGGGCGAGCAGACCGGCAGTCCCGAGATCTGCGTGGACACCGTGGGGGCGGGCACCGGCGAAGTGGTCATCGTCACCGAAGGCTCCAGTGCCCGCAACGCGGTCGACCGCCCGAACAGCCCGGTGGACGCAGCCATCGTCGGCATCGTCGACACCGTAGAGATCGATCAGGTGAGCTGAGATGCCCGCCATCTACACCCGCACCGGAGATCGGGGCGAAACCGGTCTGTTCGGTGGTACCCGGGTCAGCAAGCAGGACCCACGGGTGGAGGCGTACGGCACGGTGGACGAGGCCAACGCGTCCCTCGGGCTGGCGAAATCAGGTCTCGAACCCGGCGAATGGCGGGAGCGCGTACACCAGATCCAGCATCGCCTGTTCGTGTTGGGCGCCGAACTGGCCAGTGACGAAAAGGGCGCCGCGATCCTTGACAACAAGGTCGGCACCGACGACATCGTCGCCTTGGAGCGGCTGATCGATGACTGCCTCGCCGTCACCGGCCCCCAACGTGGCTTCGTCGTCCCCGGACGCGACGCCCGCTCGGCAGCCTTCCATCTTGCCCGCACCACTGTCCGGCGGGCTGAACGGCGGACGCTGACCTTGGCCGAGACCGAGGCCGTGCGTCCGGAACTGATCAAGTATCTCAACCGACTCTCGGATGCCACGTACGCCTTGGCTCGGTTGACCGAGCACTGGGCTGATCTGGCCCTCATCGAGGCGACCGTGCGGAAGGCCGTGGCGACGCAATTGAACCAATCCGGCGCTCAGACCGGAATCGCGGCGCAAAAGCTCGGCGAATTCGACCTCGCCACCGCGAAGGCGCTGGCCACCGCCGCCGAGACGAAGGCGCTGATGGTCGGGGTGCCGATCGTCTTTGCGGCGGTGGACGCAGCGGGCAACCTGATGCTGGTGCACCGGATGGCCGACTCGCTGCTGGCCAGCATCGACATCGCCATCAACAAGGCATGGAGTTCGGCCGCCTTCAAACAGACCACCGCCACTCTGGGAGCCCAGGCCGCGCCACCCGGTGCCCCTCTGCCCGGGCTGGCGGACGGCAACAAAGGCCGCGTGGTGCTCTTCGGCGGCGGCTTCCCCGTATTCCATCAGGGGAAGATCGCCGGGGGGTTGGGAGTGTCGGGCGGCACCGTCGAAGAAGACATCGAGATTGCCACCTGGGCCATGAATCAAGTTATGGGAGCAGACAAATGAGTATTGACACCGCAGTGCTGGAGGAAACCATCCGCCGCGTGTTGGCGAAACTGCCTGAGGCGTCCTCGGGCAATGACGGCGTCTTCGTCGACATGGACTCCGCGATAGCGGCGGCAACGAAGGCGTCCCGGGAATACCTGAGCCGCTCATTGGCAGATCGCCGTCGCTATGTCCAGGCCATCAGGGACTGCATGCTGCGCCCGGAGAACCTGGACTACATGAGCACCCAAGCGGTGGCCGAAACAGGTATGGGGGACGTCTCGCACAAGTACCTCAAGAACAAGATCGCCGCCGAGGGCACTCCCGGGGTCGAGGACCTGGTGACCGAGGCCTGGTCGGGCGACAACGGGCTGACCACCGTCGAATACTCCCCCTTCGGTGTGGTCGGGGCGATCACACCGACCACCAACCCCACCGAGACGATCACCTGCAACACGATCGGCATGCTGGCCGCCGGCAACTCGGTCGTCTTCAGCCCGCATCCCAGGGCCAAGAACCTGTCGCTGTGGCAGATCCGCAAGATCAACCAGGCGCTCCATGCAGTGGGGGCGCCCGACAACCTGGTGGTGACGGTCGCCGAACCGTCCATCGAGAACACCAACGCGATGATGTCGCACCCCGACGTCAGGATGCTGGTGGCCACCGGCGGGCCGGGCATCGTGAAGACGGTGCTCAGCTCGGGCAAGAAGGCGATCGGCGCCGGAGCCGGCAACCCACCGGTCGTGGTGGACGCCACCGCCGACCTCGACCATGCCGCCAAGTGCATCGTCGATGGTGCCAGCTTCGACAACAACCTGCCCTGCACCGCGGAGAAGGAGTGCGTGGCCGTCGACTCCATCGTCGACCTGCTGAAGTTCAAGATGGTCCAGCACGGCGCCTACGAGGCGTCCGCCGAAGAGCTGGCCAAGCTGGAGCAGCTGATCGTCGGACCCAAGGGCGCCAAGACCGAATGGGTCGGCAAGCCGGCGTCACAACTGCTGAAGGAGATCGGCTCGCAGGTCCCGGTGGGGGTGCGACTGATCATCTGCGAGGTCAGCAAGGATCACCCGTTCGTGCAGCACGAGTTGATGATGCCGGTGCTCGGCATCGTTCGGGTGCCCGACGTCGACAGCGCAATCGACTTGGCGTGCGAGCTGGAGCACGGCAACCGGCACACCGCGATCATGCACTCGAAGGACGTGACCAAGCTGACCAAGATGGGCAAGCTGATCCAGACGACGATCTACGTGAAGAACGGCCCGTCCTTCGCAGGGATCGGCATCGGTGGTGAGGGCTACCCGACCTTCACGATCGCCGGGCCCACCGGTGAGGGGCTGACCAGCCCCCGCAGCTTCTGCCGTCGCCGCCGTTGCGCCATGGTCGGGGAGCTGAACGTGCGATGACCGCTCCGGTCAAAGTTGCCGTCACCGGGGCCGCTGGCCAGATCGGGTACGCACTGGTCTACCGGATCGCCTCGGGTGAGTTGTTCCCTGGCCGGCAGGTCGAGTTGCGGCTGCTTGAGGTGCCGCAGGCGGTGAAGGCGGTCGAGGGTGTGGCGATGGAACTGGTCGACTGCGCCTTCCCGACCCTGGCCGGCATTGAGGTGGGCGACGACCCCGATGCCGTCTTCGACGGCGCCAACGCAGCGCTACTGGTGGGTTCCATGCCGCGCCGAGCCGGCATGGAACGCGCCGACCTGCTGGCGGCCAACGGCCAGATCTTCTCCGTGCAGGGTCGGGCGCTCGCGCATTCGGCGGCGTCCGACCTGCGGGTGGTCGTGATCGGCAATCCGGCCAACACCAACGCCTACATCGCCTACCACAACGCGGACGGGGTGCCTGCGGAGAGGTTCTCGGCGCTGACCCGGCTCGACCACAACCGCGCGGTCAGCGCACTGGCGAAGAAGGCCCGCCGGCCCGCCGGGGACATCACCCGGATGACGATCTGGGGAAACCACTCGTCCAGCCAGTACCCCGACGTCTTCAACGCCCGGATCTGCGGCCGTCCGGCCGCCGAATGGATCGCCAATGACGCCTGGGTCAACTTCGACTTCATCCCGCAGGTGGCCAAACGAGGTGCGGCCGTGATCGCGGCCCGCGGCGCGTCCAGCGCAGCCTCGGCAGCCAACGCGGCGATCGAACACGTCCGCGACTGGTTCGCCGGGACGCCGGACGATGACTGGACATCGATGGCTGTGGTCAGCGACGGCTCCTACCAGGTGCCGGCCGGACTGGTCTCGTCCTTCCCGGTGACCACCAAGGCGGGCAACCACTGCATCGTCTCGGATCTGCCGCTCAGCGCGTTCGCGTGCTCGAAGATCGACGTCTCGATCGACGAATTGCGCGCTGAGGCGGACGCTGTGCGTGGCCTCGGTTTCGTTCGCTGACCGGGTTCGCTTTCCCAAGGGTCGGATAGATGAGGAGCACTGACGTGATGGCAGGACAGGCTCAGTTCAAGTTGAGGGCGTTCTGCCATCTCGACCGCATCCAGCCGCAGTTCGCGGCCTTCGTCGGCAAGATCGCGTCGGGGGCCCCACCGGTCGAGGGCGAAAGCACCCTCTACGTCGAGATGGTGCCGGGCATCTGGGTCTATCGAATCGTCGATCGGGTGCTGAAGGCAGTCGACGTGCAACCCAGCGCCCAGATGGTGGAACGCGAATTCGGCATGCTTGCAGTGCACGCGTTCTCGCAGGCCAACGTGCTGCGGGCCGGCGAGGTGGTGCTGGAGGCATTGGATTTGTCCATCGAAGATCGGCTGGCCCCCCGGATCGTCTCCGAACACATCATCACCAACATCCACCCCAGCCAGGCGCAGGTCCTCAACCGCGACAACGGCGGCACGATGATCGAGGGCGGGCAGACCTTGCTGGTGATGGAGTGCGAACCGGCCGCCTACATCAACCTGGCCGCCAATGAGGCCGAGAAGGCTGCGCAGGTCTCGCTCAACCACCTCAGCTCGGTCGGCGTCTTCGGACGAATATGGATGTCCGGGAGCGAATCGGAGATCATGGCAGCCCGCAATGCCGCCGTGAATGCGATCAGTTCGGTTACCGGGCGCCCCGCAGCCTGACGGGGCCGGTCACCAAAGGCTAGCCCACCGGCGACGGCGTCCGCGCTGATCCGAACGACGGCCAGCGCGGATTGCCCCTCAGCGCATCGGCGGTGAAGCCGTCAACGACGACTATCCACCGAGCTGCGCATCGGCGACGACGCCGGCCGCTGCGGTGCAGTCGCGTCTGCGTCGAACGTGGTGTCTACCACCCGCACATCCTTGGACGCACCAACGGCGGCGTTGAGCACTGCAGACCACGACTTGACGTCTGGACGCTGGCGCAGCAATTGCCGACGCTCGCGTTCGGTCATGCCGCCCCACACCCCCCACTCAATGCGATTGTCCAAAGCCTCAGCCAGGCATTGTGCCCGGACCGGACAACCCATGCAGATGGTCTTTGCTCGTTTCTGGTCCTTGCCCTCGGGGAACAGGGCGTCGTTCATCCCTCTGCACTTGGCCAGCAGTGGCCAGTCTTCAGGGTCAGGCACGGCCATTAACACGCGCTCCTTCCTTGGGCGGGGTTGTCGATAAACCTACACCCGAATAGAAGTGCAGCGAAACCGGCCATTTGGCGGCACAGGCGGATTCGGACGAACGGGCCCGGCGGTGGCCGGAACCCCACCGGCAACCCGGGAAAACCCATTCCCGCTCGTTTGACTTACGGACGAAACAGGCCGTGACAAAAGATGCGGGTCCGGTTAGGTGGCCGATACCCGTCGTCACGTACCCTAGAGAACGTGAGCGCGAAGACCGTGGGAACCAAGACGTACTCCCTACTCATGTTCCTCGCCGTCAGCATCTTGGCCGGTGTCCTGGTGGCCGGGCTCGGCCTGCCGTTCGCCGCCCTGGCCGCCGGTGCCACCCGGGCTGCCGCGACGGCGCTACAGGACATGCCGGCCGACCTTGCGGTGCCACCGCAGCACGAGGCGTCCAGCATGTACATGGCCGACGGCACGTTGCTGGCGAAGTTCTACGACCAGAACCGGCAGTACATCCCGCTCGACCAGATCTCCCCCGAGATGCAGATGGCCCAGATCGCCATCGAGGATCACCGCTTCTTCGAACACGGTGCGGTCGACATGCAGTCGATCATCCGGGCGGCGCTCGGCAACGCGGCCGGCGGCGGAGTCAGCGGTGGTGGCTCGACGCTCACCCAGCAGTATGTGAAGCTGGTGCGCGTCCAACTCTGCAACGGCGAGAAGACCTGCGAACAAGAAGTGCAGGCCGCAACCATGGATCGCAAGATCCTCGAGATGCGTTATGCGGTCGCGCTTGAGCAGAACCTGACCAAGGACGAAATCCTCGAGCGCTACCTGAACATGGCGTACTACGGCGACGGCGCCTACGGCGTGCAGGCCGCGGCCAGGCACTACTTCAACATCGACGCCTCTCAGTTGAACGTCGCCCAAGCGGCCATGCTGGCCGGCCTGGTGCAGAACCCAAGTGCGACCGACCCGGTGAACAATCTGCAAGCCGCACTGGCTCGGCGCAGCGCAGTGCTGGACGCCCAGGTGCGCTACCAGGGTATGCCGCTGGAGGTGGCCGAGGCGGCTGCTGCCGAGGGATTCGATCCATCCCAGGTGCAGTCCACCGTCAACGGCTGCCAGGGCTCGGCCTATCCCTTCATCTGCGACTACGCCCAGCGCGTGATGTTGAGCGATCAGATGTCGGCACTCGGTGCGAGCTACCAGGATCGGCTGAACACGCTCAACCGCAGCGCACTGCAGATCCACCTCACGGTCTTGCCGCAGCAACAGGACATCGTCCAGAACGCGATCAGTTCGGTGGTCGGGCCCGAGGACGCGGTGATCGCCGTGATGGACACCGTCGACCCGAAGACCGGACGCATCCTGGCGATGGGCCAGTCGCGTCCCGTGATGGGCGACGGCCCCGGCGAAACCGCCTGGAACTACTCGGTGCGCTATGACATGGGCGGCGCCGACGGCTACCTGTTCGGTTCGACCTTCAAGACTTGGACGGCCGCCGCCGCCGTACAGCAGGGCCATTTCCCCGACACCACCTACTACAACGTGCGTGCCACCCAGAACTGGCGCGGGCAGTGGTTCCGGGGTTGTGGCGACGAGAAGTTCCAGTTGCAGGACAACTACACCACCAGCAATGCCGTGGCGGGCCAGACCTCCGGGAACTTCAACATGGTCACCGGCATGATGTGGTCGGTCAACAACTACTGGGTCTCATTGATTCGCGACGTCGGGGCCTGCCAGGCGGTCGACATGGCCGAGCGAGCCGGCGTCGAGATCTCCCAGCCGGTCGAGGGTGAGGCCACCCTGCAGGACTTCAACTACGTCCCGTCATTCACCCTTGGTGCAGCGAAGGTGACCCCGCTGTCGATGGCTGTCGGCTACGGCACCTTCGCGAACCGCGGCGTGCGCTGCAACCCGATCATCCTCGACTCGGTGGCCACGCGGGAAGGCGCGGCGGTCCCGGTGCCCAGCGCCGACTGCCAGCAGACCATCGACCCGCAGGTGGCCGACGCGGTCAACTACGTGTTGAACCGGACGCACACTTCGGGTCTGTCGGCCTCGACCTACATCCCGAACGGGATCGACCAGGCGTCCAAGACGGGCACCTCGGACAATTCACAGTCAAGCTCGGCGTTCGTCGGTTACACCCCAGACCTGTCGACCTCGGTCGTGGTGGCTGGCGACAACAGCAACGAGACCTGGCGGAGCATCCCGGAGCAGGCCCGCAACGTCCAGGTGATGCCGCTCAGTCCGTTGAACGGACGCTCGCTGGGTAGCTACGGCCGGGGTGACGCGGGTGCACTGTGGCGTCCTGCCATGGAGCAGTTGATGGTTGGCATGCCGCAGTCGAAGTTCGAGCGTTGGGTCTCGCCGGTGCCGATCACCACCCCGGGGCAGAACCAGACGACCTCGCCACAACCGTCAAGCGGCCGATGAGCACGATTCCTGCGCTGGGCCGGACGGTCGCGGCTGTCGCCGGTCTCGGTGTCGGCGTCGCGTCCGGGGCTTGGCTGGAGGCCCGGGCCTTCCTGCTGCGGCGCGTCGAGGTGCCGCTGCTGGCACCTGGACAGCGTGAAATCAGGGTCTTGCACCTGTCCGACATCCACCTGATGCCCTACCAGGGACGCAAGCGTGATTTCGTGTCCGACCTGGGTGGGCTGCGTCCCGACCTGGTGATCAGCACTGGCGACAACGTCTCCAGCCCGGAGGCCATCGAACCGCTGCTTGAGGCGTTGCAGCCGCTGCTCGGGGTGCCGGGGGCATTCGTCCTGGGGTCGAACGACTTCTCGGAGCCACGTTTTCGTAACCCGGCAAGTTACCTGTTCGGCCGCTCGAAGCCCGCGGGAGATCCGGTGCCGCTGCCGTACTGGAAGCTGATCGACGCGTTCAGTTCGGCGGGGTGGGTCTATCTCGACAACGCTGCCGGACGCCTGGAGGTGGCCGGACGAGTGGTTGACCTGCGCGGCACCGCGGATGCCCACCACGAGCTCGACGACTACGACTCCGTCGCCGGACCGCTGGCTGCGGATGCGGATCTGACGTTGGGTGTGACGCATGCGCCGTACCTGCGGGTGCTGGACGCGATGGTGGCCGACGGGCTTGACATGGTCTTCGCGGGCCACACTCACGGTGGCCAGATCTGCCTGCCGATGAACCGGGCAATCGTGGCGAACTGCGACATTCCACTGCGGCAGGCCAGCGGCCTGAGCAGCTGGAGCAGCGGTGGGCAGACCGCCCCCCTGCACGTCTCAGCGGGCATCGGGACGTCCCCGATGGCGCCCATCCGGTTGTTCTGTCGTCCGTCGGCGACGCTGCTGCGGCTGGTGCCGCGGACCTGAGGTCCAACTGTCGGCGGGATTGGTGCCCAGGCGCCGGGGTGGGTTAAGCTAACTGTCGGCCTTCGGGCCATCGGGGTGTGGCGCAGCTTGGTAGCGCGCTTCGTTCGGGACGAAGAGGTCGCAGGTTCAAATCCTGTCACCCCGACCAGCAGGAAGGCCGCTTTGGCTAGGGGTTATATTTCCGATCAGGGCAGCGACCCATTCGTCGCCACCGCCCAACCACGTCCTGTCGTCATTCTGATCGACCGCCTCCAACCGGGCGAAGGGGCGCAGTAGCCCATGTCAGTCACCAGGTGGGACAGGGCCGCTGGAGCGCCTTCGAGGAGGAACCACCGACGAACCTGGCCTGGTGGGTCAACTTCTGGATTCCAGCCGACCCGGTGACCACCCATCAGGGCATCTCGTCGGAGCCCCTGGCGGTGCGAAGCGAGCGCTGCGCCCCAGAATCCGTGCACGACCGGTCCCCACGGACCATGCAGACCCGGGACTCGTCCCAACCCGTGCGCTACCGGTCCCCACGGACCGTGCAGACCCGGGACTCGTCCCAACCCGTGCAGGACCGGTCCCCACAGACCACGCAGACCCGCGACCCGACGGCTCTCTTCATCGACCACAACCAGAATGTCCGCGACCACACCCCATTTCTGCCGCGTATTCGCTGCGAGGGATCCCGGACGCCACCGTCTCAGCATCGTTCACCTGGTCCGAATTGGACGCGATCACCCCGCACGAATTCATCCTGGCCACCATGCCGGCGCGGTTCGCCGAACTGGGCGATCTGCGCGAAGCCATCGACGACCAACACTCCCGGCTGCAGACCCTGCTCGAGTGGGCGGCACAGGATGAATCCGATACCGCCCTGCAAGTCCCGCCACCGGAGCAGTCGGACGGCGCCGGGTCCCGGGCAGGGTCCGCCAGCTGGTTGCCCCGGGCCACGCAGTCCGCGTCCGCGCCCGGGACGCCGAGGGGTCAGGCGGTTCGCCCACACTACGATGATGGCCTAAGCCCCAGCCGAAGATCAGCCCCGAGCCGCCAGGATGTGAAGTGACCGAACCAGCCGACGCCCCCAAGTTCACCAAGGCTCGACGCAACCGCACCTTCGCCTTGGGGGTGGCCGCAGGTGCCGTGTTGATGCTGGGCGCCAACCTTGCGATCGGCGCGACCGGCAACCCGGCGTCCTCGCAACCGACCGCCACGGTCACCATCACGGCCGCACCGCAGCAGCAAGACCAGCCGTCCGACTCCGCCGCCCAGCAGGGCATCGGCATCGACCTGTCGCGGCGCATCGAAGGCGATCCGACCGCGATGGGCGCGGTGGACGCGCCGGTGGTGATGGTGGCCTACGCCGACTACCGCTGCCCGTTCTGCTCATTGTTCGAACAACAGACGCTGCCCATCATCGCGGCCGAGTTCGTGGACAAGGGCTTGCTGCGCTACGAATTCCGCGACATGCCGCTGTTCGGTCAGCAGTCGGTCGATGCGGCGGTGGCCGGTCGCGCCGCCGGCAATCAGGGCAGGTTCTGGGAGTTCATGTCGGCGGTCTCGGCGAACGGTGTCGTCGAGGGTGGCCACCCCGACCTGCCCCGCGAGCGGCTGATCGGTTTCGCGCAGGTCGCCGGGGTGCCCGACATCGCCAAGTTCACCGCCGACCTGGACGACCCCGCGCTGCTCGCGGCGGTCCGGGCCGACCTCACCGAGGGCCAAAAGATCGGGTTCTCCGGGGTCCCGGGCTTCCTGGTCGGCGACACCCCGGTGATCGGCGCCCAGCCGGCTGACGTCTTCCGGCAAGTCATCAACCAGGAACTCGACCAGGCCGGCATCGTCCGCTGAGGCGTCCACCTTGATCGACATCGGGTTGGCGGGGGCGCTGGTGGGAGGGGTCCTCTCATTGCTGTCGCCATGCTCGGTGATGCTGCTGCCGGCCTTCTTCGCCTACGCCTTCGGCAGCGTCCGGCAGATCCTGGCCCGCACCGCGATCTTCTATCTCGGGCTAGTCACCACTTTGGTGCCGCTGGGGGTATTCGCGTCCGCGTTGGGCGGGCTGATCACCACCAACCGCCAGACCCTGATCAGTGTGGTCGCGACGCTGATCATCATTGCCGGGCTGGTGCTACTGCTCGGCATCACCGTCCCACTACCCGAGCGCCTTGGCGCCACGTCCCTCAATCAGCCCGGACGCCAAGTCAGCACGCTCGCTACCTTCCTGCTCGGCACCGTCTACGCGGTTGCCGGGGCGTGCGCCGGCCCCATCCTGGGTTCGGTGCTGCTGGTTGCGAGCCTGGGCAGCCCACTTTACGGGGCGGCGCTGATGGCGATGTACGCGTTGGGCATGTGTCTGCCACTGGTGGTGCTGGCCGTACTCTGGGGACGCTTGGGCGCCCGCGCGATGAGATGGCTGCGTCCACGCACCGTCGAGATCGGTGTTGGACGTTTCACATGGCGCAACTCATGGATCGCCATCATCTCGGGCCTGCTCACGATCGGGGTGGGCGTCCTGCTGCTGGCCACCGACGGCACCGCCGGGCTCAACGGCTGGCTCGACGTGGCCACCCAGTCGAGGGTCGAGACGAGCGCCTTGGTGTCGGTCGGCGCCGTCGGTGACATCTGGTTCGTCTTCGTGGCGCTGCTCGCGGTGGTGGGGGTGGTACTGCTCGCCAACCGTGAACCCGCCGACGATCGCCCAGACGGTGGGCAGGGTTCGCCCACCGCACGTACCGGGTGACAGGATGCCCTCCGTGGCTGATCGTCGGGGTGTGTGGCTGGGCTTCCTCGCCTATTTCGTGTGGGGCCTTTTCCCGCTCTACTTCCGGCTGCTGATCCGGTCCGGCGCCTTCGAGATCGTCGCCTACCGGATCGTCTGCTCGCTGCTGTTCTGCCTGATCGCGATCGCGGTCACCCGCAACTGGCGCCAACTCGGCAGAGTGCTGCGGCATCGCCGATCGGTGCTGGTGCTGGCGGTCGCCGGGTTGTTGGTCTCGGCCAACTGGACGCTCTACGTCTGGGGCATCAACAACGGCCACGCCATCGACGCTTCCCTCGGCTACTTCATCAACCCCCTTGTCAACGCGGTCTTCGGGGTTCTGCTGCTGGGTGAGCGGATGCGGCGCCTGCAATGGCTCGCGTTCGGCATCGGCACGACGGCAGTGGTGGTGCTGATCGTCGGGTACGGCCAGGTTCCGTGGGTGGCGCTCGGTCTGGCCCTGACGTTCGGCAGCTACGGGCTGACCAAGAAGAAGCTCGGCACCGCAGTGCCGCCGTTGCCGGGACTGGTCGTCGAAACCGCCGCAGCCACCCCGTTCGCGCTGGCGTACCTGCTGTGGCTGGCCTCGGCGGGGCTCGGGACCGTCCCGCAGGGAAGCGGCTACTCGTTGCTGATCATGCTGGCCGGTCCGGTGACCGCCGTGCCGCTGCTGCTCTTCGCGGCGGCCGCGATCCGGATCCCGTTGAGCACCTTGGGCATTCTGCAGTACGTGGCGCCCGTCGGGCAGTTCCTGATCGGCTGGCTGGTAATCGGGGAACAGATGCCGCTGGAGCGTTGGATCGGCTTCGGGATCATCTGGGTGGCACTGATCATCTTCGTCATCGACGCCCTGCTCGCCGGTCAGTCGCGGGCAGCGGTTTCCGACTGAGCTGCCCCGGCCCTAAGGTGGGCTCATGCTGATCTCTGCCTACTCAACGCGGCACGAACACTGCCCACACGAGTTCACCATCGTGGCGGAGCGGGCCAGATGGCACAACTCGGGCGAGGACGCCCAGTTGGCGGGCCATCTTGATGCGCTGGCCGACTACATTCGCGCCGAGACCGCCGAGTCATGGACGTTCGGCGCGTACGCGCTGCTGCGTCACGTCACCGACACCCAACGCTGGTACAGCTTCGACCTCGACGAAACCGACCCCTCCCAGCTGGCCCGGCTGAGCGGTTGGGCGTCCGAAGCGAACGCCATCTTGATGGTCGACGGCGCGCTGCTCGACGCGCAGGGACGCCCGCTGCTGACCGGCGCGCACGGTGCCGGTTCGGGCGAGGTGCCGCGGTCGGACGAGACGGTCCGGCGAGCCGCAGAGATCCGCGAATGGCTGTCGGCCGAACGGCAGGTCGGCGTGCCGGTCGGCCTGACGCCGGTGCGCGGCAGCCAGGAGGTGCGCGTCCGCAACGCCGACGAGGTCGGCTTGCGTGTGCTCGCGCTGGTGCTGACCAGCGACTTCGCCAGGTCGGTGGTCGCCGGAGAGCCGCTCGACCCCAGCGCCATGGCAAGCGTCTTCCCGCGCAGCTTCGCGGCGCTCTCCCCTGCCGAGCGTGAACTGTTCGCCAGCCGGGACGCCGACCTGGCCCGCCGAGCGCAAGCGCGCATCGAAGCGGCCCAAGAATTGCTGTGGACGCTGTCCATGATCACCTTCGGCTGGCCGTCCCGGGCCTGCTCAGTGGAACGGATCGAGCGGCTCACCCTGACCGGTGGCGAGCAGGACTTCCTGCAGGGGCTGGTGGTGCGTCCGCTGCCCGACCTACTGAACGAGTACGAGTGCCTGGCGTCTCTGGTTTGGGCGCTGGATGCGGTCCGGCGCCAGCAGCACCCGCCGATCCCCGAAACACACCCGGTCATCTGCGCCGAGCGCCTGGCTGCGCTGAGTTGGCTGCTGAACCCCCAAGTGACGTGGGACGATGCCGACCAGTACGACCGGGGCTATTGGCGCCGCCCGCAGGCAGTTCGCTCCTGAGGTTAGTTCAGCCGATCTGGGGCAAGCGCAACCGACGCAGCAACGGGTTCAGCACGCCGAACTCGCTGATTCGAAGCAGCCGGACTGCCACCAGGAAGACCGCGATGAAGACCAGCCCGCCCGCGATCCCGGCGCCGAACTGCCAGCCCCAGATGGCCAACCCAGTCAACTCTGTCTCGGACCCACGCTGGCCGAGCACCAGCCTGGCGATTGCCCAGGCGGCGAACCCGGCGATCGCGGAGGCGAGACCGAGCCGGACGTACAGCACCGCGACCGACCGCAAGCCGAAGCTGCCGATCTGGCGCCGCGCGTACAGCACGAAGACGATGGCGAGCGTCCAGTTGCCGAAGAACATGCCCGCGACGATGACGAGCATGCCGTACTCCAGCGGCACCAGGTAGGCCAGCAGGGTGAACCCGACTTGCACCCCGGTGACCAGGCATTGCATCCAAAGGTTCGTGAGGCCCTGCTCGGAGGCGAAGCAGTACTGCTGCTGCAAGGTGACGATCGTGTAGCCCATCATGGACGCGCTCATCAAGATCAGCAGGGCGGCTGTCGCGGCGGCCTCCGCCTCGTCCAGACTGAAGTAGACGACCCGAACCGCCGGGCCGGCCAGCGCGATCAGCACAGCGCTGGACGGGATGATGCCGAGGGCCGGCAGGGTGAGCCCGCGCCGCATCAGTTCCTGCATGTCGGCCATGCCGATCTCGGGGTCTTCGCGGCGCTGCCAAGCGCGGGCGATCTGCGGGAAGAGCGCTGTCAGCAGCGAGACCGCCAGCAGCGAGTAGGGCATCTGGAACAGGCTGAGGGAGTTCTGGTAGGAGATGTAGCTGGCCACACCCGCATCGCCAGCCATGGCCGAGTCACGGATGTAGGTGGCCACCTTCATGATCAGCAGGCCACCGCCCTGGGCGATCAGCAGAGCCAGGAAGGTGAGGCTGGTGAAGCGTCCGAGTTGGCCGAAACCGTGGCCGCGCAGGCCCCACCTGAAACGCCAGCGGAAGCCGGTCTTGTGCAGTGCCGGGATCAGGATGGCCGACTGCACCGCTATGCCCAGCGTCGCGCTGCCGGCCAGCACCCAGATCATGGTCGGCGTCCAAGTGTGGGCGTAGGGCTGCTGTCCCCACAGCACCAGGAAGACCACCAGGCCAGTGATGGCGACCACGTTGTTGGCGACCGGTGCCCAACCGTAGGCCCCGAACCTGCCGAACGCGTTGAGGATGTTGCCGAGGACGGCGAAGACCCCGTAGAAGAGCACTTGGGGTAGGCAGAGATAGGCGAACGCGATGGCCAGTTGCAGGCCGTCCCCGGTCAGCGAGGTGAAGACCCGCATCAGGACGCCCGCCCCGGCCGTGACCAGCACCGTGATCGCCACGATCAGCACGAACGCGGCAGTCACCAACCGGTCGACGAACTCCTTGCCGCCGTCGGGACGCTTCATCGCCTTGGTGATCTGCGGAATGAGCACCGCGTTCAGGATGCCGCCGGACAGCAGCACGAGGATGAAGTTCGGCAACGTGTTGGCCGACTTGAACGCGTCCCCGACGACCAGGGTGCCCAGCACCGCAGTCTGCAGGGACGCATTCACCATGCCGAGGATGCGACTGGCCAAGGTGCCGGACGCCATCAGTGCGGAGTTGCGAGCCAGATTCTTGCGATCCTCGCGGTCGATGCTGTCGACCAGCGACTCCTCCTCGGCGGGCTCTGCTGCGGTGCCTGCCGGTCTGGTCGGTTCGTCGCCGCCTTGTGAAGGGGGTACTGCCTGGATCAGGCGGGTCTCAATCTGGGCTTCCGAGTCCTGCGCAGGTTCGGACGGCCTGGCGCGTCGCGGCAGGTGCGGACCACGTCGGGCGGCTCGTTTCGACTCAGCCGGAGCCTCAGGCCCGCGCGGCTCAGCGGCCCGCCGGGCGGGCCGCTGCGGATCCGGCTGGTCTGGCGACTGGTTCAACGACCGGTTCCTGCGTAGACGATCGCCTCCTCGGCGGCGTCCAGTTCAAAGGCGGAGTGGGCGGCCTGCACCGCGGCATCGACGTCGCCGGCGTCCACGACCACCGAGATGCGGATCTCGGAGGTGCTGATCATCTGAATGTTGACATTCGCGGCCGCCAACGCCCCGAAGAACTTGGCCGTGACCCCGGGATGGGTGCGCATGCCCACACCCACCACCGAGACCTTGCCGATCTGGTCGTCATAGCGGAGTTCGGTGAAGCCGATGCGGTCCTTGGCCGCGTTCAGCGCGTCCACCGCCTTCTTGCCGTCACTCATCGGCACGGTGAAGGTGATATCGGTGGCGCCGGTGGCGACCTCGGAGACGTTCTGGACGATCATGTCGATGTTGACATCGCACTCCGCGATGACCTCGAAGATCATCGCGGCGACACCGACCTGATCGGGGACGCCGGCGACGGTGACCTTGGCCTCGCCGCGATCGTGCGCAATCCCGCTGATGATGGCCTCTTCCATGGCGTTGCCCTTCTGCATGTCGACGAGTCCGGTCACCAAGGTGCCGGGTTTGTTGCTGAACGAGCTGCGTACGTGCACGGTGACACCCTCGCGGCGGGCGTACTCGACGCAACGCAGATGCAGGATCTTCGCGCCGCAGGCCGCCAATTCGAGCATCTCGTCGTAGCTGATCCGCGGTACTTGACGCGCGCCCTTCACGATGCGCGGGTCGGCGGTGTAGACGCCGTCGACGTCGGTGTAGATCTCGCAAACGTCGGCACCGAGCGCCGCCGCCAGCGCGACAGCGGTGGTGTCGGAGGCGCCACGGCCCAAGGTGGTGATGTCCTTGGTGGTCTGGGAGACGCCCTGGAAGCCGGCCACGATGACGACGTAACCCTCTTCGAGCGACTTCTCGATGCGCCCGGGGGTGATGTCGATGATGCGGGCGTTGCCGTGTTGAGCGGTAGTGATGACGCCGGCCTGGCTGCCGGTGTAGCTGAGCGCCTCGACGCCGAGGTCGTTCATCGCCATCGCCAGCAGGGCGGCCGACTGCCGTTCCCCGGTGGTGAGGAGCATGTCGAGCTCACGCGGCTGAGGTTGCGGACTGACCTGCAGCGCGAGGTCCATCAGCTCGTCGGTGGTGTCACCCATGGCCGAGATGACCACGACGACCTCGTTGCCCGCCTGCTTCGCGGCCACGATGCGGGCAGCGACACGCTTGATCGACGCCGCGTCCGCCACCGATGAACCACCGAACTTCGCGACGATCCGCCGCGCCCGCTCACTCTCGTTCATCTGCGCCTCCCCCTTGCCCGTGATGGTCGAGCAACGGGGCAACTCTATCGGCATAGCACCTGTTTTCGTCGGTCCGTACGCTTGTGGTCATGGACCGCCAGCCGATCGCCGACGCGGACCGTGACCGCGTGATCGCAGGCCTGCAGCGTGGCCACGCGTCCGGCTACCTTGACCAGACAACGCTCAACCGCCGCATGGAGGTGGCGCTCGCGACCGACGACCCGGACGAACTGCACGCCCTGGTGACAGACCTGCCCGATCTCGCGGGACAGACCTGGTCGCCGACCGCTGGTCAGCGACTCTCCCCCTTCGAGACGATGCCGCCCAGCATGGGGCAGCCGTACCAACCCACCGCGGAGCCCGCCTGGCGACAGTTCCTCCGCAACGCCGGGTCGAGCTGGATCATCGGACTCGTCGTCGCCCTGATCATGGTGATCGCGCTGAGCCAAGCGAACGCGTCCTGGTTCTGGCTGTTCTGGGTCTTCATCATCTTCGTCCGGCCCGCAATGCGAACCCGACAGCAGCGCAGCCATCCGCCGCAGCATCCTTACCGGCCCAACCAGCCCCCGCCGCCGATCGCTGACCGCTACCGGTCCGAGGGCAATACCGACGACAGCGGCCAGTGGAACCAGCCGCCCAGCCGCTGACCACCGCCGTCACGCCTCGCGCTTGGGCGCCGGAATCCCAGTGAGACACGGCTTGGGTCGGTTGGGTCAGCCGGTAAGTTGTTGACCTGCATCGCCCGACATGATTCGGCGCGGTAACCCACGTGGAAGGACCAAACGTGAAGAACCCCTTGCTCAAGATCGCGGCGCTGGTTGCCGCGGGCGCGCTGGCGCTGACCGGCTGTGGCGGCGGATCGACCGGCGGCAGCGGCAGCAGCAGCTCAGACAGCGACACCGTCTACAAGATCGGCATCAGCCAGTACGTCTCACATCCTTCGCTGGACGCTGCCAAGGAGGGCTTCAAGCAGGCCCTCGCCGACGCCGGGCTGAAGGTCGACTACGACGAGCAGAACGCGCAGGCCGACGCGGCCACGGTGGCCACGATCTCGAATCGGTTCGCCGGCGACGCCAACCTCGACCTGGTCTTGGCCATCGCCACTCCGAGCGCGATCGGGGCTGCCCAGGCGATCACCGACGTGCCCGTCTTGTTCACCGCCGTCACCGACCCGGTGTCCGCCGAACTGGTCGCCAGCAACGAGGCGCCCGGCGCGAACGTCACCGGCACCACCGACATGAACCCGGTCGCCGACCAGATCGCGCTGATCAAGCAGGTCGCCCCGGACGCCAAGACCGTCGGGATCATCTACTCCTCCGGTGAGGTCAACTCGATCGTCCAGGTCGAATTGGCCAAGAAGGCCGCTGAGAAGGAGGGGCTGACGATCGTCGAGAAGACCGTCGCAGAGGGCAACCAGGTTCTGCAGGCCGCCCAGACCCTTGACGTGGACGCCATCTACGTGCCCACCGACAACCTGGTGGTCAACAACCTTGAATCGGTGCTGCAGGTGGCCGAGGAACAGAAGATCCCGGTCATCGTCGGCGAGACCGACTCGGTCAAGCGGGGTGGCCTGCTCACCCTCGGCCTCGACTACCACGCGCTGGGCGTGCAGACCGGCGAGATGGCGATCCGGATCCTCACCGAGGGCGCCAACCCGGCCGAAATGCCCGTCGAGTTCCAGAAGCAGGCCAAACTGGTCATCAACACCGCAGCCGCGGAGCGGATGGGCGTCACGCTGCCGCAGTCGCTGCTCGACAAGGCGGACGAGAAGGTCTCGTAGTCGATGACCGCAGCGCTCGATCTGGGTCTGATCTTCGGGTTGATGGCTCTGGGGGTCTATCTGACCTTCCGGATCCTCGACTTCGCCGACCTGACCATTGACGGCAGCTTCACCACCGGCGCAGCCACCGCGGCCATCCTGCTCGTGGGCGGATGGCCGCCGCTGGCCGCAACTGCGGTCGGCGGTTGCGTCGGGCTGGTCGCAGGGCTGGTGACCGGGCTGCTCAACACGTGGGGGAAGATCCACCCGCTGCTGGCCGGTATCTTGACCCAGATCGCGCTGTACTCGATCAACCTGCGCATCATGGGACGCGCCAACGTCCCCCTGTTGCGCACCGAGACGCTGTTCACCCCGCTGCGTGAGGCCGGCCTGTTGGGCACGTTCGTCTCGGTCGCCATCCTGGCCGGGCTGCTCGCGCTGTTCGTGATCGCCCTGGTCTGGTTCTTGTCCACCGACGTCGGGCTTGCGCTGCGGGCGACCGGCGACAACGAGGGCATGGCCCGCGCCCAAGGCATCAACACCGACCTGATGAAATGCCTCGGGCTGTCGCTGAGCAACGGCATGGTCGCCCTGTCCGGGGCCCTGTTCGCGCAATACCAGGGCTCCGCCGACATCGGCATGGGCATTGGTCTGATCATCGCCGGCCTGGCTTCGGTGATCATCGGCACCGCGATCATCAACAACGGCCGGCTGTGGATCACCGCCATCGCGGTGGTCGCCGGCTCGATCGTCTACCGCCTCATCATCCAGGCGGCGCTGTCGATCCCGTGGTTCAACCCGAACGACATGAAGCTGCTGAGCGCGCTCATCGTGATCGTCGCGCTGTTGCTGCCGCGCTGGGACGTCTTCAACCGCATCCGGGCCCGCAGCCGCGAAAAGCAGTTCGTCGTCGAACCGTGGGACACCCCCGACCCCGAGGAACTCGACTCCGGCGATGCCCGCCCGCCCAGCCAGGGCGTGACCAAGAAGGCGGGGCGCAAGAACAATGCTTGAGGTACGCAACGTCTCGAAGGCCTTCTTCCCGCACACCATCAACGAGAAAGTGGCACTTCGCGACATCTCGCTGAAACTGGCCAGCGGAGATTTCGTCACCGTGATCGGCAGCAACGGCGCCGGCAAGTCGACGCTGTTGAACGTGGTCGCCGGACGGTACCGTCCCGACATCGGCACCGTCTGGATCGATGGCTCCGACGTCACCAAACTGCCAGACCACAAGGTGGCCCAGCAGGTGGGCCGGGTCTTCCAGGACCCGATGGCCGGCACCGCACCGCACCTGACGATCGAGGAGAACTTGGCGATCGCCTGGGCCCGCAACCGCAAGCGCCGGCTACGGCTGGGTGTCACCCGGCAACGCCGCGACGTCTTCCGCGAGGAGCTGAAGATCCTCGAACTTGGCTTGGAAGACCGGCTGACCGCCCGTGTCGGGCTGCTCTCCGGTGGCCAGCGCCAAGCGCTCAGCCTGGTGATGGCCGCGTTCACCCAACCCCGTATCCTGCTGCTGGACGAACACACCGCCGCCCTCGACCCGCAGCGTGCCGCGCTGATCACCCGGCTGACCGAGGAGTTGGTGACCCGGCACGAGTTGACCGCCCTGATGGTCACCCACAACATGGAGCAGGCCTTGGCCTTGGGCAACCGGCTGATCATGATGCATGAGGGACGCATCATCTTCGAGCTCGGCGGCGAGGCCAAGCACCAGGCCAGCGTGGGCGATCTGCTGGCCGAGTTCGACAAGTTCCGGGGCAGCGGCGGCCTCAGCGACCGGACGCTGCTGGGCTGACCCTACGATTACGGCATGGCCGATGAGGATTTCTTCCGCGCCCTGCCCAAGGTGACGCTGCACGACCACCTGGACGGTGGGCTGCGTCCAGCCACCATGGTCGAGATCGCCGACGAAGTCGGTCACCGGTTGCCGACCACGGACGCCGACGAGTTGGGGCGCTGGTTCCACCAGACCGCCGGCTCCGGTTCGTTGCGCGAATACCTCACCACCTTCGACCACACCGTGGCGTGTCTGCAACGCGCCGACGATTTGTGTCGGGTGGCCCGGGAGTGGGTGGCCGACCAGGTCGCCGACGGCGTCATCGCCGGCGAGGCGCGCTGGGCGCCCGAGCAACATCAGCAGCGGGGGCTCAGCCTGGACGAGACGGTCGAGGCGGTCGCCGAGGGCCTGCGGCAAGGCATGGCGGACGCCGAGAGCGCCGGCACCCCCTTCGTCGCGCGGCAGCTCGTCACCGCGATGCGGCACGCCGACCGAAGCCTGGAGATCGCCGAACTGGCGATCAGGCATCGTGACACCGATCTGGTGGCCGGTTTCGACATCGCCGGCGGTGAGGCCGGCAACCCGCCCGGCAAGCACCTGCCCGCCTTCCAGCGGCTGCGTGAGGCCGACTTCTTCTACACCATCCACGCCGGCGAGGAGGGCGAACTGGCGTCCATCCACGAGGCCGTGCAACTCTGCGGTGCGCTGCGGCTCGGGCATGGCGTCAACATCGTCAACGACATCACCCGGGGTTCAGGCGGCCGCCACAAGCTGGGACGCCTGGCCCGCTTCGTCCGTGACCAGCGCATCCCGCTGGAGGTCTGCCCCAGCTCGAACCTGCAGACCGGCGTCGCGGCCACGATCGGCGAGCACCCGGTCGGGACGTTGCTGTGGCTCGATTTCAACGTGACGCTGAACTGCGACAACCGGCTGCTCGGCGCGACCACGCTCAGCCGCGAGTATGGGCTGGTCAGCGAGGCGTTCGGGCTGTCGACGAGGCAGCTGGCGCAGGTGGCGCTGGCCGGTGCGTCCGCCCTTTTCCTAGATCACGCCGAGCGCAGCCGCCTCATCGAACAGCTGACGCACGCCTGGTCCCGGGCCTCGGTCAACGAACCCGCCGCCAGCGTCCAGCCGGCCCTTTGGCAGCGCTGATTCCCCACCGACAATGGGGGCAGGGACCCCACCCGCCAGCGGGCCGCTGGTCTGCCCCCGGTAGCGGGTGCTAGCTTGCGGACGTGGCCACTGCCCATATCGCAGCCGAACCGGGTGACTTCGCCCCGGCCGTCCTGATGCCCGGCGACCCCCGGCGCGCCGAACGAATCGCCCGGACGCTGATGCCGGACGCCCGCCTGGTCACCGACGTGCGCGGCATGCTCGGCTTCACCGGCACTGTGGACGGCAAGCCGCTGTCGGTGCTGGGTTCGGGCATGGGCATGCCGTCCATCACGATCTACGCCCATGAACTGTTCGCGCAGTTCGGCGTGCAGCGGATCATCCGCGTCGGCACCGCCGGCGGCATTTCCCCGCAGGTCGGGCTCGGGGACGTGATCGTGGCGGTCGGGGCCCACACCGACTCGAACATGAACCAGCAGCGGCTGGCGGGCTTGCACTTTTCTGCGGTCGCGAGCTTCGAACTGGTTCGTGCGGCAGCCGACGCTGCAGTCGCCGGCGCGCTGGACGGGCAGCCGACGCACATCGGCATGATCATGTCGCACGACCACTTCTACCTGCCCAACTCCGACCCAGGTTGGCTGCCCAGGCTCGCCCAGTACGGCGTCCTCGGCGTCGAGATGGAGGCTGCCGCACTGTTCGGGGTGGCGGCCGAGTTCGGCAAGCAGGCCCTCGCGGTGCTCACCGTGTCCGACCTGTTGTTCGACACAGCTGCGCAGATGACCTCGGACGAGCGGGAAACCCGGTTCGCCGGCGCGCTGCGCCTGGCACTGGCCGCCGCGCACTGCTGAGCGTGTCGTCGGACGGTGGTTGAATGACCGCATGAAAGCGATCATCGCCACCACCGCCGGCGGGCCGGAAGTCCTCGAATACACCGACGTCCCCGAACCCACCCCCGGCCCAGCGGAAGTGGTCGTCAAAGTCACCGCCGCAGGGGTCAACTTCATCGACACCTACCGCCGCGCCGGGGTCTACCCGATGCAATTCCCCCATGTCGTCGGCTCGGAGGGCGCCGGCACCGTCGTCGAGGTTGGCCCTGAGGCAGCCGCCAAGGTCGGTGACAGAGTCGCCTGGAATGCCGGACCCGGGTCCTACGCCGAGTACGTCAAGGTGCCGGTCCACGAGCTGCTGCCGGTCCCCGACGGTCTCGACCCGCGGGTGGCTGCTGCGCTGCCCATGCAGGCCATGACCGCGCACTACCTGTGCCGGTCCACCTACGAGATCCGCCAAGGCTCCGTCGCCCTGGTGCATGCCGCGGCCGGTGGGGTGGGCGGCCTGCTCACCCAGCTGATCGTCCACCACGGCGGACGCGTGATCGCCACCGCCGGCACGGCCGCGAAAGCGGAGTTGGCGCGCAGCTACGGCGCGTCCGAAGTGATCATCTACACCGAACTGGACGACCTGACCGCCGAACTGCCGGTCAAGGTGCGCGAACTCGCCGAGGGCGGGGTCGACGTCGTCTACGACGGGGTCGGCAAGGACACCTTCGATGCGTCCCTGGCCAGCCTCGGCACGCGCGGGATGCTGGTACTCTTCGGTGGCTCTTCGGGGCAGGTGCCGCCGTTCGACTTGCAGCGGCTGAACTCCAGCGGATCGCTGTACGTCACCCGTCCGACACTGAAGCACTACACGCTGACACGGGACGAGACCCTGTGGCGGGCCGACGAGGTATTCGGTGCGGCAGCGTCCGGCCAATTGCGGGTGCCGATCGGCGCGAGCTTCCCGCTGGCCGATGCCGCCGCCGCGCATCGCGCGCTGGAGGGTCGTCAGACCACCGGAAAGGTGATCCTGATCCCGTAGCCCGCCCTCGTGTGGCCGGAATGCGGGCCGATACCGGTTCGATCGGACGCGGGGCTAGCGCCTGGGTTCCAGGAAACGTGACCGGAAGCGGTGGTCGAGGCGGTAGCCGACCCGCCGATAAACGCTGATCGCGGTGGTGTTCTGGGCGTA
>ERZ1645187.871-NODE-871-length-29089-cov-39.216126_pt1 | contig 29089 bp, 25 predicted proteins | sample MGYA00575352_ERZ1645187 | MGnify/ENA primary metagenome ERZ1645187 (study PRJEB40837, sample SAMN11349314) | freshwater sediment metagenome | isolation source: river sediment | host: Sediment | place: India: Wazaribad , New Delhi | collected 2017-02-21 ...
GACGCAGGCCGCGGCGTCGCAGTGGCCCGCGCGGCTGGATGCCCTCGCGCCGTACGTGGCCCTCACGGCGGTGCCCGGGGCCGCACCGGCCGAGCTGTGTTTCGAGGCCAACGAGACCAGCCTGGCCGGCCGCCACGACCCGGCCACCGGCGAGGTGAGCCTGCGCGTCACCCACGACGGGCGGACGAGCGAGCATCGCAGCCGCCGGCACGGCACGCTCAGCACCGGCGCGACCGTCGAGGAGCTGGGGCTGACGCTGACCGGCGTTCACCTGACCGTGCTGACCCGCCAAGACGGCCGGTGGACCGCGCGCGGCCGGGTCGGACTCAAGGAGGTCCTCGACACCCACGACGGGACCTGGCTCGCCTCGCTGACCGCGCGGGGCTCCGGCGTCGATCGGCTCACCCACGGCGACTTCGGGCAGCTCGGGCTGCGGGACACCCGGCTGGTCACCCACGCCGACGGATCGCGCTGGTCCCCAGACGGGGCGCTGTGGTTCACCGCCACCCACGCCGGCCCGGGCTTCTTCGACACCGCCCACACCGGGGTGTGGCGGCTGGACCCGGTGACGCTGAACCTGACCCACACCGGGACCCTCTTCTTCCGCCGCCCCGAGGCGCCCGGCGTGTACGGCGACCACGCCACGCACCTGGTCCGCGACGGTGACCGCTGGCTGTGCGCGACCAGCACCTGGGGCGACTTCGACCGCCGCAACCCCGCGGTGTCGATCACCCTGGCCCAGGCAGATGCCCACGACGCCCAGACTGACGCCCAGCCCGGCGTCGACCTGGTCCGGGGCCGGCACGTCCTGGACACCCGCGCCCTGCGCCTGCCCACCGACGGGTTCGTCTCCCGCGGCCAGTGGGACCCGCACCTGGTGCGGATCGACGGGCTCTGGCACGTCGGGTTCGCCTCCGCGCGCAAGTTCTTCTCCTTCCACCCGGCCCTGGCCGTGGGCACCGACCTGGACGACCTGCGGCTGCGCGCCGTGGCCGCGGATCGACGGGCCTGCGAGGGCACCACCCTGCTGCGGCTGCCCGGCGACGCAGCGGGACCCGGCGACGGCCGGCACCCGAAGGGCAGCCAGTGGGTGGTGCTGGCCAGCGACGGTCGCGACGGCCGGCGGGGGCAGCGCGCCCAGTTTCCCGTGTTCGACCTGGACCTGCGCCAGGTCGGCACCCTCGCGGCGCCGTACCCGACCAACCTGCCGTGGCCAACCCTCGCGCACATCGAGGACGGTTGGGTGATGGTGACCTTCAACGGCACCCCGGCGGCCGGCGAGCTGACGGGCTACGGCACCCACGGCGAGGTGGTGGTGATGCGCGAGGCGACCGATCCCAAGCCTTGATTGACGTATCGATGCCGATGCGCGGTGACAATCAACCTGCGACCGGGCCCCCAGGCACGATGAGCGTCTTGTTCACCGTCTTGTACCCCAAGGCGCTCACGTTGAACACGACCAGAAGGTACTCGCCCCGCGCCTTGGCCAAGGCCCGGCCGACGAGCCTGAGCCTCTTGCTCTTGATCCCCAGGTAGTGCTGCAAGTCACCGGCGTACCACCCCTCGACCACGACACTGACCTTGGCCGGCGACCAGGTGCCGGGGAAAAGCCGGACAGTGGAACCGGGTCGGGAGGTCCCGATGACCTTTGGTGCCTTGACGGACCGAAGGGGGAGCGGCCAGGCCAGGCGGATGTTCAGTCCGGTGAGCGTCTCGTTCTCCCCCAAGACGATGTTCGCGGCGTCCTTGAGGTAGCTGGCCCCGTTGTAGTACTCGGTGACATAGCCGGGCTCGCGGTTGTCGACGAAGCCAAGCCGGTAGACACCGCCCAGCAGGTCTCCGGTGAGGTCGTAGCTGCCGTCGCTGGCCGTGGAGGCCTCACCGCGGTACTGCCACTTGCCGCCCTCGCGGCGGTAGGCCCTGACGGTGATGCCTTTCAGCGCACGCCCGGCCCGGCCGGTCACGGTGCCCATCAGGTGTCCCCCGTGCTCAAGTTGGGCGTTCTTGCCGGTGACGGTGGCACCGGCGGTGACCACGACTTCGGTAGCCGCTTCTTCTTCGAGGACGTTGTCGTAGTACTCAGGGACATAGTCGAACCCTCGCTGGAAGAGCAGGTGGTAGGCGCCCGGGGGCAGGCCGTCCAAGACGTAGCTCCCGTCAACCCCCGCCACGTCCGCATACCCGTCGCACCCGTTGTCGCAGACCACCGGGTACGCAGAGACCAAAGCCCCCTCGAGCGGCACGCCCCCTGGGCCCGTAACGGTGCCGGTGATTCGACCGACATCCGCTGCCGCAGCACGTGCGGGCTCCGGCACCGGGTTCAGGCTCAGCCCCACCACGCTCAAGGCCGTGGAGACGAACAGGACGATCGAGCCCATCAGCTTTCGGCGGCGGCGTGGCATGCGTGCACAGTAAGGGCTCGTCCCGGATGTGGGGAGGACTAGGGTGGCTGACAGGCCACACCACCCCGTGGTCGCACCCGTCCGGCCGCACCACCCCCGTGGCCGTCACCGTCAAGAGAGCAGGTCCACGCGCCATGGTCGACCACGTCTTCGAACTGAGCCCCGAGCACGAGCAGGTCGTCTTCTGCCACGACCCCGGCACGGGCCTGAAGGCCATCATCGCCCTCCACTCCACCGCCCTGGGGCCAGGCCTGGGCGGCACCCGCTTCTACCCCTACGCCAGCACCGATGCGGCGTTGCGCGACGTCCTCGCGCTCTCGCGCGGCATGACGTACAAGAACGCGTTGGCCGGGCTGGACCTGGGCGGCGGCAAGGCCGTCATCATCGGTGACCCGGCGACCGACAAGTCAGAGGCGCTGCTGCGCGCCTACGGGCGCTTCGTCCAGTCGCTGAACGGCCGCTACTTCACCGCCTGCGACGTCGGCACCTTCTCCGAAGACATGGACCAGGTCGCCCGCGAGTGCGACTACGTGACCGGTCGCACCGTGGCGCACGGCGGCGCCGGCGACTCCTCGGTGCTCACCGCGTTCGGGGTCTTCCAGGGCATGCGGGCCGCCGCCGAGCACCGGTGGGGCACCCCGTCGCTGGCCGGGCGCACCGTCGGTGTGGCCGGGGTCGGCAAGGTCGGCCGGCACCTGGTCCGGCACCTGGTCGAGGACGGCGCTGCCCCGGTGGTGACCGACGTGAACGCCGAGTCGGTGGCCCGGATCCGCGACGAGTTCCCGGCCGTGGTCGCCGTCGACTCGACGCAGGCGCTGGTCTCGGCCGCGATCGACGTGTACGCCCCGTGCGCCATGGGCGGCGCGCTGACGGATGAGGTGGTCGAGGCGCTGCAGGCGGTCATCGTCTGCGGCGGCGCCAACAACCAGCTCGCGCACCCGGGCGTGGAGAAGAAGCTCCAGGAGCGCGGCATCCTGTACGCGCCCGACTACTGCGTGAACTCCGGCGGGGTGATCCAGGTCGCCGACGAGCTCGAGGGGTTCTCCTTCGAGCGGGCCAAGCACCGCGCCGCCGGCATCTACGAGACCACCCGGTCGGTGCTGGAGCTGGCCGCCACCGAGGACGTGCCGCCCGCGGTCGCCGCGGACCGGCTGGCCGAGCGCCGGGTCCGGGACGTGGGTCGGCTGCGCGGGATCTGGCTCCCGCAACGGGGTCGCTGACCCGGCCGAGGTCAGTTGTAGGTGACGGTGGCCACGTAGGGGTCGAAGTTCGACCCGCTCAGGGTGCCGGTCACGGTCTTCGGGAAGTGGTTGGCCTTCGGTGTCCGGTTGCCCGGCAACCGGTAGACCAGCACCGATGACTGCTGGGTGGCGGCCACGCTGCCGGTCCACGTGAACGTGTAGGTCGCCGTCGTCGCGGAGAACGACTGCGACGCGAACGACCACCCGGCACCCGAGACCACCACCGGTGTCCCGGTCTGGTCCATGCCGCCGACCGGCATGGTCAGGGTCAGCGTCGCGGCGGTGACGATGACCGGCGTCGAGTCGTAGCCGGAGGAGAACTGCGCGGTCCCCGTCATGCTCACGAAGACGTTGGCGTTCGTCGGCGGCCCCGCCCACTCGGTCACCACGCCGTTCTGCGCGAACGTGTACATGTAGATCCGCGCCTTCGGCGAGATCGCGTACGCCGGCGCAGCACCGGCCACCAGGACGGCCGGTGCGGTCCAGACCCCGGCGCGCAGCAGGCGCCGTCGGTGGACCCCGGTCGTCTCGCCGCTCAGGCCGCCGTCGGCTCCGCGCTCAGCGTCGGGAGCCACGGGCTCCCCCATTGCTCGATCGGAGTGCGACGCGGTCAACGACCAGGATCGGCGTAGTCGGACCAGTCGTCGTACTCGTCCGAGGACTCTTCGTCATCGGTCTCGTCCGAATCGCCATGCAGCTCCTTGGCCAGCGCCCCGAAGTCCGTCTCGTGAGTCCGGTACTTCAGGTCGCGGGCGACCTTCGTCTGCTTAGCCTTAGCACGGCCGCGCCCCATAGGGTCGACCCCCTCGCACGCTTGGCCGGGGCTCTTTGGCGCGTACGCCGCGGCTCCCGGTCTGTGATCTGAATTATCGTGGGGGCAACGGTACCCGCTGACCGGTCATTCCCGCACACCCCATGCTGGTTTTCCAGATGACGAGCGGGCGACCGGCTGTCGAGAGGCCTCACCAGCCGGGGTGCTGCCCCCGCAAGCGCACGCGGCCGGCCTCGTCGGACCCGCTCGCGCCGCGCACGTCGCCGGCGACCCAGGCCCGGACCCCGTGGCCGGCCAGCACCGAGATCGCGGTCTCCGCGTCCTCGGGAGCGGTCAGGGCCACCATGCCGACCCCGCAGTTCAGGGTCGCCTCGAGGTCGGGCTGGGACACCTGGCCGACGGAGCGGACCAGGTCGAAGATCGGCTGCGGGGTCCAGGTGGCCCGGTCGATGGAGGCGGTCAGCTCCTCGGGCAGCACCCGCTCCAGGTTGGCCGCCAGGCCACCCCCGGTGACGTGGGACATGGCGTGGGTCGCGGTCCGCTCCGCCAGGTCCAGGCAGGCCTTGGCGTAGATCCGGGTCGGCTCCAGCAGCTCCTCGCCCAGGGTGCGCCCCAGCTCGGGCACGTCGCGCTCCAGCGACCAGCCGGCGGTCTTGAGGAGCACGTGGCGCACCAGGGAGTACCCGTTGGAGTGCAGCCCGGAGGCCTCCATCGCGATCACCACGTCGCCGGGGCGGACCCGCCCGGGGCCGAGCAGCCGGTCGGCCTCCACCACGCCGGTGGTCGCGCCGGCCACGTCGTACTCCTCGGGGGCCAGCAGCCCGGGATGCTCGGCGGTCTCGCCGCCGATCAGCGCGCAGCCGGCCTCGACGCAGGCCTCGGCGATGCCCTTGACGATCGCGGCGATCCGCTCGGGCTCCACCCGGCCGGTGGCGATGTAGTCGGTCATGAACAGGGGCTCGGCGCCGCACACCACCAGGTCGTCGACCACCATGCCGACCAGGTCGTAGCCGATGGTGTCGTGCACGTCCATCGCCTGGGCGATGGCGACCTTGGTGCCCACCCCGTCGGTGGAGGTGGCCAACAGCGGGCGCTTGTACCGGGTCAGCGCGCTGGCGTCGAAGAGCCCGGCGAAGCCGCCCAGCCCGCCGATCATCTCGGGGCGCCGCGCCTTCTCGACCCAGGTCTTCATCAGGTCGATGGCCCGGTCCGCGGCCTCGATGGAGACGCCGGCGGCGGCGTAGGCGTTGGGGGTGTCGGTCACGCGGCCTCCTGGCAGCTCGGGTGGTTCGGTACGTCGTGTCGGCTCGTGTGGCTCGTGGTCAGGTCAGTCGCCGCCGCGGGCTACGGGCGGTCCAGCGCGTCGAGCGCCCCGGCGCCGGCCAGCGAGACCGAGAGCCCGTCCACGTCGGTGGGCAACCCGAGACCGTTGGTGCCCGGGGCCACGGCGCCGTTGGACGCAGCACCCTCGAGCAGCCCCTTGCCGACCAGGTGCGGGTCGGGCAGCTCGATCGGGTACTTGCCGTCGAAGCACGCCCGGCACAGGTCGTTGGCCGGCACCGTCGTCGCCTCCATCAGGGTGGCCAGGTCGATGTAGCCGAGGGAGTCCGCGTCGATGGAGCGCTGGATCTCGTCGGTGCCCAGGCCGTTGGCGATGAGCTCGGCGCGGGTGGCGAAGTCGATGCCGTAGAAGCAGGGCCACTTCACCGGCGGGGAGGAGATCCGGACGTGCACCTCCCGGGCCCCGGCCTCCCGCAGCATCCGGATCAGCGCCCGCTGGGTGTTGCCCCGCACGATCGAGTCGTCGACCACCACGAGGCGCTTGCCCTCGATCACGTCGCGCAGCGGGTTGAGCTTGAGCCGGATGCCGAGCTGGCGGATGGTCTGCGAGGGCTGGATGAAGGTGCGGCCGACGTAGGAGTTCTTGACCAGCCCGATGCCGTAGGGGATGCCGGACTCCTCGGCGTACCCGATGGCCGCCGGGGTGCCGGACTCGGGCACCGGGATCACCAGGTCGGCGTCGGCGGGGTACTCCTGCGCCAGCCGACGGCCGATCTCGACCCGGACGCTGTGCACCCGCTGGCCGTTCATCAACGTGTCGGGGCGGGCCAGGTAGACGAACTCGAACAGGCAGTGCTTCGGCGCCGCCTCGGCGAACCGGCGGCTGCGCAGCCCGTCCTCGTCCACCGCGATCAGCTCACCGGGCTCCACCTCGCGGATGAAGGAGGCGCCCACGATGTCGAGGGCCGCGGTCTCCGAGGCGACCACCCAGCCGCGCTCGAGCCGGCCCAGCACCAGCGGCCGGATGCCCTGGGGGTCGCGCGCGGCGTACAGGGTGTGCTCGTCCATCCAGACGAACGAGTAGGCACCCTTGACCTGCGGCAGCAGCTCCATCGCCCGCTCCTCGACCGTGCTGTCGGGGTGGTGGGCCAGCAGCGCGGTGACCACGCCGGTGTCGTTGGTGGAGACCGGCATCCGCAGGTCCAGCTGCCCGTCGGCCTCGCCCTCCTCGACCATCCGGGCCAGCTCGGCGGTGTTGATCAGGTTGCCGTTGTGCGCCAGCGCGATCGAGCCGGACTCCGTGGGGTGGAAGGTCGGCTGGGCGTTGTGCCAGGTGCTCGCGCCGGTGGTGGAGTAGCGGGCGTGGCCGATGCCGAGGTGGCCGCGCAGGGACTCCAGGGTCGACTCGTCGAAGACCTGGGAGACCAGGCCCATGTCCTTGTAGACCAGGATCTGTCGGCCGTTGCTGACCGCGATGCCGGCCGACTCCTGGCCGCGGTGCTGCAGGGCGTAGATGCCGAAGTAGGTCAGCTTGGCGACGTCCTCGCCGGGCGCCCACACCCCGAACACGCCGCAGGCGTCCTGGGGGCCCCGGTCCTGGGGGTCGAGGGCGGCGGAGAGACGGCCGTCCCCGCCCTTGCGCATCATGCTGGACTGGGCCACCGGGCAAGTGTACGGCGCCCGCGCCGACCGCATCGGCGCACCGGGTTACCTCGAGTTTGTTTCACCCCCGGAGCCGGGTGAGGCAATGAGCGCGAATAGCGGCGACTGTGTCGTCGAACTCCTAGTATTGGGGTCCAACAGTGGGCCTCCACGTCACCGAGTCGGGCTGAGCGGGCAGTCACCGAAAGAGCCGAGATGAGCGAAACGCGCACCCAGTCGGTGTCGGTCGCCGCCTCCGTGTTCGTCGACGCCCTGCAGAACATCGCCGACGGCGTCACCGAGCTCGCCGGCTTCGAGGTCGCCGCGATCAGCGTCGCCCGAGGCGACGGCACCCTGGAGATGATCGCGGTGGCCGGCAGCAGCGAGGCCCGCGAGCAGCTGATGCACCACCGCACCCCGATCAGCGAGATCGAGCAGGAGCTCAAGCAGGCCGAGCACTGGGGCGACCTGCGGTTCGTCCCGCACGAGCGGATGACCGTGGCCGAGGACCAGCTCGGCTGGGTGCCCGACCTGCCGGTCTCCCAGGACCCGGACGCCTGGCACCCGCTGGACCTGCTGATGGCGCCGATCTACGACGACAGCGGCGGGCTGCGCGGCTTGATGTCGGTCGACGTACCGGTGGACCTGCGCCGACCCGACGCCGAACGGCGCCTGCGGCTGCAGCGCTACGCCCACCAGACCCGGCGGGCGGTGCTCACCGCGTTGGAGCGGGCCGAGCTGGCCGAGCAGGTGCGGCTGGCCAACGCCGCGCGCTCCATCGTCCGGCAGGTCACCTCCGAGCTCTCCCTGGAGCGGATCATCGAGGTGGCCCAGCCCGCGCTCACCGCCGGCTTCAGCGCCACCGGGCTGTGGATCCAGACCTTCGACGCGGACCACGAGCAGCTCGGCAACTTCTACACCCCCAGCGGCACCGACATCGTGCTGCCCGACGAGATGCGGCGGATCAGCAGGAACGCCGCCCACTACCTGTGGCAGCGGCAGGAGGTCGGGGTCGTGGCCCGCGGCCTGATCAGCACCGGCATCTCCAGCGGCGACCTGAGCCGGCACGACGAGGCCCGCATCCTCGAAGCCATGGACGCCATCGACGTCACCTCCATGCTCTTCGTGCCGTTGGGTGCGGGGCCCGAGTGCCTGGGCAACCTGGCGCTCACCCGTCGCGGCGGCGACCTGGACTGGAACAGCGTGGAGCGTCAGGCCGCCCTCGACATCGGCCACGACCTGGGTCGGGCGCTGCTCAACGCCCGGCTCTTCGAGCGGGAGCGCAAGCTGGTCGAGGAGCTGCGCGCCCTGGACAGCTACAAGAGCCGCCTGATCGCCACCCTGGCCCACGAGCTGAAGAACCCGCTGAGCTCGGTGCTGGGTCACGTGGAGATGCTGGAGGCGATCCCCGACCTGACCGGCGCCACCTTGAACTCGGTCGGCGCGATCGAACGCGGCGCCGTACGGATGCAGCGGCTGATCGACGACCTGCTGGTGCTCGGCCGGGTGGCCGACCCGCACAAGCCGTTCGTGGCCTTCCCGATCGACGTGGTCAAGGTGATCGAGGAGTCCCTGGACCTGCTGCGCGTCTCGTTCGAGCGCAAGTCGCTCAAGGTGATCTTCAACCGACCCGAGCACCCGGTCCTGGCGCTGGGTGACGCGGCCGGGCTCGACCTGGTCTTCGGCAACCTGATCAGTAACGCGGTGAAGTACACCCCCGAGGGCGGGACCATCACCATCGACGCGCGCGACCGGGTCCGGCGGGTCGAGGTGCGGGTCGCCGACACCGGGCTCGGCATCTCGGAGGCGGACCGGGCGCTGCTGTTCGAGGAGTTCTTCCGCTCCAACAACCCCGCAGCGGTGGCCCAACCCGGCACCGGGCTCGGGCTGGTGATCGTCAAGCGGGTGCTCGAGCGGCACGGCGGCACGATCACCGTGGAGTCCGAGCTCGGCGAGGGCGCGGCGTTCACGGTGAACCTGCCGCGCGCGATCTAGCCCTGGCGGCTCACCACCGGTGCGGAAACGCATCAGTGCGGCCTGCTGAAGTCACTGGGTGACTTCAAAAGGCCGCATAGAGGGCAAACAGGTCAGCCGGGGGCGTCCTGGGCCAGCTTGGCCAAGAGCAGCGCCTCGGCCAGCAGCACCTTCTCGAACTCCGCCAGGTGCAGGCCCTCGTTCGCGCCGTGCGCCCGGGTGTCGGGGTCCTCGACCCCGGTGACCAGCACGCTGGCCTCGGGGAACGCCTCGAGGAACTCCGCGATGAACGGGATGGAGCCGCCCACGCCCATGTCCACCGGCGCGGTGCCCTCCCAGGCCTCGGTGAACGCCGCGCGGGCCGCGTCGTACGCCCACCCGGTGGCGTCGATCTGCGTCGCCTCGCCGGTGTCGACGACCGTGACGGTCAGCTCCGCACCCCAGGGCACGTGGGCCTCGACGTGTCGCCGCAGGCACTCCAGGGCGTGCTCGGTGGTGTCGCCCGGGGCGATCCGCAGGCTGATCTTGGCCCGGGCCGCGGGCACCAGGGTGTTGGAGGCGCCGTCGACCTGGGGCGCATCGATCCCGGTGATGGACAGCGCCGGCTTGGTCCACAGGCGCTCCACCACGGAGCCGGAGCCGATCCACTCGATCCCGGCGACCGCGCCGGACTCCGCGCGCAGCCGCTCCTCGGGGTAGTCCACCTCGGCCGCGGGGCCGGCGTGCAGGCCCTCGACGGCGACGTTGCCCTGGTCGTCGTGCAGGCTGGCGATCACCCGCGACAGGGCGATCAGCGAGTCCGGCACGAGCCCACCCCACATGCCCGAGTGCACCGCGTGGGTCAGGGTCCGCACCTCGATGTCGGCGCGCACCAGGCCGCGCAGGCTGGTGGTCAGCGCCGGGACGCCGATGTCCCAGTTGCCGGAGTCGGCGATCACGATCACGTCGGCGGCCAGCTCGTCCTCGTGCTGACGCAGCAGCGCCACCAGGCTCTCGGAGCCGACCTCCTCCTCGCCCTCGATGAAGAGCACCACCGAGACCGGAAGGTCGTCGCCGAAGACGCGCAGCGCGGCCAGGTGGGTGACGATCCCGGCCTTGTCGTCGGCGGCGCCGCGGGCGTAGAGCCGGCCGTTGCGCTCCGTCGGCTCCCACGGCGGGGAGTCCCAGTCGACGTGGTCGTTCTCCGGCTGTACGTCGTGGTGGGCGTAGAGCAGCACGGTCGGGGCACCGGGCGGCCCGGCCTTATGGGCGATCACGGCCGGGGCGCCGCCGTCGGCCCGGGTGATCCGCGCGAAGCAGCCCTCCGCCGCGAACAGCGCCTTCACCGCCTCGGCGCTGCGCTGCACCTCCGCGGCCCGCGCCGGGTCGGCGCTCACCGACTGGATCCGCACGAGATCCTCCAGGTCGCGCCGGATGCCCGGCAGGACCTCCCTCACCTTGGCGCGCAACTCCTGGCTCATGAATGCACCCTAACCAGCCCGAGGCAGTTCGTCGCGGGCGTCGTCGCTGCCGAGGTCAGCGGCGCATGTACAGCTCGACGATCGTCTCGGTTCCGACGAAGCCGAGCGAGCGGTAGAGCCGGATCGCCTCGTCGTCGGCGTCGGCGACGATGACCAGGGTGCGGGCACCGAGCTGGTCTCGCCCATACTCCGCGAGGCGGTGCACCAGGGTGCCCGCGAGGCCCTGCCGGCGTGCGTCGGCGGCGGTCTCCACCGACTGGTAGCGGGCCAGGTCGCCCTCGACTCGGTACAGCCCGGCGGTGGCCAACAGCCGCTCGCCGGCGAAGGCGCCCCAGCGCTGGCCGAGCCCGCGGGCCTCCAGGTCGCGCTCCTGGGCGGCCTTGCCCCGGGAGAAGGCCTCCGCCGACCCGGCACCCTCCGCCTCGGTGATCGCGACCGACAGCGCGATCCGCTGCTCCCAGTCCTCGTCCCCGACCAACGGCCGCAGCTCGGCCTCGGTGTTGGGGTACGCCGGTGGGTGCAGCTCGGCGGCGGTCAGGGCGACCCCCCGGGAGGCCTTCATGCCGGCGGCGACGAACTCCTCGACGTCAACCTCCCGCGGAGGCTCGTCGAGAGTGGGGAGGTCGAAGGTGACCGCACGGTGCCCGGCACCCGGAAACTCCGCGTCGAACGCGGCCAGCACCTCGCGCGCCCCGCCGGGGAAGGGCGGCCGACGCAGCAGCAGGAAGTTGCCCCAGTAGAACTGCGGGTTGGCCGGGGTCCGCACCACGAGGTGCGTGCCGTAGTCCTCGACCGTGCTGCCCGAGAGCTCCAGCAGCGCCAGGTCGGTGCGCAGCGCCAGGGAGTTCAGCATGGCTCAATCCTCCATCAGGGGCAGGTACGGGCTCAGGTCGGCCCGCTCGCCGCTCGCCCGGAGCGCGCCGCCGGCCTCGGCCTCGGCCCAGGTGGTCGCGCCGGTGGCCAGCCCGATCCAGGTGAGCGGGTCGAGCTCGACCACGGCGGGCGGGGTGCCGCGGGTGTGTCGTACGCCGGGGACCACCTGCGCGGCGGCGTACGGCGGCACCCGCACCTCCACCGAGCGACCCGGGGCCCGCTCGGCCAGCACGGCCAGGAAGTGCTTGGTCAGCAGCCGCAGGTCGCCGCCGCCGGGCTGGTCGTCGCTCCGGGCGCGCGCCAGCGCCTCGGCGACGGCGGCCGGGTCGGCGCGGCGGAGTCTGGCGGGCACGCCAGGACCCTAACCCGCCCCGGACCCCACGATTTGGGCACCGCGGGCGCCGAGGACGAGCATGGTCGGGTGGACCAGAGCCTCGCGTTCCTCGCCGACGAACCGGTGCTGCTCCTCACCCTCCTGCTCGCGCTGGGCGCGATCCTGGGTCGGGTCCGGGTGCTCGGCGTACCGATCGGCCCGGCGGCCGTGCTGTTCGCGGCGATCGCCGTCTCGGCGCTCGGCACCGCCCGAGACCATCCGCTCACGGTGCCCGAGGAGGTCGGCACCCTGGGCCTGGTGCTCTTCACCTACACCGTCGGGGTGATCAGCGGCCCGACCTTCTTCGGCTCGCTGCGCACCGGGTGGCGGCTGATGGTGGCGGTGGTGGTGGTGATCGCCCTGGCCGCCGGCGCTGCGGTCGCCGTCGGCGGGCTGTTGGGACTGGACGCCGCGGTGCGGGCCGGTACGTTCGCCGGCGCCCTGACGAACACCCCCGCGCTGGCCGCGGCCACCGAGCGTGCGGCCGACCCCGACGGGGTCACCATCGGGTACTCGATCGCCTACCTGTGGGGGGTGCTCGGCATGATGCTGGCCGTCGGGTGGGTGCTGCGCCGGCATCCCGACGACACCTCGACCGAGCCCCTGGTGCACCAGACCATCCGGGTCGACACTGCTGAGTTCGCGACCATCCGCGACCTCACCGAGCGGTACGGCGGCCGCGTGCACTTCACCCGCCTCAAGCACCGGCACGCCGCGAACCCGACCCAGCTCGCCGAGGACGACGACGTACTCGGCCCGCGCGACCTGGTCACCGCCGTCGGCCCCCCGGACCTGATCCGCCGGGTCACCGCCGAGCTCGGACACCACTCCTCCCACGACATGGTGGAGGACCGCAACGAGCTGGACTTCCGCCGGATCACCGTCTCCCGCGCCCCGCTCGCCGGCCGCTCCCTGCAGCATCTGGGGCTGGAGGAGTTCGGCGCCACGGCCAGCCGGGTCCGGCGCGGCGACGTCGACATGGTCGCCGACCCCGCCTTCGTGGTGCAGATGGGCGACCGGGTGCGGGTGATCGCCCCGACCGACCGGATGGGCGAGATCAGCGACTACCTGGGCGACTCCGAGCGCGGCTACTTCGACATCAACCCCGCCGGCCTGGCCACGGGGCTGACCCTGGGCGTGCTGATCGGGCTGGTGCCGATCCCGCTGCCGGGCGGCGGGTTCACGCTGGGGGCGGCGGCCGGAACCCTGCTGGTCGGGCTGGTCTTCGGCAGGCTGGGCCGGGTCGGGCCGATGGTCACCTCGATGTCGCACGGGTCGGCCAGCTCGCTGTCCACCTTCGGGATGATCACCTTCCTGGCCTACGCCGGCACCAGGGCCGGTGGCCGGTTCACCGATGCGGTGACCTCGAACCTGGGGTGGAAGGTGGCGCTGCTCGGCTTCGTGGTGACCACGGTCGCCGCGGTGGCGCTGCTGGGCGCGACCCGGCTGCTGCGCAGCACGCCGCGACAGACCGCGGGCGTGCTCGGCGGCGCCCAGACCCAGCCGGCCGTGCTCGCGTACGCCGACGAGCAGACCGGCTCGGACATGGCCGTCGGCATCGGCTACGCGCTGGTCTACCCGGCGGCGATGATCAGCAAGATCCTGCTGGCCCAGTTGCTGGCGGGCCTGGGCTAACGGGGGCGATCAGCCCAGCAGGTCCCGCGCGTCGACCTCGCGCAGCCGACCCCGGTAGCGCCACCACCACGAGTGCAGCAGGCTGATCCCCTCCAGGCCCAGCCGCAGGTCGCCGGAGAGCTCGGGGCGCGGCAACGCCGTCAGCCAGGCGCGCAGCTCCGGGGCGACGTACTGCGTCAGCGGGCCCTGGGCCAGTCGGCGCCGGTGCGCGGAGACCGAGGCGTCCCCGCGCCAGGCCCGCGGCAGGTGCGGCGGCACCCGCTCGGCGGTGCGGGTCGAGGGCAGGGCCGCGATCTCGGGCGCGAGCTCGGCGTACACGGCGTCGTACAGCCCGTCGCCGGCGCGCGCGTCGTCGGTGGCCGACAGGGCGGCCAGGGCGAACGCCTGGGTGGCCGCCGGGGCGAAGACCTCCGCCCGCTGCCCGAGCAGGCCCGTGGGGTAGCAGGCCACGCCGCGCATGGTCCGGGTCCGGATGAAGGTCAGCATGCTCTGCCGAGGGCTGCCCTCGAACGGCGCGGCCACGGAGTCGAAGAGCTCGCTGCTCCGGGCCAGCAGCGGCTCGCGCAGCGGGTCCGCGAGCGCGAGCTGGGCGTGACCGTAGCGACGCATCCGGTCGAAGAGCCCCCGGGTGGCCCGGCGCGGGTCGCTGCGGTCCTGGGTGGCCTGGCTGTAGAACCGGCCGCTCTCCCCCAGCAGCGCGTCCATGGCGAAGCCGTCGGAGATCGGCAGCGGCTGCCGGGCGACGTACTGGGAGAGCGGCACCAGCCAGGCGTGGTCGACGAACTGGTGCTCGACCAGCCGGGCGCGGGCCTCCCAGTTGCTCGGGTAGGCGCCCGGGTCGGCGGCCAGCCTGTCTTGCGACAGCCCCAGCGCCTCGGCGACCGCGGCCGCCAGGTCCTCCTCATAGGTGTCGCCCTCGTCGTCGCTGACGCTCACGGTCCGCGCCGCCTTGCCCGCCTCGGCGAGCACGCAGGCCAGCAGCCGCGAGTCCCGTCCACCGCTCAGCGGGACCAGTACGGGGCCCGGCACCAGCGCGACGGCGTCCCGCAGCGCCTGGGCCAGGGCGGCCGCGGTCTGCTGGCGGTCAACGCTCGGCTCGGCCTCGGCCCAGGGCCAGGTCGGCGACTCGACCTGCAGGTGCCCGCCACGTTGCCCTCGGTGCCAGCCGAAGGTCGTGTACGGCGGGAGCCTGCCGATCTCGGCGAACGGCGTGAGATCGCGCAGCGCGAACCGCATCACGATGATCGAGGCCCAGGCATCCCAGTCGATGCTGAACTCGCCCGGGGTGGCCTGCACCAACGGGTCGATCCGGGAGGAGAAGTAGACGGCCTCCCCCTCGCTCAGCCAGTAGACCGAGCCGAGCCCGTTGACCGAGGTGTGCAGATACCGGTGCTCACCGTCCAGCACCAACCCGCAGGCGCCGGCGCGCGACGCCTCCTGCCAGGTGGTGACTCCCGAGCCTGGCCTGTCGCCCGGCCAGGGCGTCGCCTCGATCCAGCCCAGCCCCTGGGTTCTGACGGGGCTGGCACCTGAGCCCCAGCGCAGCGGCTCGCGGTCCAGGGCCAGGGCGCTGGTCGCGTCCTCGTGTACGACGCGCACCCGGTCGCCGCCGAAGGCGCGGGCGATCGCGCGCACCCGCGTGGGGTCGTAGTCACCCAGCGCCCCGCACACCAGCGGGTGGTGGTGAGCGGTCGACGAGGATGCGGTCATCGCGGGCCCGGGTCCGCGCGCACGAGGTTGCGCGGCGGCTCCCCCGCGACCAGCGCGCGCAGCTGCGCGCGGGCCAGGGCCGCCATCCGGGGCGCCATCGCGGTGGTGCCGCCGGCGATGTGCGGGGTGATCAGCACGCCGAGGGCGGTCCACAGCGGGTGCCCGGACGGCAGCGGCTCCGGCTCGGTGACGTCGAGGGCGAACCGCAGCCGCCCGGCGTGGGCGAGCACGGCGTCGGTGTCCAGCAGCGGTCCGCGGCCGACGTTGACCACCAGGGCACCCTCGGGCAGGCGCGCCAGGAACGCGTCGTCGACCAGGTGGCGGGTCTGCTCGGTGAGCGGCAGCACGACGACCACCACGTCCTGGTCGGGCAGCAGCGTCGGCAGGTCCTCGGGCCCGTGCACGCCGGCGAGCAGGTCGTCGGCTCGGGGCCGGCTGGCCACTGCGGTCACCTGGGCCTGGCAGGCGAGCAGGCGCGCGGTCAGGGCGCGACCGATGGAGCCGTAGCCGAGCACCAGCACCCGGCTGTCCGCCAGCGACCGGCGGCCGGGCATCGGGACCCACTGCCCGTGCTGACGCACCGCGTCGTCGATGCCCCGCAGGCTGGTGATCACCAGGCCGAGAGCCAGCTCGGCGGTGGCGTCGTCGTGTACGCCGGTGGCGTTGGCCAGCGCGATCGGCTCGGGCAGCCGCTCCAGTACGCCGTCGTACCCGGCGCTCTGCAGCTGCACCAGGCGCAGCCGGGGCAGCCGGCCCAGCGCGCTCAGGTCCTCGGCGCCGGTGGCGTAGGGCAGGACGACGACCTCGATCTCCTCGGCCCGATCCGGGATGCCGGTGGCGTCCCAGACCACGACCTCGACGCCGTCGACCTCGCCGATGTCGGCGCGCAGCTGCTCGTGCGGGACGGTGGCCAGCACTCGGAACTCCTCAGGCCAGGGCGTTCGGCAGGGTGGCCTGCCAGGCCTGCTTGAGCTCGGCCACGGGCACCTCGAACTGGTCCTGGACGACCAGGTCGGCGCCGCCGGTGCGGCCAAGCCCGGTCACGGGTACGCCGTGCTGCGTGGCCAGCGCCATCAGCCGCTGCACGTTCTCCGGGGTCGTGGTGACAATGGCGCGCGCCGCGGACTCGGCGAACAGCGCCACGAAGGCGTCCCCGCCGGCGACCTGGGCCACCGAGACCGACACCCCGACGCCGCGGCCGAAGGTGGCCTCGGCCAGCCCCTGGGCCAGCCCGCCGTCGGACAGGTCGTGGGCGCTGGTCAACACCGACTCGCGGGCCGCGTCCACCAGCAGCCGGCCCAGCGCCTGCTCGGCGGCCAGGTCGACCCTCGGCGGGAGGCCGCCCAGGTGGCCGTGGACCACGTGCGCCCACTCCGAACCCGAGAGCTCCTCGCGGGTCGCGCCGAGCAGGAACACCGGCTCGTCGGCGGCCGCGAAGTGGCTGGGCGTGCGGGTCGTGACGTCGTCGATCAGGCCCAGGACGGCGACCACCGGCGTGGGCAGGATCGCGGTGTCGCCCGTCTGGTTGTAGAGGCTGACGTTGCCGCCGGTGACCGGGATGCCCAGCTCCAGGCAGGCGTCCTTGAGCCCCCGGCAGGCCTCGGCGAACTGCCACATCACGTCCGGGTCCTCCGGCGAGCCGAAGTTGAGGCAATCGGAGATGGCCAGCGGCCGGGCGCCCCCGGCGCTGACGTTGCGGTAGCTCTCGGCCAGGGCGAGCTGCGCGCCGGCGTACGGGTCGAGCTTGGCGAAGCGGCCGTTGCAGTCGGTCGCGACCGAGACCCCGAGGTTGGTCTCGGCGTCGATCCGGACCATCCCGGAGTCGGCCGGCTGGGCGAGCACGGTGTTGCCGCGCACGTAGCGGTCGTACTGGTCGGTGATCCAGGACTTGTCGCACAGGTTCGGGCTGGCGACCAGGCGCAGCAGGGTCTCCCACAGCTCGGCGCCGGTGGTCGGACGGGGCAGCGCCTCGGCGCCGTCGGCCTGCAGGGCGTCCTGCCAGCCGGGCCGGGCGAAGGGCCGGTGGTAGACCGGGCCGTCGTGGGCCACGCTGCGCGGGGGTACGTCGACCACCCGCTCGCCGTGCCAGTCGATCTCGAGGCGGCCGGTGCCGGTGACCTCGCCGATCACGTGCGCCTCGACGTCCCACTTCGCGCAGATCTCCAGGAAGCGGGCGACGTCGCCGGGCTCGGCGACCGCCATCATCCGCTCCTGGGACTCGCTCATCAGGATCTCCTCGGGCGCCAGCGTGGAGTCGCGCAGCGGCACGAGGTCCAGCTCGACGTGCATCCCGCCGTCGCCGGCCGAGGCCAGCTCGGAGGTGGCGCACGAGAGCCCGGCGCCGCCGAGGTCCTGGATGCCGGCCACCACGCCGGCGGCGAACAGCTCCAGGGTGCACTCGATCAGCAGCTTCTCCATGAACGGGTCGCCGACCTGGACGCTGGGCCGCTTGGCCGGGCCGCCCGCCTCAAACGTCTCGCTCGCCAACACCGAGACGCCGCCGATGCCGTCGCCACCGGTGCGCGCGCCGTACAGGATCACCTTGTTGCCGACGCCCGTGGCCTTGGCCAGGTGCAGGTCCTCGTGCCGCAGCACGCCCACGCACAGCGCGTTGACCAGCGGGTTGCCGGCGTACGTCGCGTCGAAGACGGCCTCGCCGCCGATGTTGGGCAGCCCCAGGCAGTTGCCGTAGCCGCCCACCCCGGCGACGATGCCGGGCAGCACCCGGTGGGTGTCGGGGGCCTCCAGCGGGCCGAACCGCAGGGGGTCCATCACCGCGATCGGCCGCGCGCCCATGGCGAGGATGTCGCGGACGATGCCGCCCACGCCGGTGGCCGCCCCCTGGTAGGGCTCCACGAACGAGGGGTGGTTGTGGCTCTCGACCTTGAAGGTGACCGCGTAGCCCTGGCCGACGTCGATCACGCCGGCGTTCTCGCCGATGCCGGCCAGCATCTTGCCGACCGGGGTCTCCTGCGGGATCTCGCCGAACTGCGACAGGTGCACCTTGGTGGACTTGTAGGAGCAGTGCTCGCTCCACATCACCGAGTACATGGCCAGCTCGCTGCTGGTGGGACGGCGGCCCAGGATCTCCCGGATCCGGTCGTACTCGTCGGCCTTCAGGCCCAGGTCGGCCCAGGGCTGGGCGTGGTCGGGGTCCTGGGCGGCGATCGCCACGGTGTCCAAGTGCCGCGCTCCCGCGGCCTGGCCTTCGAGCGGGCTGGTGTCGAGCGGGCTGGGGGTGCTGGGGGTCTCGGCCACGGGCGTCAATCTACCGGGCTGTCCGGGCGGGGTTAGGGGCAGGAGCCCAGCAGAAACTACAGGTCTGTAGTTATCCATAACCCCTGTTACGGGTGTGACTCGTGAGGTTAGGGTGCCCGAGAACCGTCGCCTTCCCCGGAGATCTCACATGCGCCTGAGCCACCGCCTGACCACCGTCGCGGCGCCTCTCCTCGCCCCTGCGCTGATCGCTGTGCTGATCTCCTCCGGGCTGCTCGCCAGCACTCAGGCGTCGGCCAACGGCGCCGCGATCCGTGCCGCGGCCAAACAGAGCATCACCACCCCCGGCGACTTCACCGGCTACGGCTTCGACCAGTGCGTGGCGCCGACCCAGAAGGCGATGGATGCCTGGCTCGAGCACTCGCCGTTCCTGGCGGTCGGCATCTACATCTCCGGCGACTCCCGCGCCTGCCGCACCCAGCCCAACCTGAACCCGACCTGGATCAGCACCCAGCTCGCCAAGGGCTGGCGGCTGCTGCCGATCGCGCTCGGCCCGCAGGCGTCGTGCCAGCCGCGCTTCCCGCGCTACTCCGACGACTTCAAGATCGACCCGAAGCCCGGGGCGGACAAGACCTACCCGAAGGCCCGGGCCCAGGGCGCCGCCGAGGCCGACAAGAACGCCGCCGACGCGGCCGCATACGGCCTCGCGCCCGGTAGCACCCTGTGGTACGACCTCGAGGGCTTCGACTACAACAACACCCACTGCCGCGAGTCGGCGCTGGCCTTCATGCACGGCTGGGTCGAGCGGATCGAGGCCCACGGCTACGTCAGCGGCATGTACTCCAGCGCCAGCTCGGGCATCAAGATGCTCGACGATGCGCGGCTCTACCGCCCCGGCCAGTTCCGGCTCCCGCAGCGGATCTGGATCGCCCGCTGGGACGGCCTGGCCAACACCTCCACCATCTACATCGGCGAGGACGGCTGGCGGCCGGGCGGCCGGATGAAGCAGTTCCGCGGCGGCCACAACGAGACCTGGGGCGGGGTCACCATCAACATCGACTCCAACTACCTCGAGCTCGGTCAGGGCAGCATCGCGGCGCCGGAGTCGCGCTGCGGCGGCGTGCCGACGACGTACGTGCGCTACCCGGAGCTCAGGCAGGGCAAGGTGAAGCCGGCCGCGACCAAGGTCAAGGTCCTGCAGTGCGCGCTCTCGGAGCAGGGCCTCTACCCCCACGCGATCAACGGGCTCTACACCAAGCGCACCCGCGCCGCCGCGGCCGCCTGGCAGACCGCGCACGGGTTCACGCCGTCGACGAAGTTCCGCAAGCGGCACTGGATCGTGCTGCACGCCGCCGGCGATGCGCCGGTACTCAAGGTCGGGTCCGCCGGCCCGGCCGTCTACCGGCTGCAGCGGGCCCTGAACGCCGCGGCCGGTAGCAAGCTGACGGGCACCGGGGTCTACGACCTGGCCACCGAGGCCGCGGTGAAGACCTACCAGAAGCGGGTCGGGCTCAGCCAGAGCGGGATCGCCAACTCCAGTGTGTGGGCGCGGCTGCAGCAGGGCCGGTTCTAGATGTTGAGCGCCTCGATGTAGGCGATCCGGCCGGCGACCGCGGCCGCGAAATTGGCGACCGACACCTCGTGGACTGGCTCCTCAAGGATCCCCTCACCCCTGCGGGTGGTGAGCACGCAGGTCGCGTCATACAGCCGCTCACGCACGAGTCGCTGAGCAAGGATCCGATACCGGTCGACGTACGACGTCCCGGAGAAGACCGGGTCAGCTGGAAACAACGTGCTCGGGTCGATTCTGGATACCCGCGCCGACACGTCCGAGTGCTCAATCACGAAGACGAAGCCGAGCCACGGTCGGACGGGGCCGAAGGTCCCCTCCTCGTAGGCCTTCCAGATGTCCACCGCGTTGCCGAGGGCCTCCTCCGTTCGGTTGTTGAAGTTGTTGCCGATGGAGCCGACCTGTGACTTGAACTCGACGGCGGCGACGAGAGCGCCCTTGAAGGTCACGAGCAAATCCCAGTCCTTCGAGCGGCGGTAGTGCCCTGGCAACGTCAGCCTTGCCCCGCTGCGCACGTCGGCACCACGCCGTACGAGCGGGGCAAACAGTTCGGCAACTGCTTCTTCCAGTGGTCGAAGGTGCTTGCCACCCGTGACCGCCCCGCGGGTCCCCGCATCCAACTGGCCTGACTCGATCTGGCGCTGCGCCTGCAAGTCACGGCCCGTCCAGAAGGCACGGACGGCGGAGTCGAAGCTGTCGAGGACACTCACGCCGCGACGTTATCGGCCTGCAGACCGTACGCGCGCAGAGAGGCTCGGTTGGCCGCTTCGCGGTCGCCCCGCTCGAATGCGTCCGCGAGTTCAGCAGCCAACTCCGGGCTGATCGACGAGGGCTCAGGAACGCGGATCTTGCGCAGGTACTGCGACTGAAAGCGGAGGGTGCCGCCGCGCATCCGTACGCAGTAGGCCTCGATGAACGACTGCGCCACCGATGACAGGAGTAGCCCCCCGAGCACCTTGAGATCCCAGGTCTCCGCAGTGATCCAGTACAGGTTGTGGTGCGGGTAGTGCCCACCTTCCTCGTACACCGGTGTGATCTGCGCCTTCATGTCCTGAAGGACGAGCTTGGGTTGGGCGGTGAGTGCGTGGTTGACCTTATCGATGGTCTTGAACCATGCATCAGGCTGCTTGCGTGCGACATAACGCTCCCGGAGCTTCGGGTGGCTCGCGTAGAAGGCTTCGAGCTTTGGGAAAGCCTTGAGGTCAACCAGGCTTCCGTCTGGCAGCCAGGGGTTGAGGAGGACTGATCCACCCCACTTGAAGGTGCCGTTCCGCACGTCGTTCGTCATGATCATCGGGAGCTTGCGGTCCTCTTCGACATCGACCTCCGAGGACACGATGTAGGCCTTGTCCGCACCTGTCGCGATGCCAATGCCGACCTTTGCTCCGGTCTGCTCGATCGTTGGGAAGCGTGCGTTGAGTTCGTCCAGCAAGGCGATGCTGTCGGGATCGCCCGCCGGCCACAAGTCATCACCAGAGAACCAATGCGCGATGCGATGGGCACTGAAGGACTCGGCGTGCTCGACCGTTACGTCCGAGAGCGTGAAGCGAGTCAGTCGCTTGGCAGCCTCTTCTCCAAAGCCCCTCTTGCACTCTGCGATGACTGCCGAGCCCTGCCCCGCGCGGGTCAGCACGGTGATCGCCGGGTAGGCGCTGACTGGAGCCTCGAACACCTCGGCGTCATGCATCTGCCAGACCGCGTCGACCGAACACAGCGATGTGACAATTCGGCGCAACTGAGCGCCGTATGCGTTTCGCATCCAACGATCCGCGCAGATGAAGGCATGCCTTCCACCGGGCTTGAGCTGAGAGATACCCTTCTCGAAGAAGGCGACGTAGATGTCAGCTCGTCCGATCATCGACCGGTACATGCCCCGATACAGGTACTCAGCTTCTTGATCGAGTTCGTCGGAGCGTATGTAGGGCGGGTTTCCCACCACAACGTCGGCGCGAACGTCCTCGTCATCGAGCAGATAGTCCGCGGTCTTCAGCCATGCGTTCGCGATCCGACGGGCCTCATCGACGGAGGCTCCGGCACCAACAAGCAACGAAACGCTTGCCTCGGCGCACGTCTCGACGTGTCCGTTCTGGAGGTCGTAGCCCCGAAGACAGTTCGCGAGGTTCCCCGGCGAGATGCCGCGTCGGCCCGCTGACAGCAGCAACCGCTCCACCATCGGAACCCAGAAGGCTCCGGATCCGACTGATGGCTCGACCGCCACCAACTTCGTGAGGTCACGCTCGGGCGTGAACCCGACCAGGTCGAGCATGGCGTCAACCACCCACCGCCTGGTGAAGACCTCGCCGTACTTGGGCTCACTCATTGGGCAACCCTATGCGTGACCGGGGACGGCTCCGTTGATTCCATCCACAGCCTTCAGTCGCCGGGAAGCGCGATGAGCTCCGCGGCCAGCTCGACCACCTTCACGTCGTCCACCTCCGGGCTGAACCCCAACCGGACCACGACCAGGTCGCTCGAGGGCACCACGACGATCCACTGCCCGTCGTGGCCCTCGGCGAAGTAGGCGTCGGCCGGCAGCTCGGTCTCGACCAGGGAGCCGTCCGGACGCTCGTTGGCCCACCACCCAGTGGCGTAGCCGTCGGCGTCGGTCGGCACGTCGACCGCGATCGTGGAGTCGGTCATCCAGCCGTATGGCAGCAGGCGTTCGCCGTTCCACTCCCCGCCCTGGAGGGCGAACTGGCCCACCGTCGCCCAGTCGCGGGGGGTGGCCCACATGTAGGAGCTGCACACGGGCGTGCCGACGGCGTCGGGCTCCAGCACCGCCGAGGACAGCCCGAGCGGCGCGAACAGCTGCTCCCGCGGCAGGTCGGCGCTCACGCCGGCGGCCTCGCCCAGGATCGAGCAGAGCAGCGTCGTGCTGCCGCTGGAGTACTGCTGGTCGGTCCCGGGCGGATGGGCGGCGGGCTGGCTGGCGACGTAGCCGGCCATGTCCGGCTCCCGGTAGAGCATCTGGGTGATCGGGGTGCCCAGGTCGTAAGCCTCGTCCCACTCCAGCCCACTGGTCATCTGACCCAGCTCGGTGATGGTGATGTCGGCCCGTTCGTCGTCCCACTCGGGACGCAGGTCGTCGTCCTCGAGGCCCACAACGCCCTCGACCACCAGCCGGCCGAGCAGCAGGTTCGTGACGCTCTTGGTCATCGACCAGCCCAGCTGCGGGGTGTCGGCATCGAAGCCGTCGGCGTACCGCTCCGCGACCAGCTCGCCGCCCCGGACCACGAGCACCGCACGGGTGCCCAGGTCCTCCCGGTCCGCCTCCGACAGGTCGTCACCGAAGGCCCGCGCCACCGCCGCCTCGACCGCCGGGTCGGGCTCGGGGGCGGGGGCATCGGCGAACGGGTTGCCGGTCGCGGACACCTCGGTGGCGGTGCCCAGGTCCGGCCGCTCGTCGGCGAGGGTGCAGCCGAAGCCGGGGGTATACCAGGCACGCTGCTTGGCGAAGACCCCCAGGATCGAGGCCTCGACCCCGTCGCCCTCGACCCTCTCGCTGCGCAGGTACGGCACCAGCGGGTTGGGCGGCAGGTCCTCGGTCGGGTCGTCGCGACCCGCGACGAACTCCACGGCGCAGGCGTTGTGCGCGGCGTACCCGGTGCCGGTCAGCAGCAGCGGGCGCTCGTACCAGTAGGCGGCGACCAGCAGGATCGGCACACCGATCAGCAGCCCGATCAGGATCCGGCGAAGCCAGCGCATCATCGGGCTACGCCTGGGGAAGGTGCTCGTCGAGCCAGGCCACCACGTCGTCCATGACCTCGTCCCGGTTGGTCTCGTTGAGCATCTCGTGCCGCCCGTCGGCCCAGAGCTGCGTGGTGACGTCGCGGACGCCGGCGCGGACGAACTGGTCGGCCACCGCACGTACGCCCTTGCCGTTGTCGCCCACCGGGTCGCGGGACCCGGACATGAGGTAGATGGGTAGGTCGTGCGGCACCGCCGCCACCTGGTCGTCGGAGTTGACCTTCGCCAGGCCGCCGAGCAGGTCGACGAAGAAGGCGCTGGTGAAGACGTTCCCGCACTTCGGGTCCGCGACGTACTTGTCGACCTCGGCCTCGTCGCGGGAGAGCCAGTCGAACGTGGTGCGGTTGGGTTTGAACGCCGCGTTGTACTGACCGAAGCTCAGCTTGTCGAGCAGCGCGCTCTTGTGCCGCCGGCCCCGCACCCGCGACTCGAGCGCGGCGACGCCCTGCCCCACCTTGCCGAGCAGGCCGGGGTCGCCGGCGGTGCCGGACAGGATGAGGCCGTCCAGCTCGTCGCCGTACTTCATGGCGTAGGCGCGGCTCAGGAACGAGCCCATGCTGTGCCCGAAGAGGAAGAACGGCAGCCCCGGCTGCTCACCGCGGGCGGTCTCCGAGACCAGGTGCAGGTCGTCGACGACGAGCCCGAACCCGTCGACGTCGGCGAAGTAGCCCTCGTCGTGCGGATCCGTGGCGGTGCCCCCGTGACCGCGGTGGTCGTGGGCGTAGACCGCATAGCCGGCCGCGGTGAGCCGCTCGGCGAAGCGCGCGTAGCGGGCCGAGTGCTCGGCCATGCCGTGCGCGATCTGTACGACGGCCTTGGCCGGGCCGTCGGGGAGCCACCGGTGCACGTGGAGCCTGGTGCCGTCAGGGGTGGACCGGGTGAGGGTGCTCGCCTGCATGACGGTGACCCTAGCCGTCGGCTTCAGCCCTCAGGCGAAGACGCTCTCGGCGAGGCTGGTGAAGAAGCCCAGGCCGTCGGTGCCGGGGCCGGTCAGCGACTCCACGGCGTGCTCGGGGTGCGGCATCAGGCCGACCACGTTGCCGCGCTCGTTGCACACCCCGGCGATGTCGCGCATCGAGCCGTTCGGGTTGACCTCGAGGTAGCGGGCCACGACGCGCCCCTCCCCCTCGAGCAGGTCCAGGGTGTGCTCGTCGGCGACGTACCCGCCCTCGCCGTTCTTGAGCACGATCGTCACCTCCTGACCCTCGCTGTACGCCGAGGTGAAGGGCGTGCGGTTGTTCTCGATGCGCAGCAGCTGGTCGCGGCAGATGAACTTGCGGTGGTCGTTGCGGATCAGCGCGCCGGGCAGCAGGTGGGACTCGGTGAGGATCTGGAAGCCGTTGCAGATGCCCAGCACCGGGAGGCCCTTGCCGGCGGACTCGATCACCCTGGTCATGATCGGGGCGAAGCGCGAGATCGCGCCGCAGCGCAGGTAGTCGCCGTACGAGAAGCCGCCGGGCAGCACCACCGCGTCCACGCCGCGCAGGTCCTCGTCGCCGTGCCACAGCGCGACCGCCTCGTGACCGGCGATGCCGACCGCGCGCTGCGCGTCGACGTCGTCCAGGGAGCCGGGGAAGGTGACGACCCCGACCTTCACCGGCCCTCCTCCGCGGCGACCTCGGCCACTGAGTGCGCCTCCACGTGCACCTCGTAGTCCTCGATCACCGGGTTGGACAGCAGCGTCTCGGCCATCTTGTCGACCTCGGCGAGGATCTCCTCGGTGATCTCGCCCTCAATGGTCAGCTCGAAGCGCTTGCCCTGACGCACGTCGGCCACGCCGTGGAAGCCCAGGCGCGGCAAGGCGCCGAGCACCGCCTTGCCCTGCGGGTCGAGGATCTCGGGCTTGGGCATGACGTCGACGACGACTCGGGCCACGGGGCTACTCCTTGCGATCGCTGAGGTGCGCTCAGTCTAGGCATCCGGGCCCGGGCGCCGACGCAGGGTCACGATCAGCAGCGCCACCCCGAGCCCGGCGATCGCCGGGCCGACCTGGGCGTAGAACGCCACCCCGGTCATCGGGCTGCCCTCCAGATAGCCGAGCCCACGGAAGGTCCACAGCCCGCCAAGGACCACCATGAACACCCCGATGGCCGCGGCCACGATTCGACCCACGGGCTCAGTGCAGCTCGCGCTTGAGGATCTTGCCGGTGGCGGTCATCGGCAGGGAGTCCACGAACTCGATGATCCGCGGGTACTTGTAGCCGGCCATCTCCTGCTTGCACCAGGCGCCCAGCTCCTCCACGGTCAGCGTGGAGCCCGGGTTGCGGATCACCACGGCCTTGACCTCCTCGCCGTGCACCTCGTCGGGCACGCCGATCACCGCGACCAACGAGACCTCGGGGTGCGTGAGCAGCACCTCCTCGATCTCGCGCGGGTACACGTTGTAGCCGCCGCGGATGATCATGTCCTTGGAGCGGTCGACGATGTAGTACCAGCCGTCCTCGTCCACCCGGGCCAGGTCGCCGGTGCGGAACCAGCCGTCGTGGATCGCCTCGGCCGTGGCCTCGGGCCGCTGGTAGTAGCCCTTCATCACGTTCGGGCCCTTGATCGCGATCTCGCCGATCTCACCCGGCGCGCTGTCCTCCCAGTCGGGGGTGATCAGCCTCATCTGCACCCCGGGGATCGGCACGCCGATCGAGCCGGGCCGCACCGGCTCGCCGTACGTCGAGAAGCTCGCCACCGGCGAGGTCTCCGAGAGCCCGTAGCCCTCCATGATGGTGACGCCGAAGCGCCGCTCGAACTCCTTGTGCACCTCCACCGGCAGCGCCGCGCCGCCGGAGACCGCCACCCGCAGGTGCGCGGTCACCTCGTTGACGTCGACCCCCGCGTCGTCGAGCACCGCGAGCAGGCCCCAGTACATGGTGGGTACGCCGGCGAAGAAGGTGACCTTCTCGGCCGCCATCAGCTGCAGCGCGGTCTGGGCCTCGAACCGGGGCAGCATCACCACGGTGCCGCCGTAGGCGAAGCCACCGTTCTGGATGACGGTCTGGCCGAAGGAGTGGAACAGCGGCAGCACGCACATGTAGGTGTCGGGTCGCTCGGCGTTGGCCTCGAACAGCTTGTCCCCGGCCAGCGCGTTGGAGCGCATGTTGGAGTGGGTGAGCTCGGCGCCCTTCGGGGTGCCGGTGGTGCCCGAGGTGTAGAGGATGACCGCGGTGTCGTCCTCAGCGGTCTCCACCGCGCTGAACTCCGCGGACTGGGTCATCATCGCCTGCGCCATCGTCTCGGTGCCCTCGATCGGCGAGGGGGCGCCCAGGTCGGCGGTGATCACGAAGAACTGCTCGCACCCCTCGGCCTGGGTGAAGCCCTCGTGCCCCTCCTGGCCCATCGGCAGCTCGGGGGTGCCCTGGAAGCAGAAGTACGCCTTCGCGTCGGAGTCGTTGAGGTGGTAGGCGATCTCGCGGCCCTTGAGCAGCACGTTCAGCGGCACCACGGTGGCCCCGGCCTTGAGGATGCCGAAGTAGACGATCGAGAAGTAGGGCAAGTTGGGGCAGCTGAGCGCCACCTTGTCGCCGGGCTTGACGCCGCGCGCCACCAGCAGGTTGGCGCACATGTTGGCGAACTGGTTGACCTGCGCGTAGGTCAGGCGGGTGTCGCCCAAGACGATGGCATCCCGGTCGGCGTACGTGGCGGCGGAGTCCTCGAGGAGAGACGCGAGATTAGTCATGCTCCTCAACCTAAGCGATCCGCGGTGGTGGAGCGTAGGGGGTCAGATCGGCCCAATCAGTCGGCCCAATCAGTCGGCCCAGTCAGCACCAGTCGATCAGCACAGGCGGCCGGCGCGGCGCAGGTCGTCGCGGGCGCCCAGCGGACCCAACAGGTCCAGCACGAGCCCGAGCGGCCGCCGCCAGCCCGGCGCGTGCGTCGCGGTGCTCGCCCGCACCCGGGTCCGCTCCGGGCCGAGCGCGGTGAACTCCAGGGCCAGGGCGACCTCGAGGCCGTGCCAGCGCCCGGTCTCCGCCCAACGCCGGTCGGGCTGCCAGTCGGTGATCTCCATCAGCGGCCGCGGCCCCGGCCAGGTCACGTCGTACCACCGGGTGCCGACGCCGGGCGGGCCCGTCGTGACCGGGTCGATCCGCCGCAGACTCGCCTGCCAGGCCGGGCGGTTGGCCGGGTCGGCCAGGTAGCCGAAGACCCGCGAGACCGCCCGGTCGACCTCGACGGTCACCGTGAAGCCCCCCGCCGGCATGGGCTGCTAGAACCGCTCGCCGGTCAGCCGCTCGAAGGCCTCGACGTACTTGCTGCGCGTCAGCTCGACCACCTCGGCCGGCAGCTCCGGCGGCGCCTCGCCCGAGGCACGGTCCCAGCCCGACGCCGGGCTGGTGAGCCAGTCGCGCAGCACCTGCTTGTCGTACGACGGTTGCGAGCGGCCCGGCGCCCACTGCTCGGCCGGCCAGAACCGCGAGGAGTCCGGGGTGAGCACCTCGTCGGCCAGCACGATCGTGCCGTCGCCGCGGCGGCCGAACTCGAACTTCGTGTCGGCCAGGATGATCCCGCGCTCGCGGGCGACCTCCTCGGCGGCGGCGTACACGGCCAGGGTCAGGCCGCGCAGCCGGTCGGCGGCGTCCGCACCCACGGTCTCGACCACGGCGTCGAAGGCGACGTTCTCGTCGTGCTCGCCCAGCTCGGCCTTGGTGGCCGGGGTGAAGATCGGCTCCGGCAGCCGCGACCCGTCCTCCAGCCCGGCGGGCAGCGCGATCCCGCAGACCTGTCCGGTCGCCCGGTAGTCGCTGAGCCCGGAGCCGGTCAGGTAGCCGCGGGCCACGCACTCGACCGGGTACATGTCCAGGGACTCGCAGATCACCGCGCGCCCGCGCACCTGCTCGGGCACGTCGGTGGAGAGCACGTGGTGCGGCACCAGGGCGGCGAGCTGGTCGAACCACCACAGCGACATCCGGGTCAGGATCTCGCCCTTGTCCGGAATGGTCGGGGTGAGCACGAAGTCGTAGGCCGAGATCCGGTCGCTGGCCACCATCAGCAGCTGGCCGGCGTACGGGCCCGCGTCGAGGCGGTACAGGTCGCGGACCTTCCCGCTGTGCAGGTGGGTGGTGCCGGGGATCTCGGGGGCAGCGGGGAGGTTCAGGTCGGCCACACGTGCGAGCCTAGCGACCTGGCGCGTCGCAGCCCGGGCGGCCGCTGCCCCGCCCCGGCTCGTAGGCTCCAGGCATGCCAGTCGTGAAGATCAACGCCATCA
>ERZ1645187.872-NODE-872-length-29052-cov-245.613029_pt1 | contig 29052 bp, 22 predicted proteins | sample MGYA00575352_ERZ1645187 | MGnify/ENA primary metagenome ERZ1645187 (study PRJEB40837, sample SAMN11349314) | freshwater sediment metagenome | isolation source: river sediment | host: Sediment | place: India: Wazaribad , New Delhi | collected 2017-02-21 ...
ATGCGCCAGTTTTATGTCGGCAGATTCGCGCCGGTTTCACGCCGGCGCCGACACCCCGCACCAGTTTTTGATGGGGGCTTGGTAAACCGCCCTGCCTGACACTGGTTCAGGAAAGCTCACGCTTCAGCGGCCGCTGCCAGTCCCGGAAAAGCCGCCAAGGGGTAACTGGCCATGGCGTCAAGGTGATGAGGCCGGGATGGCTCGGGAAGTGCTCCGCTGACGTGACTGCCTGACCCCACCCCGACTCTCCGGAGAGGCAGACGAGTACAACGGGCACCTCTCCCTCGCTCAGGAGGGTTCAGGGGGGGGTGCAACTCCTAGCGGGGGGGTAGTGTGTCGGCCAGGTCCCCCTAACACGACTACCACAATGCCCGTAGGACCAGCAGATACACGGCCGCGCCGGTCCCTATCCACAGGCCCAGCCGTGCTAGCCGCTCCCAGGCGGAGACATGCAACCAGACCGCTAGTTCCCCCGTTCCGAGGCCGAGCAGCATTGCCAGGGTGGCGCCGGCAAACAAAGCCGCATGCAGGCGCCGGCCCCAGGCTGCCCCTGGGCGATAGATCCCCTTTTTCACCAGGCCCCGGAGCAAGAGGACGGCGTTACCCCAGGCGGCCAGACTTGTGGCCAAGGCCAGGCCCCACTGACCTAGAGGGCCCATGAGCACCAGGCTGAGCCCCAGGTTGATGGCCAAGGTCAGCCACCCCATTCGCAAGGGGGAAGACGTGTCCCCCAGGGCAAAATAGGCCGGGGCCAGCACCTTGCTGGCCATAAAGGCCATGAGGCCTAGTGCATAGCCCTTGAGACTGGCCCCTGCCATATGTACATCTTGGACTGCGAATTCGCTCGACAGGAAGAGGGTCGCGACCAAGGGCTCCGCCAGCACCACCAGGCCCAGGGTCGCTGGCAGCCCCAGGAGGAGGACCCAACCCAGGCCCCAGTCGAGGGTCCGGCTGAAACTCCCAAGGTCAGGACCACTGACCCCTGCCGCCTTCGGGATCGCAACCCCATGGCCCTGGCGGGTCAGCTGCGGCAGGATGACGATGCCCAAAGCCGCCCCCAGAATGCCCAAGGGGAACTCCACCAGACGTTCGGCGTAATAGAGCCAGGAGATGCTGCCCGAGGCCAAGAAGGATGCCAGGAAGCTGTCCAGCAAAAGATTGATCTGGGTCACTGATCCACCGATCAGCACTGGTCCCAGACGCCCAAGTACCTGACGAGTGCCGGGATGGGGCCACGCCAGGTGGGGCCGGGGCAGGAGAGCCAGGCGGGCCAGGAAGGGTAACTGAAAGGCGAGCTGGGCCAGACCGCCGAGCAGGACCCCCCAGCCCAGAGCGAGGATCGGCCGCTCTAGCCGCGGCGCCAGCCAGAGGGCGCAACCGATGATGGCCAGATTGAGCAAGACCGGGGTGAAAGCAGGGACCCCAAATCGCTCATGGAGGTTCAGCGCCGCCCCGGCCAGGGCTGCCAGGACAATGAAGGCCACATAGGGCAGGGTTAGGCGCAAGAGATCCCCCGCCAAGGCCTGCTGCTCTGGCTGGGCCGCGAAGCCGGGGGCAAGGAGAAGGATCAACAGGGGGGCGGCCAGGACGCCGATCACGGTCAAAAAGATCACCCCAGCACCCAGGGCTCCGCTCAGGCTGGCGAGCAGGCTCCGCAACTCCTGGCGGCCACCGGCCACCTCGGCCTGGTGTAGCACGGGGACGAGGGCCCCGGCGAGAGCCCCCTCGCTAAAGAGGCGCCGGAATAGATTGGGGATCTTGAAGGCGACGAAGAAGGCATCGGTGCCCGCATTCGCGCCGAAGAGGCGCGCCACCAGCAGGTCCCGGGCAAAACCCAGGAGGCGCGACAGCAGGGTATTGCCTCCAACCTTGGTTAGCGAAATGGCGAGTCCGGCCATGTGGCGACACTACTCTTAATTCTGAAGTTTCGTAGTTTCCATCATGCCACGAGTCGCAGCACAGCGGCGATCAGTGGATTTGCGGGTGGTTTGCCCGTGGGAGGGCAATCGATACCAAAACCCTCCCCGTCGAGCGCCATGGCGAGCGCCCGGCGCACATCGGCGAAGGCGAATTCGGTGGTGCGCTGTGCGGCGTATCGGCGCTTGGGTGCCTGTGGGAGATGGGCGGCATAGAGCCAAGTGATGGTCGTGGCGGCCATGCAGAAGTGCAGGTGATTGCTGACCGCATTAGGGCAGCGGGTTTGCGACGCGGCACTGCCGATCTCCTGCTTGATCTCGCGGAACCCGGCTTCGATTTTCCAGCGGGCGGCATAATATTCCACGATCTGTTCGACGCTGAGGTCGAGCGCGGTCGTCATCAGCGCCACCGATTGCGTCTGGCGATAGACCCAAACCACGCGCACCGGGCAGCGCAGGGTCTTGAGCATCACCACCTGGTCGGCGGCGAGCACCGCGCGCACGGCACCGTAGACCGGCACGGCATACGTCTGCGCCTGGGCGCGCCGGCTGGCGGCCAACGTGGCGGCCGAGCCCAGGTGCTCGCCATACTTGCGCGGCCGCCCAGCCTGGCCCGGGCACGGCGTTGGCCGGGCGAACAGGGCGGCATTCACCCGCAGGCGCGAGAGCAGCTGCACGCGCCCGCCCAAAGCCAGGCGCAGCGGCTTGAACAAGCCGTTGTTACCGAACCAGCTGTCGGTCACCACCACCACCGGCACGCCGGCGAAGCAGGCCGCCACGCGGCGGATCATGTTGACCGCTTGGGCGAACTTGTCGGCGAACGTCACCGGCTTTCCCCGCAGCCGCCAGCCGCCCTGCTCCAGGGTCTGGCGCCGCAGATAAAACTCGAAGGCCAACGGCAGACAGCACCAGCGCCCATGGATCGGGCGCAACAGCCCCAGCGTCACCAGGGTCTGCGCCCACGGCCAGCGCGTCTGATTGGGCTTGGCCGCGTGATCGAAGGTCGTCTGACAGGCGAAGATGTGCTGGCCGGTCTTCGGATTGAGCGAATCGTCGAGCGCCAGCAGCAAGCGCCCCGCCACCAACGGCTCCGGAATAGCCCGCCAGAGCGTCTGCCACAGCCCCGCCCACGGCAGCTTCGGCGAGGCCATGAACGTATAGTAGCGCCACTCGGCAATGCGCACGCCGAACAGCGTCTCGATGGCCCGCAACAGATTGGACGTGCGCGAGACCGTCACCGGGACCAGGATCGACTGCAAGGTCAACAGCAGCCAACGCCACCGCTCCTGCCCGGCACGGGTGGGCGGAAACAGCCCTTGAAAGGCCGCGGCCAAGGTGCGTAGGATAGTCATCGAATAGGTGCTCTTTTCGTTGGTTAATCATCGGCTTATTCAACCTTGATTATACCGCGCATCGAGCGCCCATTCAACTTAACCATCTGATTTTTGATAAAAAAACCGCCTTGCGCCGGGGTGACGAGCAGGGCGAATTAGTAATCTGCGGAATGCTAATATGCTGGCATATTCGTGGTAGCTAATATACTCGCCTATACCTTACCGGGGTGGCGTTGGACCTCGTTGGTCACTCAAAACTCCAAAACTTCAGTCTTAATTGTTAGGTGCCGAAATGGCGTCTGCCCCTCAGCAAACGCGCCATGGCCCGCAAGGGAGCGGTGAGGCGCCAGGATGATGATCGGTAAATCGCGTCTAGTTCGTCACTGAGTCTCTGACTGCGCACATCTTCGCAGGGATTGCGCCGCTGATGATCCCTATCCAGGGCGGCGGCAAGGTCCAGCTTTTCCAAGCTAGGTTCAGTCTTCCCCTCCAGAATTCCATGGGGCTGACGCAATTGAGCTAGCAAGGCTAGCGGTATGGCGTTAAGGTGCTGAAAGCGTTCGTCCAGAGAGCCAGTTTTGAGTTCCCCACCGGTCACGAGATGGTAGGCCTCGGCAAATTGAACGCACGGGGGCAGGGTGTAAGTGCGAAACCGGTTGAGGGCGGCGATGTGCTGATCGTAGGCCTGCTTGGCCAACTGACTTGCGAAGCAGCGGATAGCTGCCTGCTTGCGGTCATTGAGATCAGTGATATCGAGTAGTCGGTTGGCCGGGAGCGGCGCGCCGACTTCGTACATGAGCAGCGACACTTGGCGCGTGCATCGACGGATAGCCTCCGCTACACAGAGCGACAGCGTACTGTGGTCAGGGTGGATTTCCCACCATGAGGGAGCATACACCAAGTTGGCGGGGCAATGTTCGATTGCGTTGCGGATACGCTCAATCAGGGCCTCTTCATAAACGAGGCCGCGGTCCGGGAGATCCCAGAAAACAGGCTCGCCATAACCAAGGATCTGGGCTGCGGCTTGGGTCTCAATTCGGCGAGTTTGCTGGTAGCCAGGGCGTAATTCCGGGGTGCCGAAGGCACCATCCGTCACAACGATCACCTTAACCGTATCCCCCGCTTCAAGGTGGCGCATAATGGCTCCGCCACATCCCAGCGTCTCATCATCTGGATGTGGCGCAAAAACCAAAATGGGGCCACTGCCCAGACTACGGACGGCAACATAAGGAACCAACTGATGTTCCGGCGGCTGACTCATGGAATTAAATCCATACCTTACATTTCTGGCAAATCGGAATCCCCTCCAACTTGTTCTCCATATGCAACTCACGGAGGAAGTTCAATTTGTCCCCATGCCATATCTCATGTAAATCTTCATCCGCCACATTCCCGACGATCAATTCATCCTCGCTATCATGACAACAGGCCGATACTTTCCCGTCCGCATGAACGGACAGGTTTCGCCACAGCATGCGGCAGGGACTTCTTGGTCCGACCGGATCCCCATCCTCATCGTCCACGGACCGATCCTCAACTTTTTCCGCCCAATCCTGGAAGGGCTGAATATGCAACAGATCGCCCGCGGACAGTAGCGGTGTCCATCGGTCCATAAAATCCTGTATTTCCGCCTCCGTTTCCTGCATGCGGATGATCCGTAGACAGATCCGGGGTAGCATATTGCTTCCGCGCAACTCGATCAGCCGAATGACGTTGGCCTCGACTTTCTCCAGCACCCCCCCTACTCGGACTTTTGCATAAGTGTCCGGATTGGTGCCGTCGATGGAAACGATGATGGCATCAACTGCCAATAGAAGTAATTTTCTCGCGTTCGCCTCATTCAACACGGTTCCATTGGTCAACATCACGATAGGCGCAATCCCGTTTTCTTTTGCGTGTCCGACCAGATCCGCCCAGTGAGCATGCAGCATCACCTCCCCAAATCCTCCCGGTCCGAAGATAAACCCTTTTTCATCCTTGATCTGTCCGATAATTGTACGGAACAAATCTTCTTTCATGAGCTGCTTTGGCCGGCTGGTCGTGGGAACGGGGCACATCACGCAATTGAGATTACACCAAGCAGCCAACTCAACCGCGACCTCTAGCGGGAATGATATATCGCGCCAATCCGCGGGTAACTTTGAATGTAAAATGCCCTCCCGTGCCAAATAGCCCCTATAACCATTATGGTCACCAAATAACAAGCCAATTGGGTTGTGGCAGATCGCCAGACTCCCCTCAGCGGTTTTTACATAATATGTACTCATGTTCGTTCATTCAACAGGGTGGATTGAACCAGCATCTTAATCTTGGCAGATGGTGAGACTTGGCTCCCTCACAATGAATCAACAAATAACAATGCGTCAAGTAGTTTATTTTCAATAGCGGGATCGGTTTTCCCCTTCCACTCGACTTCTCTTCCAACACAAATATAGGGAGAAACGAGCAAATTATTCCGGCGACTTCGCCCAAGGATGCGCAGTTTACTATCAATCGGGATAAATACCGTTCTACCCTGCCGCTGCGGAATAGGACCACAAGAGTAATGATCCTGACTGTAAAGCACATAATAAAGCTCATCCGCCCTCGTTGTCACATTCCATTCCAGGAAGGGGCTTGGATTCCCATGCCGTAACACTATATCGAAGTCTTGATCTGACCTGAGGTGCTTCAGGGATTCAGCTAAAACATCGTTGACCCTTGCCTGGAAGTCATGGACACTCAACGATTCCACCCGATCTCCATCTTCCATGAATACTTGTAACCCCTCCATTGGTATACCATTAGAATTGATAATATCAGCGATCATCACCCCCGCGCAGGGTAGAAATGTACTGATAACGGGCGGAGTGTACCCAAATTGAGTCCACAACATTCTTGCTCTCCACAGAGCGTTCGCGCTTGCCGCGAGATAGCTCGGCTCATTGAAAAAAACCTTTTTAATTAACAGCAAGTCCTCGCGCGGCCTCATCCGTAAAAAAAAGGCATGAACGCGGTCGTTTTGCGCAAAGGATGGGGACATCCGATTCCACTCCAGGGCATACGCATGCCAGGCAGTCGCTAATAATAATGGCGCAAACGCCAAACCGGATAATCTGATCCAGAGCTTTCCGCTCCGAACCCAATCCTCCCACGCCAATGCGGTTAATACGCAGGTAGCAACCCAAACCGCGATATGAAAACGCTCAGCAGCAAGCGAGGGTAAGGGGAGAATCGGAGCGATCATAACAGCCATTCCCGCGATAAGGGCGGGGAGAATCCGCTTATTGCGGATTGAATATGCCAGAACCATCGCCAGCCAGATAATCCATGCCATCATTCCGAGATTTCCGGGGGTCAGCAGAATTTCCGGCAACAGCTTGATCGTATCCCACAACCGAGACTCGAGATCGGAGCCCTGGATAAGTTGCTGCCCACTGACCCAATAGCCTAACACCGCCTTCCGCCACAAGGCATACAGCAACCCGACAACCAAAAAAGGCATTATCGCCATCAATCGCTTCGAAAAACTTCCGACGGCGAAAAATAACAGCAATCCGGGCAGGGGGACGTACAATTCTTTACAACTAGCCGCCAAAGCATAGCAGCAGATGGATACAAGCAGCCATTTCCCGGCCCCGGCATCAGAATCACAATAGCGGATAAATCCAAAAACGCTGATCAGAGAAAAAAACAGGCCCAATGCATAATGTCCATTCATCAACATTTGGGCGAGATGAATCGTGGGTTTTCCCAACAGGAACAGCAGGGTGCCAACGGCGGCCGCCCACATGCTCAAGCGCATTCGCAATAGAATATAAATGAGAACCGCGCAGCAGAATATTACCGTTAGTTGTAATAAATAAAAACCGATTGGCGAGAAACCAAAAAGCCCCAAACCAACATCATAAAACAACACATTCCATGGCGTAATATTCATTCCCGATTGCGCCGCGGTGATATCCGGCAGCAGGAAGTACTCCCAGGGCGAATACTTGATCGCAAAGGTCAGATGGGCTCCATCGTCGAATCGCCAATACCCCTCCAGCGCCATCCCGTGAAGAAAGCCCATTGTCACGAGCAAAATCAGGACAACCACCAGATACTCGTGACTCTGGTCTCGCGTGGCCTGACCCATTATGTGCTTCCCATCAGTCTCTCATTCCGATCAACTCGCCTAGCAACCTCTCCCTGGTCCATCCCTCCTTGCGGCAGCGCGGCAGCAACCGGAGCCACTGCGTGAGCAGCGGATTGTCCGAGGCCAAGGCGCCCTCACGTTCCAGGATTTCCGCTTGCGGGTCCTGGTCGCTGAGATATTCAGACAGTATGCCAGCATACTCTTGCCACAATACATTACTATCCGGATTCAGGCCGGTAACCAGCAACAGTCCGGTACCCCGAGCATCCAGGGTCATCCACCTAAGATCGGGCCGCCACCGCCGCAGGATGGGCAGCAATTTCCACACATCTCCGGTCCAGGAGCCGGTGTATGGCAAGCGCGTGGCTTGAGCTGGATGGCATGGGTAAATATCGTCAATGACGATCAGGGTGGCCGGATGCGCCAGGCGCTCTACATTTCTAAAATCGCGCAAGGCAAATTCGAAGAGATGCATACCATCGATGAACACCAAATCGGGCGGAGGCCTCATCAGGCTCGCGGCCTCGCCACGGAAGAAGGCATCACTGCTTTGCGCGATGATCCTGGCCGTATCCGGTAGCGGCACCGTCAGGCTCAAGTTGGGCCTGGCGTCGACGCCGATTGCCCTTCCTCGGGCCAACGCCAGACTTTGCCCTTGATCCACGCCGATTTCCAAATAGAGATCGGGCTCCAATCGGTGATGCAATAGCCGGAGGACGGTATGTTTATGTTGATCTCCCCGCGTCCGGTTCTCTTCCTCGCTACCACCAAAGCAGTCCTGCAGGCCGGCATAGGCAGCCCCCAGGCGATGATATACTTCTTCTGGCGTCTGCTCGCCCAGCAGGCTCGCGATGGTGATCCAGAGACGAACGGCCTCCCTCAGATCGCCAAGTCGCATGAAGGTTTCCGCGTGTTTCGTCAAGGAATCGATACTTTCCCCCTGGGGAGGCGGGAACGTAGAGCCAATCATCGTGGAGTCGCCACCTGATTTGAAGCGGCCAGCCGTTAATTTGGCCGGCGGGGGGAGCCGAGCCGACAAAGAAGGCGTCTCAGACCAACGCCAATGTTTCTCCTCCTGCCGCAGGACTTTCTTGCGATCAGCACGCAGTCGTTCCACACCGGGTCCCACTCCGGATGACGAGCTTCATCCCATTGCGCGAAAACATCCAGTACCTCCAGGTTGGCGTACTTGGCCATGGCACGAAAGCCATCCGGATAGAAGCGCCAGCAGTCCACCGGATAACGGTGCTCAGGACCGGCGGATGGCGCGACCAGACAGCATAAGCCCCCTGGTTTCAGCACCCGGTGGATCTCCAGGAAGGTCAGCCAGAAAAACTCGATGTGTTCCAGAGCCTGTCCCGAGACCACCACATCCAAGGAATTCCCGCTCAGTTCCCTCCAGCAATAGGGGTCGCGCAAAACCATATCGACGTTCGCCCCTGGCGCTAGATCCACGCCGATATAGCGCCAGTTAGGGGCATCGAAAAGGGTACGGTAACTGCCGACCAGATCCACATCCATGCTACCGATGTCGGCGATACTGAGCGGCTTGTCTCGATCATGGGCCAGATATTCGTCCACGAATTTACGGACGTTTTTGTAGGAACTCCAGTGCATTCAACTGCTCATCTTCATTGATAAAGTAGATCCGCTTAGCAACGCTACAAGAGACAAGGCAGCCATTATCCCTGGCACCCTACCCGCCATTAGCCTGGATATCTTGGATCCCGTGGTCGTCAGGTTTAAAGAAAATCCGTGTCCCCCATCACGAGCCACCAACGGCCACGCAATTGGTCCACGCTGTAGGGTTGGGGTATCCAGGCATTAGTCGGAATTCTCACCTCCGACACGGGCGGATCCATATCGCTCGTGTGAAAGCGCTCAAGATGCTGACTAGGAATCCATCCATAGAGGCTGTCATGTCCCCAGAGTGCGGCCAACCGGCGCGCCTGTTTAAGAAGAAGAGGCAGTTGCCGCAAAGGGGCGACCCAGTCAACCAGGGCGAGCTTCCGGCCCATCTGGCGCAGAATCAGCAATCCCAGGGGGCTTGCCGTCAGCCGCCGGCGCATCAGGACTAGTCGATAGCGGTGTTCGGGATGTTCGAGATAGCGATAACGCAGGTAAGGCAGGTCGCGTACCCCAACCACCGAGGTCACCAGTTCCCGCGCCATCGCCTGCCAGAGGTTGTTCAAGGCCTGCTGGTGTGCCTGTTGCTCAGGCTGGAAATCGATCAGTCTCGTCCCGAGCAGCGGCGGTCCATTTCGTGCCGGCCAACTGACCTCGGACACTTTTCCCACCTCGGCATAGAGTCCGGTAAGTTCTCCCAGGGCCATCGCGCGCTGACTAGGAAAGCCAAAGGCCAGAGGTACCCTCGCAAGGCCCTGATATAACTCCAGAAAAGTGGCGGTCACTTGAAACATGGCGCCGGCCTTGCCTAGCACCCCGCGTTCCTTTGGTGCCACCATCGCATCGCAAACCTGAAGCGCGGTCACCGGGAGACCAAAGGCCATCACCTGTCGGAGCATGCCGCCGTAATGGGCGATGAGGTCCGGGCCGCGCCAGGCACACACGGCTACCCCCCGGCCTTCCCCATATTTCCACCGCCACAGGTCAATAGAGATAGGGTGCTGGAAAGCAACTGCGAACAAGGCCGCAAAGGCCCCAACATCTGTATCCGCCAGGCCAGACATGCGCCAACGGGAGCGGTGGTTTGTCCGTCGAAACGTCATATCCAGGCTTAGACCAGCCTGTTGCCGGTCTGCCGTGTCGCCCTCGGCGACAACCATCCCGGGACCGGCAAGTCGTTCAAATCCGCAGCGCCCGGTCAATGCGCCGATCTGGGAAGCGATATCCGCCCAGCCTTGGAGTTCCCGCCAAGGGGTTGGGCCTTTCAGGCGCAAGGTCAAAGGCGCGCCCGCAGGCAACACACGCGCAGCGAAAGAAATCCCGTCCAATAACTCTCCACCCACTGGACCTATCTCAGACCCAGACATAAGCTCAAGCCCAGGCAAGTGAAGATCGATATTCTCGAACAGACCCTGCGGCGATATCAGACTAATATCCAAGGCTCATGTTTCTGGCGTTTAACGACTCAAAACCGCACCCAACCCGGGAGTCTCCTCCGGTTGCCGGCTCTTATGGTACAGGATGCCATCCTGCATCACCCATCGCATATCCCAGGTGGTGTCGTAGGTGGTACTCATCTGAGGTAGAATGATCCTGACTTTGGTTTTGACGACGCCCTCGCCGTTTTCAATGAAAACTTCTTCGACGGTGAAGTCCCACAGTCTACCGCCAGGGCGGATTTGATTGAAGCGCAAGGGCGTTAGACTCCCGTCCTTCGATCCCAGTTCCATCCGATAGGCACTGGCGATGTCATTGATGCGGATCGATTCGAGGTAGCTTTTGGCCCTTACGCGGAGCGCATCCAACTCCTTCTCCGTCATGGGGGTCAAGGTTCCGCCAGGTTTCTTGGCGTCACTCGCCGATCCATCCACTGCTTCGACCCCCGTCGCCGTGACGGTGGTCTGAGATGCAGTGACGATATCCGTCTTCCGCTCACTCTCCGTATCGGAGGCATTAGTACATGTGAGGAAAAAGCCCACCAGCACGGCCATGCTCACGGGCGGCATTTTGGCGGAAAATTTAGTCAGATGATTCATAGCTGGGATACCTGAGAGCTGCAACCGCGCTCTGGGATGTTTAAGTGAACAGATTTGCGGACGCGACTCCACAACAACTACACTAAGCGACCCACCCGTTCCGGACTTGAACGAGAAACCCTAAGGGAATATGCCATTGGCGAAGTAGGGCTTGAGTTCCTCCATCTCAATGGAAATCGAAATACCGGAGGCCAGCTTTTTCACATAAGCGGCCCTGGCCTGGGCTTGGGCCTCTTCCCGCATAAGCTTGGCAACCGCCTCCCGCGCTTGTTCGAACGGGGTCAACACGGCCTCTCGCCGATCAGTCAGCATCAGGATGTCGTACCCCGAAGAGCTCTCCAATACCTCGGAGAACTGGCCCACTTCCAACCCGGCGATGGCTTGGGCCAACCACTGGTGACCACGAGGGCTTACAAAGCCAATATCGCCCTTGCGATCGCTGATATCCGTCCGATCAGAGACCTCTACAGCGACTTGTCCAAAGTCTTCCCCGGCCTTTAGACGTTCGATCGCCCGTTCCGCCCGGGATCTGGCTGCCTCACGCTCTTCCGGGCTCGCGTCCTTTTTAACCCCAATCAGAATCTGGGAAAGCCTGACCGCCGAGGGTATCCCAAAATCCTCCTTATGGGTCTCGTAAAATTCCTTCAGCTTGTCCTCCGGTGGTACGGGTGGCAGCGGAAAATGTCGCTCCGCCAGCTTGGCCATCCCGCGGGGCAACTCTTCCTGCTTGAAATCCGGTTTTATGAGACCTTGCTGGACCATCGCCGCGATCAATAGCCGATTTTCAATCGCGGTGCGCAGCAACCCGGCCTTACCCTCGGCTGTTTTGGCTTGCCGTACCTTGCTAGAGTTAGTAGTTAGGAATCGAAGGAACTCTTCGACGGTGATCTCGGCATCGCCCACCCTGGCCATCACCACCTTTGGCATCGGCGGGTTATCAGCGCCCTGGGATTGAGCCATCTCCTCCGTCTTTGCTTCACTTGGGCTGGCAACCGATGCCACGTTTGTCTGGGCTGGGGACTGGTCCGCCCCTGGCCTGCCTCCAAGTTCCTCCGTCACCGCCAAGGGGCTGGCAAGCATCCCCACGGCAAGAGATAGACGCACTGCATTGAGATGTCGATGAACGCGCATGATGGTCAGGTGCTCAAAATCATTGATGTCGTATGAACTTTATGTGGGCCAACCGGATGAGATCAGCGTATATCCTGGTGTGACTGGCCTGGCGGGAATCCTTCCGACTGGAGTACCTCGAAACCCGTCCACAGGGGGCCATAGATCACCCTTCCCCCCAGTCCAGCCCCCAGACTATTCGCAATTACTCCATCCAGCCAGCCATCACCATCCAGATCCCTGATTAATATTTGGGGGATACCGGTCTTCTTGGGCAGATGCACCAGTCTTATCTCCGGGGCTTCGATCTCAGGTGCATCGTGACCATTCCGGCGCGGGGGGATGCGGACGAGGGCTAGGTGCCGATAGCCCGCGGCTAGGACATAGCCCTGTCCATCTTGGTCGACGCCGAAATCGGCGCTGCGAATACCGGGTTGGCCTCCCGCTGGAAGGGGTATCTTGATGCAATCCGGACGCCAATCCCCCCTACCTTCGTTCAGAAACAGGTTGAGGGCGGTGGTCCCTTCCGGGTCCTGCCCAACCTGGTCAGGGACCAGGATATCGATGTCGCCATCCTGATCGAGATCAGCGGCGATCACCCCATGGGACTTTCCACCCTTTGGCAGAATCCACAGGAACTCGATCTTCGGTACTTGATCCGGCCCCGGATAGCGAATGAATTGCACCGCATTGAGCCCGGAATTGAAGAACAGGACCTCCTCGATCCCATCGCCGTCGATATCCGCCGTAGTGAACGACTCTATGCGTTCGAAGTTTGGATTAAACCTCAATTCCACCGCCCTGGCGTCCTCCATCCTCTGGGTGTCGAATCCCTTGACGAGGATGACGATGGAGTCAGCATAGGAACCATAGGCAAGACCCTGCCCCCATCCGGGCCAGGTGAACCAAGTCCCTGCACGGGGAGCTGCCGCGGGGATTTCGCTCATGACCCTGAAGTCCCCCGAGGACTGCGGCGCCAAGATTTTGAACTGGGCATCACCTTCGGCTAGCGCAAGATACTGCGGCGAGGGACCCGGTTCCGGGATGCGCAGCAGATAGCCCGGATGGAAGCCGACTTGGGGAAGCGGAGGTCCCGCCTGCCAGTGCCTGCCCTCCTGCTGCAAAAACAGCCGGGCCAGGTTGCCGCCGTGGGATGTCAGCAACAGGTCGAGTTTCTGGTCCTGATTGACATCGTCGATCAATAGATAATCTACCGCCTTAGGCATGGGGAGATAGGCCATGGTCGGAAAATTTGGCACCCCGTCCTCCTGGCCCGGCCCCCGTGCGTCAAGGGGAGCGGCGTCCACGGCTGAAAGGCGACCCAAGGCCAGCAACCAGGCCATGAGTATCGGCCTCCGCACCTTCCGCAAGCGCATGCTAGTCATTGCTTCAATTATATTTTACCTATAGATAACGAGACGAGTGGACCAATCCCAGCCGTCTTGCCGGCGGCGGGCATCGACGCCAACTTCGATGGAGGACCTTGACTCAGCAGCTGCAGCGCCTGGCATGATTTAACCGTTACTCTCCTCGCCTTCGCCCACCAATGGAAGGGAGTAAGGCCCCAGAGGCTTATGCCCCTGCATCCTCTAGAGGACGATGAGGCTTCAACTTTATTCAATTATAAACGCTCATGGACGGGTGGTCATCACCCTGCCATGAAACATTTTTCAGGTCACAAACCTACACCTAAAAAAAAAGGCGATACGCTTTGCGCGTATCGCCTTAGACGGAGGGGTCAGCCGGAATTCCAGCTGGCCACTGACTGATTTTATTTCTTGGGATACCAGCCGCGATACCTACCCAAAGCCATTTCCTCCGTGAAATCGTTGTCGGTGCCGGCACCGATTGTCCGATTCATGATGGCGAACATGACACCAGAAGTCTCCGGGCTTTGCGAACCACGGTCCAGCCACTCGCCGAAGCGATAGGAAATGAAGCCATTGGCATTGGTTTCATCGGTCCAGCAAGTCTCGGTCTTGGTCGTGATAGCCGGCAACAGACCAGATTCAAATCCACATTGGGTAGTCCAATAATCATTGGTCGGATCCCAGCAGATGATCGACAGTTCATCGTCGATCCAGACTTTATCAGAGCACGCTCTTTCTTCGGAATCGTAGACTTCCACATCGATCCAACCGCTAGCGTTGGGGTTCGCATTCGCGCCGCCGTCGCCAAGGTTTGTCTCACGCCACATGATATGGTAGGTGACGGCATTCGGCGTAGACAAGGGCAAATCAAAGACGGTGACGCCCTGGAAGACCCCATCGGCATAGTTCAGCAGATTGCCACTGGCGAAGGGAGAGACATCCGGATAACCGCCACCAGGATAGACGACGTTGTCCTCGTAGACGGGGTAGTCCGTGGTATCAGGACCGTCATTCATCGGCAAGACGGGGATCTGGACTTGCAAGGTTCCGACGGGGCCATTCACCAGCCAAGCATCACCAAACATGGCGAATTGAGCGCCCTGATCAGGATTTTGATAGCTGTTCTCGTTGACGAAGACCATATACATGGGCAGGCCTTCAAGGTCACCACCCATTAGGTCGCGGAAATTGATCTGATACACGTCGTCCGGGGTAACCGGAAAGTCGTCGTTGGCTACTTCAACGCTCCTCTCGTCGTAGAGGAACCAATGGACCTTATTGACATAGCGAGTGTTTCCACCGACGACAACCGGCTTAAAGACATCCTTATTAAAGTCGTCAACACCCTTCAGGGGTACGAAGGTCGGGGTGCTATGCTTTGCCGTCCAGGTGTTGGCAACGCCTTCCCAGCCGATCGAAGCCGGAACCTCGATTTCAATCAGAGTGTTAAGGTCGACATCAGCGACCCCACCACGGTCATCGTCCCAAATGACGAGAGGTACGAGAAGGGCTTCGCCAGCGATACCAGTCACGATGGCATGAGCCGGGAGGCTCATGCCACCCATGGCCGCTGTAATAGCGGAGGCAATGGCGAGTTTGCGGAAACGCGTTTTCATGCGATATCTCCTGTTGTTGCGCATAGTGAAAAAAGTAGTTGATAACTACGGACCAGGCCCGCCTCACAATTCACCCAGGATAGGTTTGCAATCCGAAGCCATGGTTTGCCTGTGAAAAATTCATTTCCGGGCCCAATGGAATGGGCTACGGGTTTAGTATGCCTCATCTCGCCGGGATGTCAACAGGGATGGCGAATTTTTTTGCAAAAAAACCACCTCTTGTTGCATAAATACGCCAGCCTCCGCGCTCAAATCCGGTGGTGCATCCCCTGGTTGCCACGCAGATGCCACCAATTTACAACAACCGCCCCGACTTTACCAACCAAGGACCTGCTTGCCGCGTTCAGCCTGGCAACCCTTTACGGGTCCGAAGCCGAGCCCCTCGCCCATCTACGATCGGGCCGACAGCAACCCGGACTGGCGTCCGGGACTGAGTCGGGACTGACTCAGCGGACTTGATACGATTTCGGGTTCGGGCCGCACGGAGGCCTTGTCTAACGTTGCCGCCACCGCCAGCACCTGATGACCCGGCCATCCCCTGCCCGCAAGCGAATCAGATAGTGGCCTGCCCTCAGGCGTGCCCAGACCGTTCCGGGAAAGGGGATGACCAGACGGCCGCCCGCCGCGGCGGGCACCAGTTCCTCCTCCCGCGGGGGCGAGGAAGACCAGGGCAGCAAGCCCTCGGGCCCAAGCCGCGCTTGCGCGAAGGGGACGAAATCCTCCCCCACCGCCACTTCCAGGGTCCCTCCGGCTGCGGCTTGGTGAATAACGAGACAGGGCGGCTCTCGCATCAGACCCAGGTCCTCCCAGGGAGTCCCGGGCAAGGGCGGCGATGAGCTTGGGGTGGAGAGGGACGGGGGGCCATCCGGTATGGAATGCTTGAGACGGAAAAGGTGACCGGCCTCCGCCATCATCCGGGACTTGACCGCTTGGGGCTCAGGGCTCTGATCCCAGTAATGGATGACCTCGGCTCCCGGCACGCATAGCGGCTGCCAGCCCTGCGACAGGACATCCATGCAGAGGTCCGTGTCTTCAAAGTACATGAAAAAGCGCTCATCGAAGACCCGGCCACGGGTCAGAAGCCAATCGCGAGCCAGGAGCAGGCAGGCACCGGAGAGAAAAGGCAGCCGGAAGGGGGCCCGCTGCGCCCAGTAGTGGTCGTGATAAACCGCCCAGGCATGCGAACGTAACCTTCCTGCCAGGGAATCCGGTGCCTCGGCGCCCACCGCCAGCCACGGAAATGCCCCGGTTGCGGGCGGCAGCCGGAACAGACCCTCGTCATCCCAGTAGAAACGCGGCCCGACGAGGGGGCATCCATAGGATCGGGCAGCCTGGAGCAGCCGCTCCACGCTAGCCGCATCGGCTATCGCATCCGGGTTGATGAGCAGAACATAGCTGGAGGTCAAAGCGGCGAAGGCGCGATTGACGGCCGCGCCGAACCCCAGGTTACGTCCCGCGCTCATGACGCGTACCGATCCGGACGCGAAGGAGAGGGGATTGGCGCTGCCATTGTCAAATACGATCACCTGACTAACACTGGGATAGCTCACAAGTCGCGTGACGAGTGGCTGCACCAGTGCCTCGGTGTAGTAATTGACGATGATAACGCCGATGGTCATGGGTCCCCTAACACCCCCTAGGCGGCGGCGAGGTTGGCCGTCCTGGCCGGCTGATCCATTTTTCCGAGGTTGTCTATGACGTTGCAATCGCAGAAGCGAGGGGAGTTACAGCGGAAAGCGCCATCCCGGATCCGGATGCGGCGCTCCTTGAGGTTGCCGCAGTCGAAAAGGTCTGGAACGCCGGGCAGGTTTGGACAGCCTTGGACGCGACCGTCATTCCACAGACGAAAATAGCGCCGGCCAGCGGGACAGAGGACTTCAGGCCTGTCGCGGAAGGCGGCGGCAAAGTCCTCCTGATGGACCTGGTCGACAACGGGCCCAAATCGCTGGCACAGCGCCCGCAGGCGTGACTCCGCGGCAGCCGGGAAGGGGATGTCGATATCGCGCACCAGGAGCAGCGGTTTGCCCGTGCGGGCATAGATCTCGCGGGCATAAAAGGCCAGGGCCTCTTCCCATTCGTCCATGAGCGGGGGGGAGAGGATGTAGTCAGGGTGGGTCTGCTGGTAACGGCGGTCGAGGAAGATCCGGGCGTGCTGGGACCAGCGTTCAAGCTGGCCCTTACGCTTAATCTGGTGGTAATGCATGGTGAGGTTGATGTGGCGTATCTTGCGCAGGCTCACTTCAGGCAGATCCGGGAAATCCTGCAGAATCGACCCGTTGGTATCCAGGGCCACTTCCACGTCTTGTTCGAGCAAACGACTCAGGAACCGGTCTGAGCGGCGATAACTAGCGAAGAAATCGCCAATTCCCGAGAAGGCAAAGAAGGCCTTGACCTGGAAAAAGTCCAGCAGAAATTTGAGGTCATCATAGTCCAGGGATGGCTGGTGCTTGGCGATGGGATGAATGATGCAGTATTGGCAGTCAAAGGTGCAATGGCCGGAGGAGGAAGCGAAGAAGAAAACTTCGCATGAGGTGTCGAGCTTCATGGGGTGTCGCAAAGCGAAGGGCAGTGCCCGGACTCGCTATATCTCGCAACTGGCGCCCTCACCAGCAAAATCAGTGGGAGGGGGACCAAGGGATCCTGAGTGTCGAGGTCAGCGGGACCGGTGGGTTTCATATGACAACAATTCTAATATACCCTTTAAGGATGGGGCCGGAAACCCTTTGTTGCCCTGGACTGCGGAACGCCGTGATTCAGGTGTTGCTGGGGTATTCGGTGTTTTGTTGATTTATACACAGGTTGGGACCCGCATGGCAAAAGGTACGCCTTTTCACCTTACCCCTCCCGCAATTGGCGGACAAACCAGCCAGTCGATCGAGCGGGAGGTCATTGGACTGTGGCGGGCCGGGCGCTTGGTGGAAGCCGAGCAACAGGCACGGAGGCTACTGGCCCTGAATAAGAATGCCCCTGGCACGCTCTTTTTGTTGGCTAATCTGGCACGGGATCAGGGTCGGCGGGCCGAGGCCGAGGCTTGGTATCGACGCTGCCTCAAGCTTGCGCCCAAGTACCTGGGCGCTCAAGTCAACCTAGGCGGACTGCTGATGAGTACGGGTCGTCAGCGGGAGGCCCTAGCCTGTTTCCAAGCGTCGCTCCGATTGGCGCCCCAGGATGCCAACGTGCACTACAATCTGGCCCAGTGTCTTCGGGCCTTGGGACATTATCCCGAAGCGATCGACAGTTACCGGCGCGCCCTCGAACTCAAAGAGGACTTCATCCTCGCCGCCAGCGATCTTGGTAGCCTGCTGGCACAAGTTGGCCAGTCGGCAGAGGGGGAGGCCCTGTGCCAGGATCTTGCCCGGCGTAATCCGACGGCACCTGAGCCCTGGCTGTGCCTCGGGGCCATTCTGCGCGACCAAGGCCGGATAGTGGAGGCCCGTCCGTGTTTTGAGGAGGTGCTGCGCTTGGTCCCGGGTCATCGGCAAGCCCTTTTGCATCTGGCGGCTTTAGCCGTCGAGCTACACGACCTCCAGCAAGCAGAGGCCCTGCTGCAGTTAGCAGCCAAGGCCGGAGCCGCTAAACCGAATATCCAGCGACTTCTGGCGGAGGTGCGGGCGCGCCAAGGCGATCTCCGGACCGCAACGGAATTGATGACCCAGGTATTAGCCTTGGGCAACGCCTTGCACGGGGACTATCTGAAGCTTGCGGGCTGGTATGCGGCCGCCAACCAGCGCGCCAAGGCTGTACAGGTACTCGAGGAGGCCATGCCCCTTCACGGTGACCGCTCGCCCTTGATCATCATTAATCTCCTATATAACCAGATCTGCCTGAGTGATTGGACCGATTACCGCCGACGCCTGGCTCGGGTAGTTGCCCTCCTCAAGGTCCCGGACCCGCCGCCACTGGAACCTTTCATTGCTTTGCAAATACCCGAGCTTGACCCTGAGACCATCGGGCGCATCACACGCCGCCATGCCCAGCGGCTTGTCCAATGGGCAGGACAGATGCCGCAAACAGTCTTGCAACCACACCCCGAGGATAGCCGTCCACGAATCGGCTACTTGTCAGCCGATTTCCATGAGCACGCCACGGCCTTTCTTGCCGCCGGCGTCTTCGAGCATCACAACTGCGAGCGTTTTGCGGTGTACGCCTATTCCTACGGTCCAAACGATCAAAGCCCTACTCGCCGACGACTGGAAACCAGTTTCGAGCAATTCAGGGAGGTTGGACACCTTGATCCCGTGGGGGTTGCCCGACTCATCGGACAAGATGGCATCGATATCCTTGTCGATTTAAAAGGTTACACGCGTCTCGCCCGACCGGAAATCCTAGCTCTGCGGCCCGCCCCTATCCAGGTCAATTGGCTTGGATATCCAGGCACAATGGGGGTGGATTTTATGGATTATCTGATTGCGGACCCCTGGATCATCCCGCCCGAAGAGGCTGGCGCCTATCAGGAGGCCCTGGCTTATATGCCGCATGCCTATGCCCCCCTGGATACCGAGAGGCAGGTGGACGCCACTCTCAGCCGCGCTCAGGCGGGGTTGCCGGATCGGGGTTTCGTGTTCTGTTGTTTCAACAACCCGCGCAAAATTCTCCCCGACTTTTTCAACCTCTGGTGCGAGTTGCTGCGGGAGGTACCGGATAGTGTACTCTGGCTGTTCGCGCGTCAGAAGGAGGTGATCGGAAATCTGCGGCGTGAAGCGGAGCGACGGGGGATAGACCCGGAGCGACTCATCTTTGCCCCACGGGTCACCCAAGCCGAACACCTGGCCCGTCTCCCCCTGGCGGATCTGATTCTGGATACGCTACCTTATAACGCGCATACTACCACATCGGATGCCTTGTTCATGGGGGTGCCCGTGCTGACCTGTATTGGCAAGACCTTTGCCGGCCGGGTGGCCGCCAGCCTGCTCCATGCCGCCGGCCTGCCAGACATGGTGAGCCCCTGCCTGGATGTCTACCGGAGTCGCGCCCTATACCTGGCCCAGCATCCTGAAAAATTGGCCGATCTGCGGCAGCGACTTCATTTGGCCCGCAATCGTGAGCCCTACTTCGACGTGGCGGGATTTACCCGACACCTGGAGGCGTTGTTCTGGCGGATGTGGCAACGTCGTCAGGCGGGTCTGGCGCCGGCAACCATTGACGCCCAGAATCATAACTCGCCCTGATACTTCTCATCCTCCGCCTGCTGGCGCCGGGCCAGTTCGGCCTGGCGGCGCAGGTCCCAGACCTCCTGGCGCTGGGCGACGCGTCTGTCCCAGGCCCCGGGTTGCTCGGGGATGGTGAATTCGGCGAACAGCACCTGGCGCAGAAAGCGGTAACCGAATTTCAGCAAGGCCAGGTCATCGGCCTGGACCTCAGCGTAGAAGTTCGCCGGCAGGTCGTAGGTGTCCTTGAATTTGTCGCTGAGGACGAAGCGGCGGAAGGTGTCCAGGTCATAGGACGCCATGAAGAAGACGTTAAGACTGGTCTGGGGCGGACGACCCACGGTCGGCCCGGCGGAGCGCTTCTTGAGGATGAGCTGGTACCACTCGCGGTTGTGCTCGTCATGAAGGTCGCAGCCTTGCTCCTGTCGGTAGTCACCGATGCTGATCAGTCGCTCCTCCAGGTGCCCCTTGCAGTGCTCCTCGCGAACCAGGGAATACTCCTGATGGGTATCCGCCTCACCGGCGATCCGCCGGTTGAGCAGGGCAACGGGGTAGTAACGGCAGACGGTGGGCCGGTCCGGATAGACGCTACAGCCCTTGTCGCCGTCGAGCAGCAGGCAGGCCCCCGCGTCGCTGGTCTTGAGTTTGACACCCGGGGTGCCGTCGGCGTCCATCTGGAAGGGGACCGTGTGTCGGGCCAGGAATTCGGTGGAGGTCAGGCCCAGGTGGTTTTTCAGGCGCAGGATGTCGTAGGGCGCCAGGGTCACGTCGGCCCGTTTGCAGCAGGCGTTGAAACAGGAGATGCCGGGATAGCAGCGAAAGCTGATCTCGGTCTTCTCGCTCAGCACCTCGGGCAGCACCGGGCTCTGGAAGGGGATTTCGGGTCTTTCGTCACTCATGGGCGTACTCTCAAAAAGAACCGGGCGCCACGAGGCGCCCGGTCAGTTTGCCAGCCGCAAGCCGGCTAGCGAGGGGTGCTGACGCTGAACGTCAGCACCTGGCCGTTACCGCGTGGCGGCTCAGTGGGCCGCGGCCTTGAACAGCTTGGACTTGTCGACCAGATCGACATGGGCGCGCTTGAAGCAGGTCCAGGCCTTGGACTCCTTGTCGTAGATGGAGTTGACGAAGCAGTGCCAGTTCTCCTCGTCGACGAAGTTCTTGTCCATCCGATAGTAGAAGCCGGGGTAGCGGCTCTCCTCGCGGAACTGGATGTGCTTCATGTGGGCCTCGGCGGTGAGGATGCGGTGATAGTTCTCCCAGGCCCGCAGCAGCTCGTGGAGGTCCTTGGCGCGCATCTTCATGGCGTCTTCCTTCAGCATCTCCAGCTTCTCTTCCGCCACCTGCAGCATGTGCGCGTTGGTGGTGTAGTAGGTGGCGACACCGGCGACATACTCGTCCATGATCTTCTGCAGGCGGAACTGCAGCATCTTGGGCGTGATGTAGTGCGGATTGACGTCGATGGCGGTGGTGTAGTCCTTGTGCTGCAGGTAGTTACGCACCGGCTGGTAGATCTCCTCGACCAGGACGGCGGGGTCGGTGTCGAGCTCGACCTGCATGTCCTTGTTGTCCAGGCAGTACTTGACCATCGCCTTGGCGGCCATGCGACCCTCAGCATGGGAGCCGGAGGAGAACTTGTGGCCGGAGGCGCCCACGCCGTCGCCGGCGGTGAACAGGCCCTTGACGGTGGTCATGCCGCGATAGCCCCAGTTCCAGCCCTGCGGCAGGTGACCCGGGATCTTGTCCTTGTCGGCATGCAGCTCCTCGGTGGGGGCGCCGACGTCCTCGGGACCGGAGGCCCAGATACCGCAGCAACCGGAGTGGGAACCCAGGAGATAGGGCTCGGTGGGCATGAGCTCGGAGTTCTTCTTCTCCGGCTCGACGTTCTCACCCACCCAGATACCGCACTGGCCGACGCACATGTCAAGGAAGTCTTCCCAGGCCTCGGCCTCGAGGTGCTTGACCTCGCGGGGGGACAGGGTCTCACGCAGCTTGGCGAGGGCGGTCACGGTGTCCATGTAGATGGGACCGCGGCCTTCCTTCATCTCCTTGAGCATCAGGTGGTTGCGCAGGCAGGAGGCGGGCACGGCGGCCTGGCCGTAGGGCGGATAGTCGTTCAGCAGTTCCTTGTTCTTCTGCATGTAGACTTCGCCGTAGGCGTTGGTGGCCTGGGCCTTGAAGAGCAGGAACCAGGCGCCGACCGGACCGTAACCGTCCTTGAAGCGGGCGGGCACGAAGCGGTTTTCCATCATGGTCAGCTCGGCGCCGGCCTCGGCGGCCATGGCGTAGGTGGAGCCGGCGTTCCACACCGGGTACCAGGCGCGGCCCGTGCCCTCACCGACGGAGCGGGGACGGAAGATGTTGACGCAGCCACCGGCGGCCAACAGGATGGCCTTGGCCTTGTAGACGAACAGCTTGTGATCGCGGACGGAGAAGCCGACGGCACCGGCGATACGGTTCTTGTCGTTCTTGTCATTGACCAGCTTGACGATGAAGACGCGCTCCTGGATGCGGTCGGAGCCCAGGACCTTCTTGGCGGCCTCGGCGACGATCCACTTGTAGGACTCGCCGTTGATCATGATCTGCCACTTGCCGGAGCGGACGGGCTTGCCGCCATCCTTCAGGGCGGGCATGCCCTTGGAGCCGTCATGGCGCTCGCCATTCTCGTCGGTCTTCCAGATCGGCAGGCCCCACTCCTCGAACAGGTGCACGGAGTCGTCGACGTGGCGGCCCAGGTCATAGGCCAGGTCATCGCGGGTGATGCCCATCAGGTCGTTGGAGACCATGCGGGCATAGTCGGCGGGGTCCTGCTCGGAGCCGATGTAGGTGTTGATGGCGGACAGGCCTTGGGCCACGGCGCCGGAGCGGTCCATGGCGGCCTTGTCGACCAGCTTGATCTTGAGGTCCACGCCCGTCTCTTTCTTGGCGGCCTCGGCCCATTGCATGATTTCGTAGCCCGCGCCACAGCAGGCCATGCCACCGCCGATCAGCAGGATGTCAACTTCTTCCTGGACGATTTCCGGATTGCCAAATTCACCAGCCATTTGAATACCTCTCTCGAAATCTTACTTGCGGATCAGTTCGGCGGGATTGCCAGGACGATAGCCCTTGGTCACGCCGCCATCAGCGCTGCCGGTGAAGAAACCGGTCGCGGCGATGTTGCCCAGGGCAGCGGTGGGCTTGCCGCCGTAAGGATCGATGGAGCCTTCCGGGGTGGTGCGGATGGGGAACTTGAAGCGCTTCAGGGTGCCATTGCGGAACTTGATGGTCCACATGATAGAGTCGGAGCCGCGCAGGGGCTGGACCGAGCCGCCCAGGGGCACGATGTCGGCGTAGTGACGAGCCTCGATGGCCTGCTGCGGGCAGATCTTGACGCAGGAGTAGCACTCCCAGCACTGCTCGGGTTCCTGGTTGTAAGACTTCATGGCATGGCCGGTCTCGGACCCGTCACGATCGAGCTTCATCAGGTCGTGGGGGCAGATGTACATGCAAGCGGTCTTGTCCTGGCCCTTGCAGCCATCGCACTTATCAGTACGCACAAATGTTGGCATGGTGTTCTTTCTCCTAGCGTTATACTGCAGCGAAGATCGCCGTTGGCGGCGAAGACGGACGACCCGCCCACTGGTTTTGGTTTGAGCGGCATCGATCACGTTCTGCTTGAATCCTCCTCGACTCAGCGCCACATCGGAAATCCTGAATCTTGGCGACAGACTGAAGGTGGATATCAGCTGTCCTTCCGACCCGGTGTGACCCTTGGGCGGCAAAGCTTAGGGAGGGTCAAGGACAGGTGTCAAACCAGTTTTACCCCAGCAGCCATAAGTTGAGCTTATCAGCGTTTTACTTATGACCCGATGGGCCGCGGCCATTTGCCTACCCCGCGGCTGGGCGGGCGGAACAGTCGCCAAGGCCCGGCAGGCAATAACCCGTAGGTGTTTTCCGGCATAAACCGTCAACGAGGCGAGCATGACTACTGAAAGGGTTCCCAGTGCCCGCCTGCTGATCGCTACCGGCTGCGCCCATTGCGCAACGGCCATCGAGGGCTTAACCCGCTTGGTCAAAACTGGATTGATCGACCGCCTGGAAATTATCAATCTCCTTGTCGCGACGGGTAAAGCGCCCAAAATGGATAGGCGGGTTCTCCCTCAGATCGAGATTGGCCCCTTTCGCTTTGAGGGGGCCCTTTCCCCGGGTGAACTGGCGGAATGGGCCAAGGCGGCGGCCAGCGGCGGCGGCTGGCCAGCCTACCTCGGCTATCTGCTCGACCAGCGCCGTTTCAACGAGGCCAAGGCCCTGATCGAGACCCATCCCGAGCGCCTGGCCGGACTCCTGGGCCTGCTGGCGGAACCCGACACCCCGCTGGCGACACGCATCGGTATCGGCGCCCTGATGGAAGACCTGGCCGGCCAGGCCCTCGCCCGCGCCGCCATCCCGACCCTGGAGACCCTCACCCTCTCCGCTCAGCCCCAGACCCGGGCCGACGCCTGCCACTACCTGGGCCTCACCGGTGACCCTGGCGTCATTACTAGCGTACGCCGCCTGCTGGATGACGACGATGACGAGGTCAGCGAGATCGCCGCCGAGACCCTGGCCCTGCTAGGGGATAACCGGCCTGGCGACCATCGTGAGTGAGGGCTGACATGCGTACCCCGCGCATCTACCTCGACGCCGAACTACCCCCGGGAGGGGTGATCCCCCTTCCCGCCCCGGCCGTCCAGCATCTGGTGCAGGTCCTGCGCCTGCGCCCCGGGGATCATCTGCTCTTATTCAACGGTGATGGCCGGGACTACCCCGCGGAAGTCCTCGGCGCCAATCGCCACCGGGTCGAGGCCCGGCTGGGAGAACCAGGTCCTCCGGAGTCGCCACCGCCCCTTCAGGTCCACCTGGGTATTGGTATCTCCAGGGGCGAGCGCATGGATTACACCCTGCAAAAGGCGGTGGAGTTAGGCGTCGCTGAGGTCACGCCCCTTTTTGCCGGGCGCGCCGTGGTGCGCCTGGAGGGCGACCGCCTCGCCAAGCGCCTGGATCATTGGCGCGGGGTGATGATCGCCGCCTGCGAACAGTGCGGTCGGCGGCGCCTGGCGCGACTCAACCCCGCCCAGCCCCTGGAGTCCTGGCTGGACCTTGGCCATCCCACCCCCCTGCTCCTCGACCCCCGCGCCGACCGTTCACTGGCCGGCTTAGCCCCTCCTGGCCCCGCCCTGACGCTACTGATCGGTCCCGAAGGCGGGTTGGCCCCCGCCGAGCGGGAACGGGCTTATGCCAGCGGTTTCACCGGCGTGCGCCTCGGCCCCCGCATCCTGCGCACCGAGACGGCACCCCTGGCCGCCCTCGCCATTGCTCAGGCCCTGTGGGGGGACCTGGGGGTCTAAGTAGACGGGCCTGTCATCTTCTGTTGTAAACCCCCAGAGACAACAGTACCCAAATGCCTTCGGCCTGCGCCTAAACCACCGGCTCCCATCCAGAGCCTGCCCTCCTAGCTGCCCACGCGGCTTACAAGCCTTTTCCCCCATGCGTTAAGATGCGCCCATGAACCGAGAACTGGGCATGGTCATGGACCCCATCGAGTCCATCAAGATCGCGAAAGACAGCAGTTTCGCCATGCTGTTGGCCGCCCAGCGCCGGGGCTGGCGCCTCCTCTACCTGACCCTGGATGACCTCGCCCTGCGTGGTGCCCGTGCCTGGGGACGGATGCGTGAACTGCGGGTCCGGGACGATCCGGCAGACTGGTATCGCTTCCTGGGTGAAGAGGAGCGGCCGCTGGACGAGTTGGACCTTATCCTCATGCGCAAGGACCCGCCCGTCGACACTGAATTTCTCTATGCCACGCACATCCTCGACCGGGCCCGATTCAGCCCCTCCGGCCCCGGCGCCCTGGTGGTCAACGCCCCCCAGGCCCTGCGCGACGCCAACGAAAAACTGTTCGCCCTGGAGTTCCCCGACTGCTGCCCGCCGAGCCGGGTGACCCGCTCCCAGGCCGAACTGCGCGCCTTCCTCGCCGAGCAGGGCGATCTCATCCTCAAGCCGCTGGGGGGCATGGGCGGTCATTCCATCTTCCGCGTCCGCCCCGGCGACCCGAACCTGGGGGTCATTCTGGAGACGCTGACCGCCAACGGCAGCCGTTACTGCCTGGCCCAGCGTTTCATTCCCGAGATCGCCGCCGGGGACAAGCGCATCCTCATGATCCATGGCGAGCCCGTGCCCTATGCCCTGGCCCGCATCCCCCAGGCCGGCGAGACCCGGGGCAACCTGGCGGCCGGCGGCCGCGGCGAGGGTCGCCCCCTAAGCACGCGTGACCACGAAATCGCCGCCCGGGTCGGGCCGGAACTGCGCCGGCGGGGCATCTGGTTCGCCGGTCTGGACGTCATTGGTGACTATCTCACCGAGATTAATGTCACCAGCCCGACCTGCATCCGCGAGCTGGACGCCCAATTTGGTCTGGACATCGCCGGCGATCTGCTCGATCGTCTCGCCGTGCATCTCGATGAGCGCTGAACCCGTACGGCCCCGCGGCCGCTACCCAATTCTGGGTATCTTGGCGCTCATCCTCCTGACCCTGACCGGATGCCGCGACGAGAGCCCGGTCCACAACGCCCATTTCGAGGCTTTCGGCGCCCCCGTTGATCTGAGCATCGTCGGCATCCGGCGGGAGGAGGCTGAGGGGATTGCGCGGCGGGTCGAGCAGGACCTGCAATTCATGGCCGACGCCTGGGGGGACCCAAACCAGGGCTGTCTGGGTCGGGTCAACCAGTTGCTGCCGACCGGTAGGGCCTTCGCCGCCCCGCCGGCCCTGCTGCCCCTGATCCGCGCGAGCCAGGAACTGGCCGAGCGGAGCGAACACCTCTTCAATCCCGCCGCGGGCAAGCTGGCCGAGCTCTGGGGTTTTCAGAACGCGCCGGCCGGGCGCCGCCAGCCGCCGGACAAGGCCAATATCGAGGCCCTGGTGAAGGCCAAGCCGCTCATGAGCGACCTTGAGGTCGATGACATCCTCCTGCGGACCGGAAATCCCACCCTCAAGCTGGATTTTGCCGCCATCCAGAGCGGGTATGCCATCGATCGGGTGATCGAACACCTGCGAGAGTTTGGCATTCACAACGCCATCCTCAACATCGGCGGGGACCTGCGCGCCATCGGCACCCGCAGCGGTCAGCCCTGGCCGGTCGCCATCCGCAATCCCAGCGGCGGCGGGGTCCTGGGCATCATCCAGGTCTCCGGCAACGAGAGTGTCTTCACCGTCGGTGATTACGAGCGCAATTTCACCTACAAAGGCAAAAGTTATCACCACCTCATCGACCCCCGCTCGGGCTGGCCGGCCAGCGGGGCCCGCCTGGTCACCGTCCTCCATGACGACGCCACCACCGCCGACGCCGCCGCCCATGCCCTGATGATCGCCGGTCCCGAGCACTGGTACGCAACCGCCCGAGCCCTCGGGGTGCGCTCCGTCCTTCTGGTCGACGGCCAGGGTCGGATCCACCTGGATCCTGCCATGGCCAGACGGGTGGAACTGCTGGACCGCAACGCCGCGGTCATCGAGGCCCCGCCCCTGACCCCGGATGGCGCGAGTCCGTCGGGACCATGACCCATCGCCTGCCCGTCGCGGTGGGTCTCCTCCTACCGCACCCTGGGATTACCCCACACCCGGACCCCTACCCGCCCTCGCTCACCTCCGTCACCAGGGCCTGGCCATTTTCCCTCGGCAATCCCTTCTGGCCTGCCCTGCTGCTGGCCCTGGTCTCGCATGCCTTGCTGATTTATGGCCTGGGCTTCAAGGCCCCTCGTCCTCTGCCAACTTCGCCGCCAGCGCTGGATGTCCTGGTCCTGCGCCAGGCGGATGGGGAGCCGGTGGTGCCCCAGCGTCCCGATGCCTTGGCTGATCGCGCGCGGGAGGCCCAGGGAGTGCAGGATGGCAATGATGCTGCCTCCCCAGCCAAAGAACCGCCTGTGGGGCAAGCTCGGAACCTGACCGGCGCCGCTTCCGCTGATCTCGTTCCGATGCCTTCGGCCCCTTCGGACGCCATATCCGACAGCGCTTCCGCCCTGTCAGCACTGGAAACTTCCACCCCACCTTCAACAGATACCGGGGCTTCGTCAGCACTGGAAACATCCACCGCGCCCGCACGGGCAATCACCGAGGAGACCACGGCAAACTTGGCGCGAAATACGCTCCTTGCCGCCGATCACTTCCCGGCCGATGGCTTTCAAGCCGATCATCTTCCACCCGAGCCCCTTCAACCGGAGACCATTTCAGCCGACACGACCACCGCCCCTTCATCGGACAAAGCCCCGACCCCCACGGTCGACCCGCTGGCGACCCTGCCCCCCCCCGCGGTCCCCGCCTCCCCCCCGTCGGCCGCGGCGATCCTGGCCAGCCGCGGCCAGGAGATCGCCAGACTCAACGCCAAACTGGTGGAGGACACCGCCGCCTTCGCCAACCGCCCCCGGCGCAAGGCCATCAGCGCCAGTACCAAGGAGTACAAATACGCCAGTTATCTGGAAACCTGGCGGCGCAAGGTCGAGGCCATCGGCAACCTCAACTACCCCGAGGAGGCCCGCCGACGCAAGCTCTACGGCAACCTCATCCTCCAGGTCGGGGTGCGCGCCGATGGTAGCCTGGAGGAGGTCCGGGTGTTGCGCTCCTCCGGATCCACCATCCTCGATGAGGCCGCCGTGCGGATCGTCCACCTCGCCGCGCCCTTCGCCCCCTTCCCGCCAGACATCCGCCGGGAGACGGACTTCCTCGATATCACCCGGACCTGGCAATTCCTGAGCAACAATCGCTTTGGCGG
>ERZ1645187.873-NODE-873-length-29039-cov-20.564967_pt1 | contig 29039 bp, 30 predicted proteins | sample MGYA00575352_ERZ1645187 | MGnify/ENA primary metagenome ERZ1645187 (study PRJEB40837, sample SAMN11349314) | freshwater sediment metagenome | isolation source: river sediment | host: Sediment | place: India: Wazaribad , New Delhi | collected 2017-02-21 ...
GCGTCCGCTTGATGGCGCGCAGGATATAGACACCGCCGGCAAAAGGCCACCAGCGACGGCCGATATTCTCGATCGGATGCCAGCGTTCAAGCCAGCGTGCCTGCTCCACAGCCGGCGCAAAACAGCCCAGTTCTCCCCGATCAGGCTCGAATCCGAGCAGCTGAAGCCAGTCCTTGAGCCGCGGCAGCGAGAGGTAGCGGCCCGTCCACGGGAAGCAGCCGGAGCGGTCGAGGCGCCGCCGGCTGCCCCATAGCGAGAAGGGGTTGAAACCGGTGATGACGACCTGGCCTTCGGGGATCAGGATGCGTTCAACTTCGCGCAGGATCTGGTGGGCGTCCTCGCGGAATTCCAGCAGGTGGGGCAGGACGACCAGGTCGACGCTGTGTGCGGCGAAGGGCAAGGCGGCGGGGTCGCAGCAGACATCAATCTCGCCGCTGTCGCCGGCGCGCTGGCGCAACGGGATGCGATTGGCGCGTAGCAGGTCGAGTTCGCAGAGACCGATCTGCAGCGCGTTGAAACCGAAAACATCACTGACGGCAGCATCAATGCGCAGCTGTTCCCAGGCGAGGATGTAGCGGGCTTGAGGCGAGGCGAGCCAATCTGCGAGACCGGGAATTGACATCCGTCGCGCCGCGCTCGATAGTTCCGGCATGTTCGAAATCACTCCCATTCCTGCATTCAAGGATAACTATATCTGGCTGCTGACCCGTGGCGATGAGGCTTTTGTCGTCGATCCGGGCGACGCCGAACCTGTGCTGGCGGCACTGGCGTCGGCGCGGCTTCGACTCAGTGGCATTCTGATTACACATCACCACGCCGATCATCAGGGCGGTGTTGCCGAGCTGGTCGAGCGTTATCGGCCGCAGGTCTTTGCACCGGCGAGTGAGTCTATCACAGGGTGCAATCACCCTTTGTCGGGTGGTGAAACGCTGGATGTGCTGGGGGAAGCGGTTAGGGTCATGGCCGTACCTGGTCACACGCAGGGCCACCTGGCCTACGCTGCGCCGGGCGTGCTGTTTTGTGGCGATACGCTCTTCGGTGCCGGTTGCGGCCGCCTGTTCGAAGGCTCTCCGGAAGAGATGACGGCGTCGCTGGCGGCAATTGCAGCCTTGCCCGACGCGACACAGGTGTACTGCGCCCACGAGTATACGGCGATGAATCTGCCCTTTGCCTTGGCTGTCGAGCCGGGCAATGCGGCCTTGCAGGCGCGCTTGGATGCGGTGAGCGCGCGGCGTGCTGCCGGGTTGGCCACGGTCCCCCTGACGCTGGGCGAGGAAAAGGCGACCAACCCGTTCTTGCGCTGCGATCAGCCCGCGGTGGTCGCTGCAGCCTTGGCACGCGAACCCGCGCTGGTATCTGCGGTGAACCCGGAAAAGTCGCAAATTTTTGCAATCATCCGCGCCTGGCGGAACGTCTTCTGAATCGTGCTCAGGCGCTATGAGTGCGCGAGAACGCTGCTAGCGGCGATGCGGGTTCAGCGGCTGCGCTGACTCAGTTTTTGCAGCGTATCGAGTACGCGTGCGGCGTTGAACGGCTTGATGATGAAGCCGCTGGCGCCATTGCCGATGGTCTGCTGCACCGTGTCGGTATCGGCATTGCTGGTGATCATGACGACGGTGGTTTCCGGCCGGGCCGCCTTGATCTCGATCAGCGCGTCGATACCGTTCTTCTCCGGCATCATGACGTCAAGGCAGACGATGTCGGGTTTCAGGCGATCCGCCATCTCGACGGCGATGACGCCATTCCGGGCTTCGCCGACGACGTCGTAAGCGTCGCCGCGCAGGATGCCCCGCAGGATGCTGCGCATCATGTCGTTGTCGTCGACAATCATGATTGTGGTGCGTCGTTTGTTCATGCGGGCTTGGAAGGTAGGGTGTCGGCACGGCATACGGCGTCGCGACCGCTCGATTTTGCCTGATAAAGGGCGCGGTCGGCATCGAGGACCAGATCGTCCGGCGGATTATCCAGGCCAGGTACGGCCGCAGCGACGCCAATGCTCAATGTGATCCGGCCATACGAGGAGCCGGCATGCGGGATCAGTTGCTCGGCGATTGCATGCCGGATCCGCTCCGCCACCAGGGCGGCGCTGCCAATCGAGGTTTCGGGCAGGATCACAGCGAACTCCTCTCCGCCGTAGCGTGCCGCCAGGTCGGAAGCGCGCTCCATGTGTTTCTGGATCGTGGCCGCGATACGCCGCAGGCAATCATCGCCGGCAACGTGGCCGTAGTGGTCGTTGTAGCCTTTGAAATGGTCGACGTCGCAGATCAGCAGTGCGACGCTGCCGGAATTGCGCCGGGCGCGGCGCCACTCGCGTTGCAGGGTATCGTCGAAAAAACGCCGGTTGGCGATGCCGGTCAAGCCATCAGTCGATGACAGGCGCTGCAACTCCCGATTGGCGCTGTAGAGTCGCCGGGTCAGCACCAGCAGCGAGGTTTGCATCTGAATCAGCCGCTGCATGGCGCGGATCTTGGCATTCAGGACGATACCGCTGACCGGTTTCGACAGGTAGTCGTCACCACCCGCAGCGATACCTTTTTCGATATCTTCGTCGCGACCCATCGCGGACAGAAAGATGATGGGTGTCCATTCGCCGGGTGGCTCAAGTTCGCGGAGTCGCCGTGCGACGGTATATCCGTCAATGTCGGGCAGGACAACGTCAAGCAGCACAAGATCTGGTTTCTGCTCGGCAAAACATGCAATGGCTTCATGGCCGTTCTGGACCAAAACCGCCTGCGCGCCAAAACGCCGGACGTACTCGTGCAGTATCGCGAGATCGGCGCGGCTGTCTTCGACGATGAGAATTTTCATGGTGATCGGAAAACCGGCTCCGGCAATGGCCTAGAAACAGAAGTTCTTGAAGAAAACGAGCGCCGAAACGGCAAGCGTGACGGCAAACACGCCCCAGGCGATCCCCCATAACAATGCACTTCTCGCCTGTTGATGTGCATTCCGCGACTTGAATTCGAAGTAGCGTTGCATTTCACCCAGTGTGAGCAGGGCGGTGAACAGGAAAAAGATCATCCCGCAGAACATCGCAATGATGGTGCCATTGGTCATCTGCCGACAGGCACCCGCAGTATGCCGGAGAAAGATGAGCATCGAGTCGGTGCGGAACGCGTAGTTGCTGACCAGATAGGCGAGAACGCCGAAGACGGAGAGTAGTCCGATGACCAGCCAGGTTTCCTTGCGCTGTAGTTGGCGCAGGCCGTTGCCGATTTCTTCAATGAGCCATTTCATTTGCAAATGCTGCTTTTCAAGGTGTTGGGTGTGCTAAATTCTTCAAATATATAGTGCTCCGCGGCAGATTAACATGGCAAGTGAAAAAGAGAACAAATTGGTAACAGTGTCGAATTTTGGTGAAGCCTTGAAATCGCCGCGCAGCAAGCGAATAGGCCTCTGGCTGGCAGGAATTGTTGTCGTTTTTGGCCTGTTCGGCTTTTTTGCCGTACCGCCGCTGGCAAAATCGTTTCTGCTGAAGGAATTGTCCGCGCAATTGCATCGTGAGGTGACGATCGAACGGATCGACGTCAATCCGTTTGCGCTGTCGGCCAGCGTGACCGGCGTTTCGATCAAGTCGCCGGCGGGTGGGGAACAGGCTGGTTTCGACGAACTCTTTGTCAATCTCAGCGGCAGCTCGCTGTTCCGGGCGGCGGCGGTGGTCGATGAAATTCGCCTGCAGGGCTTGCGTCTGGCCGTGGCGCATGTTGGCGACGGGCGTTACGACATTTCGGATTTGCTTGATGAGTGGATGAAACCGAAGACCGAACCCGACAGCGGTATGCCCCGTTTTTCGCTGAACAACATCCAGTTGATCGGCGGTCAGATCAGCTTCGATGACCAGCCCGTCGGCAAAAAGCACAGCATCAGCGATATCCATCTGGGCATTCCCTTTGTGTCGAGCCTGTCCTACCACACCGACATCCATGTCCAGCCATCGTTTTCGGCCAACATCAACGGCGCGCCGCTTTCGCTCAAGGGTGACAGCCGACCATTTTCCGAGACCCGGGAGAGTACGCTCAATCTCGATCTCGACCGCTTTGATTTAGGGGCGCTGGCACCTTATTTGCCAGCGACGTTGCCGCTGGCGTTGCGCTCTGCAATGCTCGATACCGAGTTGCGGGTGGTCTTCAAGGAGCTGTCCGATCAGGTGTTTTCATTGACCCTGGATGGTGCGGCGCATCTTTCCAGCGTCGCGGTCAGCGAACGTAATGGCCAGCCGTTGCTGGCTTGGAAGCGGCTGGATGTCGAACTCGACAGTGTCGACGTCATCAATCTCAAGGTCGCAGTCCGACGGGTTGTGCTGGATGGCCTCGATCTTGGGTTGCGGGTGAATCGCCAGGGTGAGTTCAATGTCCTGCAGATCGCGGATGCGCTGGCGGGGCCACCATCCAAGGCGTCTGCAGCGACCGAGGCTGCGACCTCGCCAGCTAAGACACCGGTGTGGTCGCTGGGTGAATTTGTACTGAGCAACGGTCTGGTACGCTGGCGGGACGAATCCAATCTGGTTCCGACCGTCGGTGAGGTCCGCGACCTGCAGGCGACGGTGGGGCCTGTCGATGGCAAGATGCAGGCGCCGATCGTTATCTCTGAGGTTGCGTACGGCCTGGATCTGGGCGAGCGTTTCAAGGTTGCCAAGATGATGGCTCGTGACATCCGGGTGGATCTGCCTGCACATCGTGTCGACATCGGCGAGGTGCTGAATTCGCAAACCCGCATCCGGATGGTGCGGAACAAGGATGCACAGATCGAATGGGTCTCTTCGCCGGTATTCAAGACGATTCGCGCTGCTGATGCCAAGGCCAAGGATGAGCGGCCATGGCTCGGGCAGGTGGCGAAACTGACGGTTGAAGACCTTGCTTTCCGCTTCGAGGACCAGTCGACGCGTCCGGCGGCGGTGCAGCAGATCGAAGGGTTGAACCTCAGCGCCGACAACCTGGGCAATGTGCCGGGCAAGAAGGGGCATGTGCGTCTGCAAAGCAATGTGAATAGCCGTGGCCGCCTGAACGTCGCGGGGACAGTACAGGCGATGCCGCTGGATGTGGCGCTCAAGGTCGAGACGCAGGCGATCCCGCTGTTGCCGCTCCAGCCTTATTTTGCCGAGCATGTGAATGTCGCGCTCAACCGCGGGCAGGTGTCGAACAAGGGGGAGGCCAGTGCCCGTCTGGAGAATGGCGTGCTGAAGGCAGCCTACAACGGGTCTCTGACCGTTGGTGACTTGCTGGCGGTAGATAAACAGAACAATGCGGACTTCCTGAAATGGAAATCGCTCTATCTCGGCAATATCGATTTTCGCCTCGATCCGATGGCGGTCAGCGTCGGTGAAATTGCACTTTCGGATTTCTTCTCGCGCTTGATCCTGAGTCCGGCGGGTCGTTTGAACGTGCAGGATATCGTCCGCCAGCCCGAACCGGCTGTTGCTGCCAGCCCACCGGCGCCGGCCGGGAGCGATGTTCCGGCCAAGGCGCCGGTGCCGATCAAGATTGCCAAGATTACGCTGCAGAATGGCAACGTCAATTTCACCGATCTGTTCGTCAAGCCGAACTACACCGTCAACCTGACCAAGCTGGGCGGACGGGTGACCAATCTGTCTTCGGCCGCCGATACGGTCGCCGATCTGGAGGTTCGCGGCAGTTATGCGAATACGGCGCCAGTGCAGATACTGGCCAAGCTGAATCCGCTGGCAGCGAAGGCGTTTCTCGATCTGAAAGCGGATATCACCGGTGTCGATCTGGTCGGCTTTTCGCCGTATTCCGGCAAATATGCCGGTTACGACATCGAGAAGGGCAAGCTGTCGCTTAATGTGGCCTACAAGCTGGAAAACAATCAGCTGGCTGCTGACAATCGCCTGTTCATCGACCAATTCACGTTTGGCAACAAGGTGGACAGCCCGGATGCCACCAAGCTTCCGGTCAATCTGGCGATCTCTCTGCTCAAGAACAACCGTGGGGAAATCGATCTCAATCTGCCCATTTCGGGCTCGCTTGACGACCCGCAGTTCTCGATCGGCGGGCTGATCATCAAGGTGATCGTTAACCTTTTCGTCAAGGCCGTGACATCGCCGTTCGCGCTCCTTGGGTCGATGGTCGGCGGCGGGGAGGAGCTGTCCAATGTCGAGTTCGCCGCTGGGCGGGCCACGCTCGATGCTGCCGCTACCCGCAAGCTGGAATTGCTGGCCAAGGCGATGAGCGAGCGTAATGCGCTGAAGCTTGAAATCAGTGGTCGTGCCGACCCGGATGCTGACAAGGAGGGGATCAAGCGGGTCGCCATGGAGCGGGCGATGCAATCCGAAAAATTGAAGGATGTGCTCAAGAAGGGCGACGAAGGCAGCTCCCTGGACACAATCGTCATCGCGCCGGATGAGTACAAAACCTACCTGACACGTGCGTACCGCGACGCCAAGTTCCCGAAGCCGCGCAATGTGGTCGGGATGCAGAAGGATCTGCCGGTCGAGGAAATGGAGAAGCTCATGTTGACCAATCTGCCGGCCCGCGATGAAGACGTTCGCCTGCTTGCCCGTCAGCGTGCGGAATATGTCCAGTCCTGGCTGACCGACAAGGGCAAGGTGCCGCTGGAGCGCCTTTTCCTGTTGCCGCCGAAAATCGAGGCGGACGGCAAGGGCAAGTCCTCGCGCGTCGATTTCTCGTTGCGATAAGGGCACATGAACCCGATGTCCGGCTGGTTGTTGCCAGTGCTGCTGCTACTGGTCGTCGCCCTGCAGATTGCCATTGGGTTGCAACTGCGGCAACGTGACGAGCGTCTGGCGCTGCAGGCGCTTGGCGAGTCGCAGGAGAAGGGGCTGGCCCGACTCGAACGCGAACTGCGGGAGGAACTGGCGCGCAGCCGTCGCGAGGATGCCGAGGAAGCCTTTCGTGACCGGGAGGAACGGGCGCAGTCGGCCAGCCTGCTCAGCCGGACAGTGACGACGCAGGTTGGCCAGTTCGGGACACTGCAGGCGGAGCGGCTGGATGCCTTTGCTCGTGAGCTTGGTCGCGTTTCCCAGGGGCTGGACGAACGTTTCCAGCATCTCAAAATTGCCGTCGAATCCAGGTTGACCGCAATCCAGGCCGATAACGCCAGCAAACTTGAAGACATGCGGCGGACCGTCGACGAAAAGCTGCATGCGACGCTGGAGCAGCGACTGGGTGAGTCCTTCAAGTTGGTCAGCGACCGCCTGGAACAGGTACATCGCGGCCTGGGGGAAATGCAGCATCTGGCCGCCGGCGTTGGCGACCTGAAACGGGTACTGACCAACGTCAAGACTCGTGGTACTTGGGGCGAGGTGCAACTCGCTGCATTGCTTGAGCAATTGCTGACGCGTGAGCAGTTCGCCGCCAATGTCGCTACGCGGCCTGGCAGCAGCGAGCGGGTCGATTTCGCCATCCGCCTGCCGGGTCGCGAGGACGGTGCCGAGGTCTGGCTGCCGCTGGATGCCAAATTTCCGATCGAGGATTATCAGCGCCTGATCGATGCCAGCGATGCGGCGGTGGCCGACGAAGCGGCGAGGGCCATCGAATTGCGGATCCGTGCCGAGGCACGGAGCATCCATGAAAAATACGTCGCGCCGCCGCATACGACGGACTTTGCGATTCTCTATCTGCCGGTTGAAGGCCTGTATGCGGAGGCCTTGCGGCGTCCGGGACTGTCGGAGGCCCTGCAGCGTGATTTTCGCGTGACGCTGGCCGGGCCGACGACCCTGGCGGCCATGCTCAATAGCCTGCAGATGGGTTTTCGCACGCTGGCCATCGAGCAGCGTTCGGCGGAGGTTTGGGCGGTGCTGGGGGCGGTCAAGACGGAGTTTGGTAAATTCGGCGAAGCGCTGGCGCACACCCGCAAGAAACTGGACGAAGCGAGTAACAGCATCAGCAAGGCGGAGACCCGAACCCGTCAGTTGTCGCGGCGCTTGAAAGCGGTTGAGGCATTGCCGGTGGCAGAGTCAGAAAAATTGATCGGGGCAGGGGAGTTTGAAGGTGAAAACGATTGAACTGGAGGCTGCTTATCTGGCGACCACGTATCGTGTGTTCCTGCCGGGCGGCCATGCCGATCTGCGAATTGGGCTGGCCTCGCCAACCCTGATCAACTGGCTGGATACCGCGGGCTATGATCAATTCGCCATCATCACCGCCTACAACCCCGGCAGCGAGCTGCGGCCGGCTCCGATCAATGCCGAGCGCCAGGCGCAACTGGAGTGCGATCTTCTGGAGGGGAATTACGAACCCTTTGCCGGCGAAAACGTTCCGGACAGCAATACAGGGCCGTGCGAGGAGAGTTGTTTCATTCCGGATATCAGTTGTGATGATGCCTGTGCGCTGGCCGAGGATTATGGTCAGAATGCCATTGTCTGCGGTGGCGCCGATGGCGTTCCTCGATTGGTCTGGATTGAACCGGAGTCAGCATGAGCGCCCGTATCGGCCGTTTTGAGATTCGTGGAGAGTTGGGGCGAGGGTCACAAAGTGTGGTCTGGCGTGGCTTCGATCCGCAGCTGCAACGCGAGGTGGCGATAAAGACACTGCATTTTAGCCGCCGGGATCCAGCGCAGAGCGCTGCACTGTTGTCCGAGGCACGCATGGTCGGGCGTCTGCGACATCCGAACATCGTGCCGATCTACGAAGCCGGTGAGCACGACGGCGATATTTATCTGGTATTCGAGTGCGTACCGGGTAAAAATCTCGCCGAGTTCCTGAAGCAGAGCGGCGCACTGCCCGCCGTTCGGGCGGTGACCCTTCTTCGGCCGGTGCTCGATGCCATCGGTCATGCCCATGCGCAGGGAATCATTCACCGTGATCTGAAGCCCTCCAATATTCTGCTCGATGAAAACGGCAACCCGCGGGTGATGGATTTCGGCATTGCCACGCCTACCACTGGCGCGGATGACGATCCCAATACATACATCGGTTCGCCGGCCTACATGGCACCGGAGTATGTGCTGCGTCACGAGATCGGTGAGCGTTCGGATCTCTACGCGGCCGGTCTGGTGTTATTTGAGATGTTAGCCGGGCGACGTGCTATCCAGGGTGATGATCTGTACTCGATTTTGCATTGCATTGCCAACGAGGACATTCGTTTGCCGGAGTCGGCCAGCGTCGATAATCGTCTCAGTGCCATCCTCTTCAAGTCGCTGGCCCGCGATCCGGGTTTGCGTTATCAGACCGCAGCGCAGTTTGCCGAGGCGCTCGACAATTATCTCGATCCTGCCGATGAACCGGTTCCGGCTGCTAGCGGCCGGCAGGCGACGATCGATTTCCTGCTCCGCCGGATGCGTCACAAGAGCGATTTCCCAGCGTTGTCGGAATCAGTGACGGCCATCAACCGTATTGCCAGCAGCGACAACGAGAGCGTGGACAAGCTGTCCAATTCAATCCTCAAGGACTTTGCGCTGACCAACAAATTGCTGAGACTGGTCAATTCGGCATATTACCGTCCAGCCGGCGGCGGCAGCATCAGCACCGTTTCCCGCGCCATTGTCGTCCTTGGTTTCGAGGTGGTACGCAATATCGCGATCACCGTGTTGCTGTTCGAGCACCTGCAGAACAAGGCGAACGCCAACCAGCTCAAGGAAGATTTCCTGCGCGCCAATCTGGCGGGAATACTCGCGAAGGACATTGCAGCTGCCGCTACGATGCGCGATCTAGAGCAGGCATTCATTTGTGCGTTGTTTCACAGCCTTGGCCGCCTGCTGGTTCAGTTCTATTTTCCGGAAGAAGCAGACGAAATCCGCAAGGTAATGGCGCAAAAGAGCTGCCCGGAGGATCTGGCGGCTCGGCAGGTCCTTGGTTTGTCGCACGAGGACCTCGGCATGGCAATTGCGCGTATGTGGGGGTTTCCGGCACTGATCGTCGGGGCCATGCAGCGGGTGCCAGCTGGCGTAGTTCACAAGCCGGCCAGCGCGGACGAACGGCTGCGCACCCTGTCCGGCTACGCCAACGAAATCTGCGATTTGATTGCCACCGCCACGCCGGAAACCCGCGAGCGCGAACTCCGTAAGGCAATGCAGCGCTATGCCCAGGTCGTCTCCCTGGATGTCGAGATCATGCAGCAGGTCGTGGCACGTGCTGTCGAGGAGGTCAGCGAGTTCGCCCGCGTTATTCATCTGAATACGCAGCACACGGTGTTTGGCAAGCAGATGCAGGCCTTTGCCTGCACGCAAGGCAGATCGGCTGCGGTGAACCCGGAAAACGATACCGATTTTGCCGGTGGTACCGTTCTGGGCGAAGAACTGCCGGCGACCGAGGATGGCGGCGGTATGGCACCAGTGGCGCTCGATGCACAGGCCGTGTTGACTTCCGGCATTCAGGACATCAGCAACACCTTGGTCGATGGCTTCAAGCTCAACGACATCCTGCGCATCATTCTGGAAACCATGTACCGGGCAATGGGGTTCCGCCGGGTCGTGCTGTGTGTCCGGGATGCAAAAAGCAATTGCATGCAGGGGCGTTTCGGTTTTGGACCAGAAGCCAATGAAGTGGCCAAGGCGTTTCGCTTTCCGCTCAGTTTTACGCCGGACATCTTCCATGCGGCCACTTCCAAAGCAGTGGATATCCTGATCAGCGACATCAACGATCCGAAGATCGCGGCACGCATCCCGGACTGGTACCGTAAGGCGGTACCGGCGCAGTCCTTTGTGCTCTTTCCACTCAATCTCAAGGGTAATCCGGTGGCCCTGATTTATGCCGACCGTGACGAGGCCGGCGGTATCGACATTCCGGAAAAGGAACTTTCGCTGTTGCGGACCTTGCGCAATCAGGCAGTGCTGGCGATCAAGCAGGGCGGTTGATTCCGGCACCATGCGGATCGGTTGCCGGAATAGGAAAGGCCCGCCGGAGCGGGCCTTGTCGCGTAAAGCTCGTCTTGATTACCAGAGCTTCCACCAAGCCGTCTTGCGATCCCAGCCGTCCTTGTACAGGCGGCTGCTCGGGAAGTTCTTGCGCATCACGCGATCGGCGTCGTCGCGCAGGTCGTTCATGCCCATTTTGTCGTAGGCATGGACGAGAATCATCAGCGCTTCCTCGATGGAAGGTGCCTGCGGATAGGTCTGGAGCGCGTACTGGGCGCGGTTGGCGGCCGCAACGTACGCGCCGCGTCGCATGTAGTATCGGGCGACGTGGACTTCCAGCGACGCCATCGCATTGACCAGATAGTTCAGGCGCTTGTGGGCATCCGGCGTGTATTTGCTGTTCGGGTAGCGGGTGACCAGTTCACGGAAGGCGTCGAAGGCAGCGCGGGCTGCCTTGGGGTCGCGCTCGGTCGGATCCTGTGAGCTGATGTAGGCAACCAGGCCCAGATCTTCGTTGAAGTTGATCAGGCCTTTGAGATAGTAGGCATAATCAACGGCCGGGTGATTGGGATGCAGCTTGATGAAGCGGTCGCAGGCGGCAATCGCCGAGCCTGGCTCGTTGGCCTTCCAATAGACGTAGCCCAGTTCCAGTTGTGCCTGTTGGGCGTAGCGACCGTAGGGGTAACGGGCTTCGAGTTTTTCCAGGTATTTCGCCGCTTTGTCCCAGGTGCCGTCAGCCATGGCGTCCTTGGCTTCGGAGTAAAGCTTGGCAGCCGACCAGCCCGTGGTTTGATCTGTCTCGGCGGGCAACAGGCCGCAGCCGGTGATGAAAACGGCAACGAACGCGGCCAGCACGATACGCATCAGCGCGGGGAATGGCTGGAATGCGGGTAAACTTCGCATCATGAACGATCCTATGGAAAACTCCGTCGATTATAGCCCAAGCGAGCCGCTCATCCTGAGCGTTCCCGATGCTTCTCTGGGTCGACGACTTGATCAGGTGCTGGCCGAGCTTTTGCCACAGCATTCCCGTAACCGCCTGCAGGGCTGGGTGCGCGATGGCTGCGTGCAGGTCGATGGCGAGCTTGAACTCGAACCCAAGCGCAAGGTGCTTGGCGGCGAGCAGCTGGTGGTGGCACCGCCCGAAGATGCACAGCTGATGACAGAAACGCCGGAAGATATTCCGCTCGATATCGTGTTTGAAGATGAAACACTGATTGTCATCAACAAGCCGGCGGGGTTGGTGGTGCACCCGGGCAGCGGCAACTGGCACGGCACCTTGATGAATGCACTGCTGCATCATGTGCCCGGCATCGAGGCGGTGCCGCGCGCGGGAATCGTGCACCGACTGGACAAGGATACCAGCGGTCTGCTGGTGGTTGCCAAGACCATCGAAGCGCAGACGGATCTGGTGCGTCAGTTGCAGGCGCGGACGGTGCGCCGGCAATATCTGGCGCTCGCCGCCGGGACGCTGAAAAAGAGCGGTGGCGTTGATCAGCCGATTGGCCGGCATCCAGTCAATCGCATCAAAATGGCCGTTGTCCCGGAAAGCCGTGGCGGCAAGCCAGCGCTGACCTGGTACCGGCCGCTGGAGCTTTATCCGCAATGCACCCTGGTCGAGTGCTCGCTGGAAACTGGCCGTACCCATCAGATCCGCGTCCATATGGCATCGATCGGCCATCCGCTGGTCGGCGATCAGGTCTATGGCCGTCGCCATAGTCAGTTGCCGGATTTCCACCGGCAGGCGCTGCATGCCACCCGCCTTGGTCTGGTACACCCGGTGACCAGTCTGCACATGCAATGGGAGGTGCCGATGCCCGCCGACATGCGTGATCTGATCGAAACCCTGCGCTATGCCTGATTTCCTGCGGCCGGACTGGCCGGCACCGGCGCGGGTCAAGTCTTTGCAGACGCTGCGTGGTGGCGGCGTCAGCCAAGCGCCGTGGGACAGTTGCAACCTCGGGGATCATGTCGGCGATCTCCCGGCGCATGTCGCGGCCAATCGGGAGGCCTTGCGCGCCCTGTTGCCGGATGTGCCGTGCTGGTTGGAACAGGTCCATGGCACGCTTGCGGTGAACGCGGAAAACGGGCCAAAACCGGCAATCGCCGATGCGGCCTGGACGCGCCGCTCGGGTCGGGTGTGCGCAGTGATGACCGCTGATTGTCTACCTTTGCTGTTCTGCGATCGTGCTGGTAGTGTTGTCGCAGCAGCGCATGCCGGTTGGCGCGGGTTGGCCGGCGGGGTGCTGGAGTCGACTCTGGCAGCCATGACGGTGCCGGCAAGCGAGGTTCTTGTCTGGCTCGGGCCGGCAATTGGCCCGACGGCCTTCGAGGTGGGGGACGAAGTGCGGGCGGCATTCGTTGCCGGCATGCCAGCGGCGAGCGAGGCCTTTTGGCCTATTGGTCAAGGCAAATGGTTGGCCGACCTTGTTGCGCTTGCCCGGATGAGGTTGCAGCGGGCAGGCGTGACGGCGGTCTATGGCGGCGGGGAATGTACCTACAGCGATCCCGCACGCTATTTTTCCTATCGGCGTGATGGTGTGACTGGAAGGATGGCGACCTTGGTCTGGCTGGAAGGGGCCGACAGCGTATAATCCGCCGCTTCCCCGCCTTTCGATTCTTCCGTGACCACGCTTTCCTGGATTATTGCCGTCTCGCTTGCCGGCGGCGTTCTCAGCGTTGCCGCCGCCGCCGCCGTCGGCAGCACGCTTGGAGCGCATCGCGTCAACACACTGATCTCCTACGCCATCGGCGCCCTGTTGGGGGCTGTCTTTCTGGAGATCCTGCCGCACGCGTTCGAGCACGCCGATCCGCATCACATGGCGGGAACGGTGCTCGTCGGCATTCTCGTGTTTTTCGTTTTGGAAAAGCTCGTGCTCTGGCGGCACTGCCACCACGATCATTGCGAGGCCCATGAGGCACACGCACCCGCCCACGATCATGGCCGCTCCGGCATGCTGATCCTGATCGGCGACACCTTCCACAACTTCGTCGATGGCATCCTGATCGCTGCGGCATTCATGGAAAGCACTGAGCTTGGCATCGTCACGGCGATGGCCATCATCGCCCATGAGATTCCGCAGGAAGTGGGGGATTACCTGATCCTTCTCCATTCCGGCTACAGCCGCCTCAAGGCGCTGGTTTTCAACCTGTTGTCCAGTCTGGCAACGCTGGTCGGTGCCATGCTCGCCTATTTTGCTTTGTCTGACCTGACCGAGTGGATTCCGACCATCCTCGGGCTGGCGGCGGCGAGCATGATTTATGTTGCCGTTGCTGACCTGATCCCCGGCCTGCACAAGCGGACCGAGCTCAAGGCGACGCTGCAGCAGGTGTTACTGATCTGCCTTGGCGTTGGCTCGATTCTGCTGGTCGGCGAGCTGGTTGGCCATTGATTCACGGTACTTCCGGCGCTCCCGACGGACCCGGCTGCCGCTGAACCAGATCAGCAGGCTGCAGGGCAGCAATCCGTAGAAGGCGAAGGAAATGATGCCGGCAACGATCGTCGCCTCGTTGGCGGCAACCAGCAGGGTGACGTAGAGCCAGCCAATGGCGATGATGTACATGGCAGGAAAGTGAGCAATCCGGGGCCATGATTATGCATGCAAATGCATTGACAGCCTCTTGGCCCGTATGCAGAATCCAAAAGCTGCATTCCCCGACAACAACACAGAAGAGATTTGCCCATGGCGCAGGGATCGAACAATAACGATGCTTTCTTGGGTTCTGCCATGCAGTTCATGCAGGCCGGGCAGAACATGGCGCAACAGTTCATGGATTATCTCGGCAAGGCCAGCGGTAATGCAGGGCCGGTGCAGTTGCCGCCGGCGGATCCGCAGGCAATGACCGCGCTGCAAAAGCAGTTCATGGACCAGCAGATGTCGCTGTGGCAATCCATGCTGGCCAAGCAGCAGGGCGGTGAACAGAGCTTCAAGGTCGAACCGCAGCCGGGGGACCGGCGTTTTTCGGCACCGGAGTGGCGCGAAAGCCCCGTGTATGACTACCTGCATCAGGCCTATCTGCTGAATACCCAGTATCTGAACCAGATTGTCGAACTGATTCCGGCTCAGGACGAGAAGGGCAAGAACCGCTTGCGTTTCGTTGCCCGTCAGGTTGCCGATGCCATGGCACCATCCAATTTCGCTGCGACCAATCCCGAATTCATCAAGCTGGCGCTCGAAACGAAAGGTCAGAGCATCACCGACGGCATCAATAACCTGCTCAAGGACTTCGAAAAGGGCCGGATCTCGATGACCGACGAGTCGGTGTTCGAAGTCGGCAGGAATATTGCAACGACTGAAGGTGCGGTGGTTTTCGAGAACGAAATGTTCCAGTTGATTCAGTACTCGCCGTTGACCGAAAAGGTTGGCACACGTCCGCTGCTGGTCGTGCCGCCGTGCATCAACAAGTTCTACATCATGGATCTGCAGCCGGAAAACTCGCTGATCCGCTACATGGTCGAACAGGGCAACACGGTTTTCCTGGTGTCATGGCGCAACCCCAAGGAAGAGCAGGGGCACATTGGCTGGGACGACTACCTCGAACAGGGGCCGATCACCGCCTTGCGCGTTGTTCAGGAAATTACCAAGGTCAAGCAGGTCAATGCGCTCGGCTTCTGCGTCGGCGGCACCATTCTCACATCCTCTCTGGCGGTGCTGAAGGCACGCGGCGAAGATCCGGTCGCATCGCTGACGCTGCTGACCACGCTGCTTGATTTCTCCGATACCGGCGAAATTGGCCTCTTCATAGACGAGCAGGGCGTTACCGCCCGCGAAGCCACCATCGGCAAGGGCGGACTGCTGCCGGCGCGCGACCTGCAGAATACTTTCTCGTTCCTGCGCGCCAACGATCTGGTCTGGAACTACGTGACCGGCAATTACCTCAAGGGCCAGAAGCCGCAAGCCTTCGACCTGCTTTACTGGAATTCCGATTCGACCAACCTGCCGGGGCCGTTTGCCTGCTGGTACATGCGCAACATGTATCTCGAAAACAACCTGCGGGTGCCGGGCAAGCTGAACATGTGCGGTGAGTTTGTCGACCTCGGCAAGCTCGACATGCCGGTGTATCTGCTGGCAACCCGCGAGGATCACATTGTCCCGTGGCAGTCTGCCTACGAAAGTACCCGAATTCTCGGCGGCAACATCCGCTTCGTGCTGGGTGCCTCCGGGCATATTGCCGGGGTCATCAATCCGGCGAGCAAGAACAAGCGCAGTTACTGGATCAACGATGATGTAAAAACCGATGCCGAAGGCTGGATTGCCGGGGCAACGGAAATGAAGGGTTCCTGGTGGTCCGATTGGGCCGCCTGGCTCAAGCCGCTGTCGGGAGAACAGCGTGCGCCGCGCAAACCGGGTAATACCAAATACAAGCCCATTGAGCCGGCACCCGGCCGTTACGTCAAGGAACGTGCGGTCTGACAAACAACAACGCGAGGAGAAAACAAGATGTCCAGAGTTGCATTGGTAACAGGTGGTATGGGTGGTCTCGGCGAAGCGATCTGCATCAAGCTTGCTGCCTTGGGCTACAAAGTCGTCACAACCTATTCGCCGGGCAATGCCAAGGCGGCTGAATGGCTCAAGGGAATGAACAACATGGGGTACGGCTTCAAGGCCTATCCCTGCGATGTCACCGATTTCGACTCGGCCAAGGCGTGCGTTGAGACCGTCTCCAAGGAAGTCGGCCCGGTCGATGTGCTGGTCAACAATGCCGGCATCACCCGCGACATGACCTTCAAGAAGATGACCAAGGGCGACTGGGATGCGGTGATGAATACCAACCTCGACTCCGTCTTCAACATGACCAAACAGGTCATGGACGGTATGACCGAGCGCAAGTGGGGCCGCGTCATCAACGTCTCTTCGGTCAATGGCCAGAAGGGTGCTTTCGGGCAGACCAACTATTCGGCAGCCAAGGCTGGCATGCATGGCTTCACCAAGGCGCTGGCACTGGAGGTCGCGCGTGCTGGCGTGACCGTTAACACCATTTCCCCGGGTTATATCGGTACCAAGATGGTCACCGCCATCCCGCAGGAAGTTCTGGATTCCAAGATCCTGCCGCATATCCCGGTCAATCGCCTGGGTAAGCCGGAAGAAATCGCCGGCCTCGTCGCCTATCTTGCTTCCGATGAAGCAGCATTCGTGACCGGGGCCAATATTTCCATCAACGGTGGTCAGCACATGTTCTGACCGGCGTATTTTTTACCCCGCTCTATCAACAAGGAAGGAATAGTTATGACGCAACGCGTTGCTCTCGTTACCGGCGCCATGGGTGGTCTCGGTACCGCCATTTGTCAGGAACTGGCCAAGGCTGGCCACAAGGTGGTTGCCTCCTATCACCCGCAATTCGACAACAAGGATGCCTGGCTGGCCGATATGGCGGCTGCCGGCTTCAACGACTTCGTCTGCGTCGCTGGTGACGTTTCCGTTCTGGAAGACTGCCAGAAGATGGTTGCCGAAGCCGAAGCCGCCTGCGGCCAGGTCGACATCCTGATCAACAATGCCGGTATCACCCGTGACCGCATGTTCGCCAAGATGGAAAAGGATGGCTGGGATGCCGTTATCGCCACCAACCTGACCTCCCTGTTCAACATGACCAAGCAAGTCTCCGCCAAGATGGCTGAGCGTGGCTGGGGCCGTATCGTCAACATCTCCTCCGTCAACGGCGTCAAGGGTCAGGCTGGCCAGACCAACTACTCCGCTGCCAAGGCTGGCGTGATCGGCTTCACCAAGGCACTGGCTGCCGAACTGGCCGCCAAGGGCGTGACCGTTAACGCCATCGCCCCGGGCTATGTCGCCACCAAGATGGTCATGGCAATCAAGCCGGAAGTTCTGCAGACCATCGTCGACTCCGTCCCGATGAAGCGCCTGGCCAAGCCGGAAGAAATCGGCTACGCCTGTGCCTACCTGTCGAACGACCTCTCCGGCTTCACCACCGGCGCCACGATCAACATCAACGGCGGCCTGTACTACCAGTAATCCGAAGCCCGGAAGATTCGGGCTTCAAACTGCTGACGAACCCCCGATTCTTCGGGGGTTTTTTTGCCAGTTGTTAATCGCCGATTTTTCTGAATTCAAACCCAACATGGCGGGAATCTGCCATGGGTGATGTAGCGGACGATGGGGCTACATTCCGGCCTGGTTTTCAGCACAAATGGGCATTTGTGCATGAATTCTGCTCAACGCCTCCTTAAATCACCCCGGCAAATAATCCGCCAGCCCTGATCATGGCCTTGAAGGCCTTCATCACCGGTCGTGATATGGCCGTTTCGGCCAGCACCCGGCGTTCGTAGAGGGTGTTTTTCATCGCTTCGTCGGCCCCCTCGCGGGCGGTGGCGATCAGGGCGTGTTCGGCATTGCCGAAGCGCTGGCCGGGGCGGTCGCGGACGGCGTCGTAGAGGGCGGCCATGACCGTCTTTTCCATCTCGCCCATCTTGCATTTGCCGTCGAGGATCTTGAGCATGACGGCGGTGGCGCAGTCGATGTCGCTCGGGGTCAGGGTGTGTGCCGCGACCCAGGCGTGGACGTGGTGCGTGTCGGCGCTCATGCCGGGGCGGTCATCGCCATTTCCAGCGCCGGGTAGCCGCCGTCGACGCTGTAGACGCGGGTGTAGCGGAAGTCGATGAACATCTGCGCGTAGGTCTTGCTGGCGTTGCCGTGGTAGCAGTAGATGAGCACCGGCGCTTCCCTGGGGATGCGCTTGAGCCAGCCGGGCAGGCGGTCTTCGCTGAGGTGGGCGGCGCCGTCGATGTGGCCGTTGCGGTAGGCCGTGGCGTCGCGCACATCAAACAGAACGGCGCCGGGTTCGTCGCGCAGCAGCTCGGCGGCGGTCTGGCCGGGGATGCATTCAAAGGTCGCCGCCATGGTTCAGGCCTCCGCGGTGAGTTTTTCGGTGAGCAGCGGCACAACCCGGGCGAGCCAGGCATCGATGCGCTCGTCGGTGAACATGCCTTGCGTGCGCTGGTCAATGATCAGGCCGAGGAAGCGGCCATCGACGACGGCGGCCGACTGCTCGAAGGTGTAGCCCTCGGTCGCGGTATCGCCGACAATTTCGGCGCCCCAGCCCTTGAATTTCATCACCAGCGGGTAGAGCGAGCTGCAGAAGCGGTCGGCGTAGCGTTCCTGCGCGCCGAGGCCGAAGAAGGCGATGCGCTTGCCGGAGAAATCCGGGTTTTCCGGCATCTGGGCGAGGAATTCGCCCCAGTTCGGCTCGAAGCAGCCGGAAATGCCGTTACCGGGAATCTCGCCGATGCCATAGCTTGGCGTGCCGAGGATCAGCGCATCGTACTTGAGCATCTCGGACGGGGTGATGCGATTGACGTTGATCGGCTTGTCGCAGACCTCGTCACCCAGCTTTTTGTGCATTTTTTTGGCAACCAGCCGGGTGGTGCCGGTCTCGGTGCCGAAGAAGAAGCCGATCTTGTTCATGTTGCCTCCCGCAACGTTGGAAATGGGATGGCACGCGCATTGCACATGCTGTGCTGAGATCGCGGCCGGCGTCGTATTTGCGACACGGTGGCCTGTTCAAGTCTTTGCCGGAGGACACCATGCAATTCACTACCCACGACTGTCGCGGCCAATCGGTCGCCATCGGCGACGAGGTCAAAATTCTCGACATCAATCCCGATCCGGACATGGATGACGACCAGCGCGACATGTTCATGGACATGATCGGCGCCCGCTGCCCCGTCGAGCGCATTGATGCCGACGGTACCGGCTGGGTGGCGGTGTGGTGGAACGGTGATGAAGGCACGCAGCTGACCCTGGTCGGCCTGATGCCGATGCAGATGGAGTGCACGTCGGCCTGAAGCGAGCCGCCTCGCCCCCGGAACCGCCCGGCACCGGCCGGGCGCGGGGGCGAAGCGTTCATTGGCGCGGCAACCGTGGCTCATTCGTCCACCATTGCTGCGCTGTAATTCTTCAGCCGCTTTTCGGCGGCCACGCCGAGGATCTTGAGCAGCCAGGGCGGGGGCGAGTCGACCATCGCCTTCTGGAAGTCGGCGAGCACTTCGACGGCCGGGCCGCCATCCGGAATCTTGATCGGGTAGATATCGGCGCGGATCACCTTGGCCGCCGCCGGCCCGCCAATCGACACCACGTAGCAGACATGGCAATCGCCGATCAGCTGGGCGCGCCACAGGTTCCGGTCTTCGGCGAATTCGGCGTCCATCGTGTCGCGGATGTCCACCAGCCGGATTTCGCTTGGCGACACCTGATAAACCAGAAAGCGCAGGCAGGAGCCGAAGTGGCCGGACAGCGTATCGCCCTTGTCGGAGGCGACGGCAACCCGTACCGAGCCGGGCATGTCACCGTCCTCGTAGGATTCGATCTTCGGCAGCGAGTCGTCGCCCTGCGTTTCGCCCCAGAGGATGCGAACCGCCAGCTTCATCGCCTCGAGACCGATGCCGATATCCTCGCCATCCTCCTCGCCGTCGGCGCTGGCGAAGCCGGTCTTGAGCATGGTGACGGTGACCTGACGCAGTTTTTCCTCATCCAGTTCATCGCCCAGCCGGCGCTGGATCAGGTCGATCAGCGCCGGCAGCGTCGCATTGGGCATCGCCCGGGCGGCGAGCGCGATGCGCAATGCCGCCTCGCGGGTAATCGGCGGGCGTGATGTCGGTTCGCTCACGTCTGTCATGTTCATTCTCCGGCGTTGGGGTTGGGGGTGTTGGCTAGTTTTTGCTCCTCCTTGCAGAGATGGTGCCAGCCGGTGCAAAGTCGCCAAGTGCCTGATTTCCCGTGGGCACAGCCCTTGCTGAAGCTTTTGCAACCAGCCATTCCCGCCCTGTTCATGTCGGAAACCTCACAAACTTCGCCGTTGCTTGCCTACCACGCCCGTACCCGCCATCGCTTCGACGCCTATGCCGAGGGACCGGGGCAGCTGGACTGGGATGCCCAGCCCGACCCCTTCCGGCGCTATCCCGGCGCGCCCTTGTGGGAGTTGCCGCTGACCGGCGGGCAGTTCGAGCGCAGCTACGGTGAACTCGGAAAACCGCCGAAAATCGCCATTGCCCCGCACCTCGCCAGCCTCGGTACGCTGCTCGAACTGGCCTATGGCATTTCGGCCTGGAAAAGCTGGGGGCCGAATCGCTGGGCGCTGCGCTGCAACCCGTCGTCGGGCAACCTGCATCCGGTCGAGGCTTACGTGCTGGCGGCTGGCTTGCCCGGCCTGATCGACGGCCTGCATCACTACGACCCCAAGGACCACCTGCTTGAAGGGCGGGCGCTGCGTTCGCCGGATGGTTCGCGCTGGCTGGCCGTCGGCCTGTCGTCGGTGATGTGGCGCGAAGCCTGGAAGTACGGCGAGCGCGCCTTCCGCTACTGCCAGCTCGATGTCGGGCATGCCATGGCGAGTCTGGCCTATGCCGCGGCGCTGCTCGGCTGGCGGGTACGGCCGCTGGCAATGGGCAGCGAGGCGCTGGCCCACCTGCTTGGGCTGGATCGCCCGGCGGATTTCCCGCCCTCGCGCTTTGCCTATACCGAAGCGGAAGAGCCGGAGATCCTGCTTGCCATCGACGCCCCCGGTTTGAATGCCATCCCGGCCGAGCCCGGTGCCTGGCTGGCCGAGGCCTTCTGGCAGGGCATGCCCAGTCAGGTAGACCCGGCGCCCGGCTACCGCTGGCCGGTCATCGCGCAGGCGGCCACGGCCAGTCGCGCGGCTGAAAGTTCGCTGCCGGCGGTGGTGTTTCCCGAGTTTCCGCCCTTGCCCGAACACCCGACGCCGGCCGGAGCCGCGCAACTGATCCGCCAGCGGCGCAGCGGCCAGCGCTTCGACCCCAAGTGCCCCCTCGACAAGGCTGCCTTTTATCGCATGCTCGATGCCACGCTGCCGCGTCCGGGCCTGTCTTTCGACGCCCAGGAGTCAGCCCCGGCGATTGCCTTGCTGCTCTTCGTATTGCGTGTTGATGGCCTGCCGCCCGGGCTCTACCTGCTGCCACGCACGCCGGCTGCCGCCAGCGAACTGCCAGCGCTGCTCGGTGCCGGCGATGGGCGCTTTGCCGGGCGCTGTGCGGTTGCCGACGTTGATCCCGATTGCCCGCCACATCTCGGCCTGAGCCTGCTGGCGGCGCTCGACCTGCCCGAAGTCCAGCGTCTGGCGCGGGCCTTGTCCTGCCATCAGGACATCGCCGCCACCAGTGCCTTCTCGCTGGGCATGCTCGCTGACTTCGCCGGCGTTGCTGACGATGGCTACGCCTATCGCCGGCTGCTGCGCGAAGCCGGGCTGATCGGCCAGGTGCTTTATCTCGAAGCCGAAGCCGCCGGCGTGCGCGGCACCGGCATCGGCTGTTTCTTTGACGAACCGGTGCGCCAGACATTCGGCCTTGCCGACGAGCGCTGGCAGCCGGTCTATCACTTCACGGTCGGCACTCCTGTGCTCGACAGCCGGATCGAAACCGGCCCGCCTTACCCCCAACGACAAACCGATAAAACATGACCCCCAAGCTCACCGAATTTCTCGCCAGCCATGGCTTTCCGGCCGATCGGCTTTCCGATCCGCAGGCCGATGGCCGCTTCACGCCGCTGATGCGTGCCTGCAAGGAAGGCCGCCGGGACATCGTCGATGAACTGCTGATGCTGGGCGTCGACATTACCGTGCGCAATGCCGACGGCTGCAACGCCCTCTGGTTGGCTTGCTATAACGGTGACCACGGCATCATCCAGCGCCTGCTCGATGCCGGCATCGACATCGACCTGCAAAACGACAATGGCGCCACCTGCCTGATGTATGTCGCGTCGAACAGCAAGGCCGACCTCGTGCAACTGCTGCTCGACAATGGCGCCGATACCCGCTTGAAGAACTTTGACGACTTCAGCGCCCGCGACCTTGCCGCCTCGGTGGCATGCCTGAAGCTGCTGCGTACAGCCGGCTGAGATCTCCGTCGTTCCCGCACCTCAAGGGTACTTCCTGCGGGGCGCGTAGGCGGGAACCCAGTAGCAGGCGCATTTCTGGATTCCCGCATTCGCGGGAATGAAGTATCACTGAACTGGCACCGTGCTGGTGCATTTCTGCGTTTAGCGGATCATTTCCAGCTCAGCCGCGGCACCGCCGGCAAGGCAGGCGTAATTGCGGGGCAGGTTGCCGGGAATGGGCAGGCCGAAAAGCAGTTCTTCAGCGTCCGTGACCGACGCGCCGCTGACCAGTACGTGTTCGGAGAGGCGGGCAAAAGCGGCCAGGCGCATCCAGAACAGGGTTTCTTCGTTCAGTTTGAAGGACATCTGGAACCTCCGCGAAGTCTGCTGATGTACTTTTGACAAAGCAAACGGCAGGCCAGTTCTTCCTCATTCGAGGGCGCGGGCCAGCAATATGGCAAGGTGTTCCGCCTTTCTCCCGCTGCCGTCGGCGATCTGGTGGCGGCACGAAAAGCCGTTGGCGACAATGGCCGCTTCGGGGGCGGCGGCGCGCACCGCGGGCAGCAGCGCCAGTTCGCCCATCGCCTGCGACACCTTGTAGTGCTCGGCCTCCATGCCAAAGCTGCCGGACATGCCGCAGCAACTGGCGTCGACAATCTCGAACTCGAACTCCGGAATCCAGCCCAGCACCTTCTTCATCGCCTTCATGGTGCCGAAGGCTTTCTGGTGGCAGTGGCCATGCACCACCGCCTTGCCGCCCGGCAGCGGCTTGAGATCGAGCTTCAGGCCCTTGTTGCCTTCGCGCATCAGGAATTCCTCAAGCAGGAAGGCCTGCTTGCCCAGTTGCCCGACCTCGGGGCCGAGCGACAGGCTGTAGAACTCGTCGCGCAGCGCCAGCAGGCAGGACGGCTCCAAACCGATGACCGGCAGCCCTTCGGCCAGCGCGGGCGCCAGGGCCTTCATCACCCGCTGCGCTTCGCTCTGGGCGGCGTCCACCATGCCTTGCGACAGATAGCTGCGGCCGCAGCACAGCGGGCGGTCCGGCTCGTCGTCATCCGGTGCCGGCTGCAGCACGCGCGCCGCATAGCCGCCGGCTTGCAGCACCTTGAGTGCCGCCTCGGCGACTTCCGGGTTGAAGTGATGGGTAAAGGTGTCGACAAAGAGAAGCACGGTTTTCACCGTTTTTCCGGGTTCACCGCGCCCCGCAGGAAGTCCCCTTGGGGGGCAGGCGGTCGGCGGTGCATAGGGCAGGGCGGCCGGCCCCGGAATCGGGCGGGCGGCGGCGATGCCCAGCCAGCGCTCGGCCAGTTTCGCTACCCGTGGCGAGCGGTTGCGCCAGCGCGCCAGCCAGACCAGTGTCTGCCGGTGGCGGTGCAGCCAGCGGGGCAGGGCGCCGAATAGCTTCTGGCGCGGCGTCAGGCCGATCCGGGCATTGCGCTGGGCCAGGTACTCGGTCTTGATCAGGGTCATGTCCACCGCACTCGGGCATTCCTTCTTGCAGCCCTTGCAGCTGACGCAGAGGTCCATTGCTGCTGCCAGTTCGTCGGCGGCGAATGGGTTGTCGCCGAGTTCGCCGTTCAGCGCCGCCTTGAAGGCCTTGACCCGGGCGCCTGTCGAGTGGGCGGGGTCAAGCGTGACGCGATAGCTCGGGCACATCACGCCCTTGCCGTCGCGCTGGCACTGGTGGTTGTTCATGCACACCGCCACCGCCTTGGCGTATTGGCCACCGGTGGCCGGAATGCCGGCATAGGCGTCGCCGACGCCGTAGGTGTCGTAGGCCGACCAGTCGAGATAGGTTTTCATGGTCGGGGTCACGCAAGATGGGTGCCAATGCGAAGCGTTCTCAAATCAGCGACTTAGGCCATTGAGGCTGTGTCGCATATCCGACAACGGGTGCGACAAGCCGCCCGATCGAGATGGCTGCGAAATACGACAAGGCCCTGTTTTTATTTGATTAATCGAATTGGCACAGCGATTGCTGAATAGGCTGCGAACAGTTTTCATGGAGCCTTGATCGTGGAACTACCCGTCATCAGCAATAGCGGACCGATAGCAGAGGGGGGCGGTTGTGCCTCCAGCGGCTGCGGCACTGCCCCCGACGCCCTTTCCCACCTGCCGGACCACATCCGGGCCAAGGTGCAGGATCATCCCTGCTACTCGGAAGAGGCGCATCACTACTTTGCCCGCATGCACGTCGCCGTCGCACCGGCCTGCAACATCCAGTGCAATTACTGCAACCGCAAGTACGACTGCTCCAATGAGTCGCGTCCGGGCGTTGTCTCGGAACTGCTGACGCCGGATCAGGCGATCAAGAAAGTCCTCGCCGTCGCCGCCGAAATCCCGCAGATGACGGTCCTCGGCATCGCCGGACCCGGCGACCCCCTGGCCAATCCGGAACGGACCTTCGAGACCTTCCAGCAGCTCTCGGAAAAAGCCCCGGACATCAAGCTCTGCGTGTCGACCAACGGCTTGAGCCTGCCGGAACACGTGGACGAGATCGCCAAGCACAACATCGACCACGTGACGATCACCATCAACTGCGTCGATCCGGAAATTGGCGCCAAGATCTACCCGTGGATCTACTGGCAGAACAAGCGCATCCGTGGCGTCGAAGGGGCCAAGATCCTCATCGAACAGCAGCAGAAGGGTCTGCAGATGCTGACCGAGCGCGGCATTCTGGTGAAGGTCAATTCGGTGCTGATTCCCGGCGTCAATGACCAGCACCTCAAGGAAGTCTCGAAGATCGTCAAGGAAAAGGGCGCCTTCCTGCACAACGTCATGCCGCTGATCGCCGAGCCGGAGCACGGCACCTACTACGGCATCATGGAACATCCGAGCCCGACCGATGCCGAACTGCAGGAACTGCAGGACGCCTGTGCCGGCGACATGGCGATGATGCGCCACTGCCGCCAGTGCCGCGCCGATGCGGTCGGCCTGCTCGGCGAGGACCGTGGCGACGAGTTCACCATGGACAAGATCGACGTCATGGATGTCGATTACGAAGCCGCCATGGTTCGTCGCAAGGAGGTCCACGACTCGATCATCGAGAAGCTGGAAGCCAAGCGCGGCGTCGCCAAGCCCAAGGCCGAGGGCATTCCCGCTGGCTCGCGCCCGGTGCTGATGGCAGTGGCAGGCAAGAACGGCGTCGTTGCCGAGCACTTCGGCCATGCCAAGGAGTTCCTGATCTACGAAGCCTCGCCGGAAGGCGTCCGCTTCATCAGCCACCGCAAGACCGAGCTGTACTGCGGCGGCATGGATTCCTGCGGCGATGGTGATGTCGTCGAAGCCGGGGCCACCGAGTCGCTGCTCGACCGCAATATCCGCGTGCTCGAAGGCTGCGAGGTCGTGCTCTGTTCCAAGATCGGCTACGAGCCGTGGGGCAAGCTGGAGGCCGCCGGCATCGCGCCGAACGGCGAGCATGCGATGGAGCCAATCGAGGAGGCCGTCATGGCCGTCTATAAGGAAATCGCGGTGACCGGCAAGCTGCTGCCAGCCGCAGAAAGCCTGAAGGTGGCGTGATGGCACTGCAGATCACCGAATCCTGCGTCAATTGCTGGGCCTGCGTCGATGTCTGCCCGAACGATGCGATCTTTCAGGACAAACCGCACTTCCTGATCGACGACATGAAGTGCACCGAGTGTCTCGGCGACCATGCCGAGGCGCAGTGCGCTGCGATCTGCCCGATCGAGATGGCGATCGTCAATGAACTGGGCGAGTTCCTGAACCCGCCCGGCTCGCTGACCGGCATCCCGATCGAGAAGCTGAAGGAATTCGGCTTGTGGCGGGAGGCAGCGTGATGTCCAACGGATTGTCATTCCCGCGTAGGCGGGAATCCAGTTCTGACGCAAATGCCTGGATTCGCGCTTACGCGGGAATGACGGAATTTGGAGCAACCTGATGGCTGTCGTCACCTTCTACGAAAAGCCGGGCTGCAAGGGCAATCTTCGTCAGAAGACGCTCCTTGCTGCAGCCGGTCACACCGTCCAGGCCAAAAGCCTGAAAACCGAAGCCTGGACGGCCGACCGCCTGTTGCAGTTCCTCGGCAAACTGGCGGTGGCCGACTGGTTCAATCGCGCCGCACCAGCCATCAAGGCCGGCGAGATCGTGCCGGAGAACCTTGGTTTCGAGGACGCGCTGCACCTGCTGCTGGCCAATCCATTGCTCATTCGCCGGCCCTTGATGGAGGTCGGCGAGGAACGCATGGTCGGATTCGATACTGCCGCCGTCGATGCCTGGCTGGGCCTGAATGGTGTCGATCTGCCGCAAGGCAATATCGAGGCCTGTGTGCATGGGCCGGAGGGGCATGGCAGTTGCGGTAGCCACGAGCACGATCATGACCACGAGGAAGCCGGGCATGTCGGCTGCGGCACTCACTGATCAGGCCGTAGAACTGGCTCCGGGCGTCCACTGGGTGGGCGCCCTTGATCCGCATCTGCGGAGTTTCGACATCATCCTCAAAACGGCCAACGGAACGACCTACAACAGCTACGTCGTGCGCGGCGAGCACGGTGTTGCGGTCATCGATACGGTGAAGGAAAGCTTCGCCGACGTTTTCTTCCAGCGTCTGGAATCGGTGGCCCGCTACGATGAAATCACCACCATCGTCCTCAACCACCTGGAGCCGGACCACAGCGGCGCCTTGCCCGAGCTGCTGAAGCGTGCGCCGCAGGCCAAGGTTTATCTGTCGAGCCGCGCCCAGATGATGTTGAAGGCGCTGCTCAAGCCGAGCGGCGAGAAACCACCCGAATACATCCCGGTGACTACCGACGACACCGTCGACCTCGGTGGCCGCACCCTGCGTTTCCTGCACACCCCCTACCTGCATTGGCCGGATACGCAATGCACCTATCTGGTTGAAGACGGCATTCTGTTCACTGGCGATGTTTTCGGCTGCCACTTCTGCGACGCCCGGCTGTTCAACGACGCCGTCGGCGATTTCCGCTTCTCCTTCGAGTACTACTACGCGCACATCATGCGGCCGTTCCGCGAGAACGTGCTCGACGCCGTGGCGCTGATCGAACCGCTGGAGCTGAACCTGATCGCGCCGGCGCATGGTCCCATCCTGCGCCACCAGCCGCGCGACTACGTGCATCGCTATCGCGAACTGGCGACGCCGCGCCTGTTCAACGAGGCGCGCAGCGAAAAGACGCTGGTCATCTTCTACATCTCCGCCTACGGCAACACCCGGCGCATGGCCGAGGCGCTGGCGGCCGGTGCCGAGGAGATCGGCGGCGTGCGCATTTCGCTCTACGACCTCGAAGGCGGCGAGTCGGGCATCTTCACCGACCTGATCGAGGAAGCCGACGGCCTCGCCTTCGGCAGCCCGACGATCAACGCCGATGCGGTCAAGCCGATCTGGGACGTGCTCTCGTCGCTGACCACGGTCAACGTCAAGGGCAAGCTGGGCGCCGCCTTCGGCTCCTATGGCTGGAGCGGCGAGGCGGTACGCCTGATCGAGGACCGCCTGCGCGGCCTCAAGCTGCGCGTGCCGGTCGAGGGGCTGCGCATCAAGCTGGTGCCGGACAGCAACGAACTTGAGCAATGCCGGAATCTCGGCGAACAACTGGCCCGTCACCTGACGGGCCGGATCGAACACCGCGAAGTCGACCTGGCTTCGCTGGCGTGAATACAGGGAGAAAAACATGCCGAAGGCAAAAGTTACCTTTCAGGACATTGGCGTCTCGGTCACCGTGCCGGCCGGCACCCGCCTCATCGAAGTCTCGGAAAAGGTCGGCGCCGGCATCACCTACGGCTGTCGCGAGGGCGAGTGCTGCACCTGTCTGACCAAGGTGTTGTCCGGTGCAGAAAACCTGGCGCCACCCAGCATCCTCGAAGACCAGGTACTCAAGGACAACATGGCCCCGCGCGGCCATCGCCTGGCCTGTCAGGCACAGATTATCGGCGGCGAAATTGTGGTGAAACCGGCCTGAACCGCCCTCAACGTTATTCCCGGCCTGACCGGGAATCCAGGAATAAAGCCGCTGGATTCCCGCCTTCGCGGGAATGACAGCAAACGAACCGAACAAGATTAAAAGCAAATGCCCAACCGCATCAGAGAAAACTCAAATCAACCCGCTTAACCGGAGAACCCAAAATGGCACTTATCACCTTCAGCAGCCCGATGCACAAGGACAAGACCGTCTACGCCGTCGCTGGCAGCCATACCCAGACCATCCTGACGCTGGCCAAGGAACACCACATCCCGATTGATTTCGGTTGCCAGGAAGGCAACTGCGGCACCTGTCTGGTCAAGGTGTCTTCTGTCGATGGCAAGCGCGCCCCGATGGGCGGCCCGCTCAATGTGCGCGAGGTGGCGGCATTGATGGAGCTTGGCCACATCACCAAGGCCCAGGTCGAACAGATGTACGTGGACGACATTCCGCCGACCCAGTGGCGTCTTGCCTGCCAGATGATCGTCCGCGACG